>Ga0182007_10000342_pt1 | contig 29661 bp, 23 predicted proteins | sample Sormic07211113_1_FD_123023 | JGI IMG/M metagenome (GOLD analysis project Ga0182007, IMG submission 123023) | Rhizosphere microbial communities from Sorghum bicolor, Mead, Nebraska, USA - 072115-113_1 MetaG | ecosystem: Host-associated > Plants > Roots > Rhizosphere | place: USA: Nebraska...
AGACCGCGACGTTCCGGCAGTTGAAGGCGCTGGACATGATCGCGCGGCTCGGCAGCGTGTCGCGCGCGGCGGAGGAGCTGAACCTGACGCAGCCGGCCGTGTCGCTGCAGGTTCGCCTGCTTGAGGAGGCCGTGGGCGCCGCGTTGTTGCAGCGGGTGGGGCGTGGCGTGCAGCTGACCGCGGCCGGCGAGATCGTGGCGCGCTACGCGCGCGAGATCCTGCACCTGTGGAGCGAGGCCGGCGACGAAGTGGCCGCGCTGACGGGCGATCTCGGCGGCACGCTGCGGATCGGCGCGATCACGACGGCCGAATACCTGATCCCGCCGCTGCTCGTCAAATTCACCGCGACGCGTCCGCACGTGAAGACGTATTTCAAGGTCGGCAACCGCGACGACATCATCCGCATGCTCGCGACGCATGAAATCGATCTCGCGGTGATGGGCAGCGCGCCGAAGGAACTGCGCACGCACGCGGTCGAGTTCGCGAAGCATCCGATGGTGTTCGTCGCGGCGCCCGGCCATCCGCTGATGCAGCGCAAGCGCGTCGCGCTGAAGGATCTCGAATCCGCGCACCTCCTCGTGCGCGAGCGTGGCGCGGGTACGCGCTCGACCGTCGAGAGCCTGTTCAAGAACGCGGGCTATCGCTTTCATGTCGGGTCCGAACTGTCCAGCAACGAGGCAATCAAGCAGATGGCTGAAGCGGGCCTCGGCGTCGCCTTCCTGTCGTTGCACGCGTGTGCGCTCGAACTGCGGACCGGGCTGCTCGGGCAGTTGCCGTTTCCCGGCAATCCGATCGAGCGCGAATGGTATGTCGTCACGCTCGCCGACCGGCGGATCTCGCAGGTGACGGGGCTGTTCCGCGACTTCCTGATCAAGCAGGGCGCGCCGGTGATCGACGGCGCGACGGTGGCGTCGCACGAGCGGCGACGCAAATAGATCGAGTGTGTCGACCGGCCGGTCAGACGAGCCCGAAGTCGTCGTTGCTGTCGGGAATCGACGCGAGCAGCCGTTCGAGCCGGTACCCGCCGACGACGCGCAGGCACCACATGGCGATGGCGGTGCGGCCGTTGCGGGAGTCGGGGCCGGATGAAGGGCGGGCGGCGGACGGCGAGGGCGCGATGAACGCCGCGCGTAGCGGGCAGTATTGGGGCATGACGGGGCTCCGTAGGTGTCGGATGACGCGATCGTAGGCCTCGCGGCGCCAGCCGGCGCGCACGCAAGGATCGTCCCGAGCAGAAACGGATGATCTTTTTCTGCTTGATTCGACGGCGGCCGCGCACGGCCGGCACGCCGGCCCGAAACGCGTCACAATGCGCGTTCGGCACCTGATCTGGTGGAGACCATCAATGAGCGATCCGATTCTTGCCGCGCCGACGGACAATGGCGTCCCCGTCAGCCTGCGCTCCAGCCGCGGGCTCGGCTGGCGCGGCTTCGGCGCGTCGCTGCTGGAAATTCGCGCGGGCACGTACCGGATTCCGGCGGCCGAGCACCACCGGATCGGCGTGCATATCGGCGCACCGGTGCGCGCGGATTGCGTGTGCGACGGCGAGCGCGTGTCGCGCATCCAGGCGCACGGCGACGTCGACGTGATTCCGGCCGGCCTGCCCGGCCAGTGGACCGACAGCGCCGACTGCCGGATCCTGCACATCGCGCTCAGCGACACGTTCGTGCGGCGCACCGTCGAACAGCTCGAACTGAAGCCGTCGCACGCGCAGATCCGCCGGCGGCTGCAGGTGCGCGACCCGCGGCTGCAGCACATCGCGTGGGCGATGGCCGCCGAACTCGAAGCGGAAGACGCATCGGATCCGCTCTACGCGGAAAGCCTGTGCACGGCGCTCGTCGCACGGCTGGTCGACGGCCAGCCGACGTTTCGCGAACGCCGGCGCACGCTGGCGCCGAAGGCCGCGGCGCGCGTGATCGACTATGTCGAGGCGAATCTCGACCGGCGCATGACGCTGGCCGAACTGGCGGCGCTCGTGTCGATCAGCGTGCCGCATTTCAAGGTGCTGTTCCGCGAAACGCTCGGGATGCCCGTGCACCAGTACGTCGTGCGGCGTCGGGTGGAGCGCGCGAAGGCGCTGCTGCTCGAAGGGCGGCTCAGCATCAGCCAGATCGCGCTGGAAGCCGGGTTTGCGCATCAGAGCCACATGGCGAACTGGATGAATCGCGTGCTTGGGGCGACGCCGACGGAGATCGCGCGGTCGGGCGCGCGGGGCGGGTTGCGGCTGGCTTATGACGGTGAGGATGGCGGGAAGCCTTCGCGTCGTTAGCGTGACGACGAATGCGCGGGCCATGCCTGCGCTTGCATCGCGTCATCCTTTCCTGTTCGACTCATCCGTCCGTGCGCGCTTTCCCGGCCTCGCATGCCGACAATCACAACACTTTCATCCATCAGGAGCGAATCGTGTTCGTGATCTTCGGAGCATCCGGCAACGTGGGCCGGTCGACCGTGACAGCCTTGCGCGACGCAGGCCATTCCGTGCGCGCGGTGCTGCGCGACACACGCCATCGTGAACGTTTCGTGCAGCTCGGCTGCGATGTCGCGATCGCGGACCTGACGGACGCGAACGCGATCGCCGCGGCGATCGACGGCGCGCAGGCCGTGCAGATACTGTGCCCGGTGCCGACCGCCGATCCCGATCCGGCCGCGACGATGACACGGACGATCGATGCAGCGACCGCCGCGCTCGCCGCAAACCCGCCGCCGGCATTGCTTGCGTTGTCGGACTACGGCGCGGAGCTTGAAGGCAATACGGGTATCACGCGTCTGTTCCATGACTTCGAGGAACGGCTGAAGCCGATCCCCACTCGACTGACGCTGCTGCGCTCGGCCGAGCATCTGCAGAACTGGGCGCGTGTGCTGCCGGTCGCGCTCGGCACCGGCGTGCTGCCGAGCTTCCACCATCCGGTCGGCAAGGCGTTTCCGACGGTCTGGGCGCCCGATGTGGGCGTCGTCGGGGCGCGGCTGCTGCTCGATGCACCGGAAGGCGGGAGCGGGCCGCGCATCGTCAGCGTCGAAGGACCGCGGCGGGTGAGCGTGACGGCGATCGCGGATACGTTGGGCGCGGCGGCGGGCCGCTCGATCGTCGCGCACGAGTTGCCGCGCGATACGTGGAACGCGGTGCTGTTGCGTGCCGGGCTCAGCGAACGTCATGCGCAGCTGATCGTCGATCTGTACGATGTGCACAACGCAGGGGTGATCGATGTGGAGGCCGACGTGTCGGAGCGGGTGTACGGGACGACGACGCTGGAGGAGGCGCTTGCTGTTCTAGTGCGCGCGCATGCGGCGACGGCGTGACGCAGGTAACCGGCATCTGGCGTCGATTTCGATGGACCGGGATTCGCAAGTCGCGAAACCGGTCCGGACCTCGGGGAGCACTTTTAATCGTGCCCGGTACTCCGGCGTTTCAACCACATACGTCCGGGCGGTTCGAAATACGTGCCGAACCGCACGAGTCCGGCCTTCTTCAGATGGCACGTCATTTCAAAGCTCACCAGCACGCCGGGATCGTCGTTTTCGAGGATGGCGACGTCGATGGAGCGGATACGAGGCTCATATTTCAGGAGTGTCGCCTCCATCTGCTGCTTGAGCATGTGGGCTGACGCGGGCAGCGCCTTGTAAATGTTCGTCAGATCCGGCAGACCATAGTCCGGCAGATGCTTCAGCGCGCCGGCACGCGAGTTCAGGATGCGCTGCACATTCTGCTGGACGCTCATGCACTCGAGTGTTCGGTCGTCGTAGGCATCGAGCGGCTCACCGCCGATCTGGCCCAGCAGCATGTCGTGGAGAGAGGGGCGCGCCTGCATGGTCCTGGCCTCCGGTTACGCGGTCGCGCGGGTCGGCTTCGCCGCGCCCGCCGCGGCGTTGTTCCGGTCAATGAAATCGATCGTCACGCTCGCTTCGGCCGAGCTCGACAGCACGATCCTTTCCGGCGCGGCCCCGGCAGCCATCCGCGCTAGCAGTTCACGCGACACGTTCGGCAGAATCCGCTGGTTGAGGAACGCATCGACGTTGCGCGCACCGGACTCGCGCGCGAGGCAAAGCTCGGCCATCGTGTCGATCAAGGATTCGTCGCACGCCAGCTCGACGCCGTGTTGCCGGCGCAGGCGGTCGGCAACCTTCGACAGCTTGAGCCGCACGATCGACGCGAGTGCGGCGGCATCGAGCGGCCGATAGACCAGCGACTGGAAGCGCGCGAGCAGCGCGGGCTGGAAGTGCGCCACAAGCTGCGGGTGGATCGCCTCGAGCAACGCCGCCTGGGAAATCTGCGGATCGTCGGCGGTCATCTCGTCAATCCGTGCGCTGCCGAGATTGGACGTCATCAGAATCACGCAATTGCGGAAGTCGATCTCGCGCCCTTCGCCGTCGCGCATCATGCCGCGGTCGAACACCTGATAGAACATGTCGAGCACGTCGCGGTGGGCTTTTTCGACTTCATCGAGCAGCACGACACCGTACGGCCGCTGCCGCACGGCTTCGGTGAGGATGCCGCCGCGGCCGTAGCCGACATAGCCTGGTGGCGAGCCTTTCAGTTGCGACACCGTGTGTGCTTCCTGATATTCCGACATGTTGATCGTCGTGAGCGCGGCCTCGCCGCCGAACAGCAGGTCGGCCAGGGCCAGCGCCGTTTCGGTCTTGCCGACGCCCGATGGTCCTGCGAGCAGAAAGACGCCGAGTGGTGCATGTTCATGCTTCAGGCCCGCTTTCGCGGTGCGCAGGCTCTCCGCGAGCGCGGCGAGCGCATCGTCTTGTGCGACCACGCGCGTCGCCAATTGCTGTTCGAGGTTCAGCAGGCTCAGCAATTCGTCTTCGACGAGGTTGCCGACCGGCACACCCGTCCATTCCGCAACGACACGCGCGATGGCCGCTGCATCGACATCGACGGAGATGAGCGGGGCGTTGCCTTGCCGGTCGGCCAGTAGGCGCTTGATGTCATCGAGCTGGCCGTGGCTGGATGCCGAGCCGCGTTCGGCGATCTCCTCCCGACGCTGGTGAACGAGGCGAACCAGCTCGAGTTCGCCGACATGGCGCGCCTGCAGGCCGGTCAGGATGTTCCGCGCGTCGGTCAGCGCGTGCTCCAGCGCCACACGCCGCGGCGCAACGTCATCGATACCAGCCTGCGCGTCCGCGTCGAGCGTCGCCAGTTCGAGTTCGAGGGCGGAGACAGCGGCGCGCGCACGCTGCAGTTCCGCTGGCGGCGATTCAAGTCCGATTCGCACCCGTGCGGCAGCGGTATCGATCAGATCGACCGCCTTGTCCGGCAGCTGACGCGCCGGAATATAGCGTCGAGAGAGTTTCACTGCCGCGATCAGCGCTTCATCCCGAATGTGCACGTTGTGATATTCCGCATAGCGGTTCTTCAGGCCTCGCAACATCAGGCAGGCCGCATCGTCGTCGGGTTCGCCGACCTTGATGATCTGGAAGCGGCGCTCGAGCGCGGCGTCGCGCTCGAAGAATTCCTTGTACTCGGACCATGTCGTTGCCGCGATCGTCCGCAGTTCGCCGCGCGCGAGCGCCGGTTTGAGCAGGTTCGCGGCGTCGGCGCCGCCGGCGGCATTGCCCGCGCCGATCAATGTGTGCGCCTCATCGATGAAGAGCAGGATCGGTTCGGGTGAAGACTGAACCTCGTCGATGACGTTCTTCAGGCGTTGCTCGAATTCCCCTTTCACCCCGGCACCGGCCTGCAGCAGGCCCAAATCGAGTGTCAGGATGCGCACGTCGCGAATCACGTTCGGGACGCTTGCCTCGGCGACGCGCAGCGCGAGCCCTTCGACGAGCGCGGTTTTGCCGACGCCGGGCTCGCCGACCAGGATCGGATTGTTCTTGCGCCGACGCGCGAGCACGTCGACCATCTGCTGGATTTCGCGATCGCGGCCGAATACCGGATCGATCGCGCCGCGTCGAGCCTTGTCCGTCAGATCGATCGCGAAGCGGGAAAGGGCATCACCGTCCGTGGTTCGCCGGGGCGCGAGCATTGCTGCCGCGACGGGTGCGGCCGATTCCGGCGTCTGATTGGCTACGGGGACGAACGGAGGGTCATCCGCACCGGTTTCGACATCGTTCGCGTGCGAGCGCTCGCATGAACGATGCGCAAGACGCGGCAGGACGCGCTGGATCTGCGTGCTGCTGACGGACAGCAGAGGCCACGCGTTTTGCGCACGCAGTACGTGGGGTCGATCGACGATCGCCTGCAGCAGATCGCCAGACCGGATGGTCGCGTCGTCTGTCTCGGACGCTGCGCGCACCCATGCGTCCTGCAGCACGGTCGCCAGTTGCGGAGACAATGCCGGCTTGCCCCGAAGATTACGTGGAAGATGTTCGATCGACGCGAGCAGCGCATCCCAGACGATGTCGAGGTCGATACTGTAATGCCGCAAGATCGCCGGGATGTCTCCGTCGCCGGCCTCGATCAGTTTCAGCAACCAGTGCTCGACGGTGATCTCGTCCGCGAGACGCGTCTGGCATAAGCTCACGGCCGCTTCGAGCGCCTTCGCGCAGTGCGGATTGAGTCGGCGGAGCAGGTGAGTCGTGTCGCGCGGGGTCATGTCGATGTCCGAAGAGGGGAGGGGCGACGCGCAGTCGTTGGCCGGACTGGGTCTCGAGAACATGAAGGCCAGCCTGACCCGGCCAGGCTGGCAAAGGAACCGCGCGAGGAGCCGGCGGTTCGACCATCGATAGGGATCAGGACCGCTCGTTCCAGGTGTCCTTGTGGATAATGTTGCCGTCCTTGTACGACCAGGTGATCGTTTCGTAGCGAAGCTCCACGTTTTCGAGGTGGTTGTGCTTCTCGTAGGCCGGATTCTTGATGTCGTGCATGACCGGATTCACGGCGACGATCTTCACGTTGTCGAGCTTCGTGTTGAAGTATTCCTTCTCCTTGCCCGCGTCGTCGATCTTGTACCACTTGATCTCGACCGACTTGAGCGTCTGGCCGCTCGTCACGGCCTTGTACAGATACGGCGTCGACGCGTCGGTTTCCTTCGTCAGCGTGATGGGTTTGTGGACGCGCGTGCCTGTCAGCTTGCCGGTATTGCCGTCGGTCGGGATATGCACGCCGTGATCGAATGCGACGAGTTCGACGCTGCCTTCGCGTTCCTGAACCGTCACCGAACCCTTAATGTCGGCGCCGCCGTCGTCCTTGAGCCACATGTAGGCCGGAATTGCCATTGCCTTGCTCCTTTATATTTCACTGTACGCACTACTAAACTCGCCAGGAGCGAGCCCCTGAGCTTGAGAATCCCGAAGCGGGTTGCTTCGGGGGCTGAACCTGGATCGCTACCTTCCCGTGTCGGGTACCAGGGTAATTTCCACGCGACGGTTTCTCGCGCGTCCGTCAGGCGTGTCATTGCTCGAGAGCGGGCGCGTCATGCCGTAGCCTTGAATCGCAAACCGGGTTGCGGAAATACCGGATGCGTCGACCAGCCAGTCGCGCACGGCTTGCGCGCGGGCGGCCGAAAGCTTCAGGTTGCTGTCCGGATTGCCCACGTTGTCGGTGTAGCCGGCGACGAGGATGCGTTTATCGGGGTGCGCTTGGATCATCTCCAGTGCGCGGACCATCGCACGGTTCGACCCGGGCTTCAGCAGCGCCTTGCCACTGTCGAACAGCGACATGCTGTCGAGCGAGACGACAGCAGGAGGAGGTGGCGGCGGCTCGTACGAGGCGATCGCGCTGTTCAGCACGGGCATCAAGTGCGCGCCCCGATACATGCCGAACGACAAGCGCAGCGGAACACCGGTGCGCGCGTAGCGATCGAGTTGATCGCGATCGGCCACGAGCGCCTGCAGTGCGTCCCGCTTTGCCGCGTCGTGCTTTGCCGGGATATTCGAATAGCGGGCGAGATCGGCGGCGATGCGATCCAGCAGCGCTTCGTTGTTCCTGGCCGCACCCCAGAATGCGATGGCAGCGGCGCAGGCGAGCACGGCGAGTGCGTGGCCCGTGGCGGCCCGGCGCGGAGAGATCCAGTATCGTCGAGGCATCGCTTCGATCAGCGACTGCGGGAGCGGCCACGGCGTCGGCGAGGCGATGGCGTTGACACGCGCCACGTGCGTCCGCATTGCGACATCGCGTTCCCACAGGTTTCGGGGCGTACTCGCCGGTCCGCAGTCGATCCAGCCGGTGCCGAACAGCGCCCATGGTGCCGCCGGCTGTTGTCGGTCCGTCAGTGGGCCGACAATCACGCGTTGCGTCCAGCCGACGATCGAGGCCAGCGCGGCGGCGCGTGCCGCCGCGACGCAATCGCCGGCCGCGCGCTGGACCTGGTTTTCCGCCGCGCGGACCACGGATTCGAAACGTTCGCCGACCGCCATGCGGGCGGCCGACGACAAGCCGTACCACTCTGGCGTCGAGGGGTCGACGGGGCCGGTGGTGAGCCGCTGGTAGACCGCGACATAGCCCGGTAGTCGCGTACCCAGCACGCGGGCGGCATCGGCGACGGCCTGCCGTACGGCACGCAGGTTGTGGGTCAGCGTGTCGATTTCCGCATGCAGCGCAGGCGCGACCGACAGCACGACGCCGTCCGGGGCTCGCCCGTCGCGCCACTGCCTGACCGCAACGGCCAGGCGCGGCAGATCCTGAGGGCGATCGACGCGCAGCCAGATGCCGCCGTCGCCCACGTGTGCGTGCCGGACTTCTCCGGCACGGTCGAACAGCGCGGGCAGACCATCGCCGGTCACCAGCACGAGCGGCATGCGTGTGCGCAGCTTCACCGGAATGTCGGCCGTCGCTTCGCCCAGCGCGGTCAGCACATGTGCGCCCCGGCGACGCGCGTGGGCAAGCTTGCGCGTACACCAGAGCATCAGCGCGAAGGCGGCAGTCCCGGCAATGGCCGAAAGTGCCCAGGCGGCGCCGGAGCCGAGCGGAAGTACCAGCCAGATCACCGCGAACGCCAACACGGTTGCGAACGCGACCATGAGCCGCGACGGATAGCCGAGGCCTTCGTGCGTGCAGTCAGGTGGCCGCTTCGATTCCGCGGACCGAACAGGCGGGGCGGATCTCACGGGCGAACGGCTTTTGCCGCCACGAGATGCGCGAGCTGCCCGTCGAGCGCGGCCGACCAGATACCCCATACGATCGCGGCCGCGGCACAGGTGAGCCCCGCGATCGCCCACGGGGACAGCCGGTAGAACCAGTCGGACACACGGCGTCCCGCGCGATCTGTGATGAACGGCTGATCCAGGGCGGGCCGCAACGTTTCCAGTCTGGCATTCAACGCCACGATCAATGCAGTCCGCTTGGCTTCACCGTCGCGCGCGTACCGGCCGACGAATCCCAACCCAAGGATGGCGGAGTAGCATTCGAGCAAAGCGACGGGCGGGGCAGGCTCGCTCATCCGGATGTCCAGGCGCTCGAATACGCGCTCACCGGCTTCATGCAAGTTGAATTGTTCCACTTGCAGCGGTTCGCGCTCCCATGCGGATCGGAATTCCCCGGGCAGGTGCCGTAGCGCGACCTCGTCGAGCAGCCCGCATTGGGCAATCACTGCGTCGTTGCGCACGTCGTCCGAAAAGCCTCGGTGCCGCAGCGCGCTCGCAAATTGCTCGACCAGCTGCTTGCACCGAGCGCGTAACGCGACCGCGTCCTGAGTCTGTCCGCCGGAGGCGAGCGTCGTCACGAGCAGTGCGGTGTCGCGCAGCAGATCGCGCATCCGGTCGCCGTGCGGGTTGCGGGCGCCCGTCGCGTTCGGCAGCAGGGCGGTGTCGCTTCGATTGGAGGTCAGCGCATTCATGAACGCAACACAGCGTAGAGTTCGAGCGATGCGTCCGGTATCGACGCGGGCAGATAGATTTGACAGGCTCGCGCGGCGAGCATCTTCGCGTGCACGGCACTGGACGCGTCCAGCGCGAAATAGTGATTGTCCAGACGCACCGGGATCGCGCCGGGCACGCGCTGGACGGCCTTGAGCGGGACGCCTAGCAAGGCCGAATTGATGATGTGTTCGACGTCGTCGGGGGCGCCAATCTTGCATAGCCGTGGAAACTGTTCGACCAGTTCGAATGCGGGCATTGGCGCGCTGACCGACAGATACCAATCGACGGAATCCGCGACGATCCGTTCGTCGAGGAACTGGCCGGTCCACGTGGTCGGCCCCTTGCGGATGAGGCCGATCGACACGACTCTTGACGGAATGATGGCGTCGAGCAGCGTGCGGATCAGCGATTCCAGTTTCGCGAATACCTCGTCGGCGTGCACATGGTCGTACACCGGAATGTCGGTGAGCTCCGCTTCGGTCGAGAACGTCATCAGCGCGCTCGTCAGTTGCGCGAGTGCCGTGTACAGATGCTCCGGAGGGCGGCTCGGATGCGTGGCGAACAGTCGCAACTGCGGCCATGCCGCGTGGATGCAATGAAGCAGCCAGAAGAGTTGCACGTCGGCCACGCCGTATTCCGCGACGTCGGTCAAGCGCTCGCTACGACGCGTACCGAGCGCGAGGGTCCTGGCGTGAAGGATGTCCGTCAGACGATTGATTCGCTCGACGTGCAGCGGATGGCTGGCGAGCGTCAGGCACGGCGGCACGAAGTGTCGATCGACCTGGAACTGGCCGCCGGCGCCGCGCGTCAGTCGCGCGATCGCACAGACCGTGTCGTCGGCGTGCGACTCGAAGTCGAACACGAGCCGTACTGCATGCCGTTCGACTGCGATTTCGGCTTCGGCGGTCCCGTTCAGGTCCGTGACCTTGACGAATTCACGGTAAGCGCGCCGCGGGCGGGCGAGTGACGTCTCGTCGAAACGGCAGTTGCTGCCATTCGCATCCGGCAACGCGAGCGCTGCGAACACGACGACGCTCTGCATGTCCGCTGGCACGCCTTGCGTCAGATCGCGCGCCGGCGGCAGCGTATCGGCGACGGTCGTATCGATCGGCGTGCCGTCCGGAAAACACAGCCGCAGGCCAGCGAGTTTCAGGCGCCCTGTCGACAGCGCTTCTTCGTCGACCTCGACGGCAAGCGTTCCCCATGGCTGTGCGACAGCCGTGCAGGCGTACTGACGGAGCGCAAATTCAGCCCATCTATCCTGTTGCTGAAAATGCTGCTGGGTCAGGATGAGGCCCTCGTGCCATAGCGGCTTCGCGATTCGCATGGTCTCTCGTGTGGTTTGTTTGTTCGTTATTCGGGTCAAGGGCGTAACCTATACACGACCTCTTTTTGGACGTGCAACCTATTTTTCGAATAACCATATTGCTCGGTTTACTAATTGAAAGATGTGAAGTGTGAACGAATTTCACAATCGGTCGGGTGGTTATTTTTGGGATATATGGTTGCGTGGACGAATGTGAGAGGCGCGGAAAACGATGGCACGCGATCGATTGGAAACGCATGAGCCGCCGTGTAACAAGGAAGTGCGGCGGAATTGCCGGTCGATTTGAGTATCGTCATTCGGATCGATCGAAATTTATCTCGAAAATATCGGGTGTCTTTTGAATTGCAAATTGTTTCAGAATGTTTGCGATTTTTTGCATTTGATCGTTGTGGTTTTTTGAACAACGCGCTTTGACTCACTCGGAATTTGCCGTGTATAAGTCCCATGCGATTTCGTCGCGTGAACGGAGACCATGCGATGAAATATCGATCGGGACACGGTGCACATTGCATCCACGCGCGACATATCGAAGAGACCATCGTGCCGAACACGCGGTGCGCCCGACCTATGCTTGACCATCACTAAATAAGGATTGCAAATGGATAGCTTCCAGAGAGAAATTCCGAAGAGTCGCGTCTCGATTACGCTGGATTTGCATACGGGCGGGGCCCAGAAGAAGGTCGAGCTGCCGTTGAAGCTGCTCGTCGCGGGCGACTTCAGCGCGGGCCGCGAACAGGCGCCGCTGGCGGAGCGCAAGAAGGTCAACATCGACAAGAACAACTTCGACGCGGTCCTGGCCGACCATGCACCGGATCTCAAGATCGCCGCGGAGAACACCCTGGCCGGCGACGGCTCCGAACTGCCGGTGAATCTCTCGTTCCGTTCGATGAAGGATTTCGAGCCCGAGCAGGTTGCTCGCCAGATTCCGGAACTGCAAGCGATGCTGGCGATGCGCAATCTGCTGCGCGACCTCAAGTCGAATCTGCTCGACAACGGCATGTTCCGGCGCGAGTTCGAGAAGATCCTGAAGGACAAGCGCCTGTCCGACAAGCTGCGCGGCGAACTGGGACAAATCGCGACGGCCACCCTGCAACAGGAAGGCCATGCGTGAGCGCGGCCGGCCCAAGACGGCCGTCACCGCCTCCCGCAACCACGCAGCCATACCAAACGTGACTGAGAGAAACATGAACCAGAATGAATCGCGCCAGGGCGCCACGGAAACCATCGCGCTCGACAACGACAGTGTCTATGCCGCGCTGTGCAACAAGATCAACCTGAAGCCGGTCGCCGAGGCGCGGCCGATGGAAGCGTTCCGCGACAACGATGCGTTGTCGGAAGCGTCGGCCGACGAACGGGTCGCGCGCGGCATGGACGCGCTGCTCAACCTGATCGCGAAGGAAAGCAAGCCGGTCGACCGACTCGACAAGTCGCTGCTCGATTTTTACATCGGGCAGCTTGATCGGCAGATCAGCCGCCAGCTCGACGCGGTCATGCATGCACCGGATTTCCAGGCGCTCGAAGGTCGCTGGCGGGGCCTGAAGATGCTCGTGTCGCGCACGGATTTCCGCAAGAACGCCCGCATCGAGGTGCTGGATGTATCGAAGGATGCGCTGCAGCGCGACTTCGAGGATTCGCCGGAACTGATTCAGAGCGGCCTGTATCGTCTCACGTACATCGAGGAATACGACACGCCGGGCGGCCAGCCGATCAGCGCGATGATCAGCGATTTCGAATTCGGGAACGCGCCGATGGATGTCGCGCTGCTGCGCAATATTTCGAAGGTCGCGGCTGCGGCGCACATGCCGTTCATCGGCTCGGTGGGCGCGGCATTCTTCGGCAAGAAGTCGATGGAAGAAGTGGCGTCGATCCAGGACATCGGCAACTACTTCGATCGTGCCGAGTACATCAAGTGGAAAAGCTTCCGCGACACCGACGATGCGCGTTACGTCGGCCTGACGATGCCGCGCGTGCTCGGCCGTTTGCCGTACGGCAAGGATACGACGCCTGTGCGTGCATTCAACTACGAAGAAGCGGTGAAGGGACCGGACCACGACAAGTATCTGTGGGTCAACGCGTCGTTCGCGTTCGCGGCCAACATGGTACGTAGCTTCGTCAGCAACGGCTGGTGCGTGCAGATTCGCGGCCCGCAGGCGGGCGGCAAGGTGGAAGACCTGCCGGTTCACCTGTATGACCTCGGCACCGGCGTGCAGCCGAAGATTCCGACCGAGGTGCTGATCCCGGAAACGCGCGAGTTCGAGTTCGCGAATCTCGGCTTCATTCCGCTGTCGTTCTACAAGAACCACGATTTCGCGTGCTTCTTCTCGGCCAGCTCGACGCAAAAGCCGGCGCTGTACGAGACGAAGGAGGCGACGGCCAACAGCCGCATCAATGCGCGCTTGCCGTACATCTTCCTGCTGTCGCGCATCGCGCACTACCTGAAGCTGATTCAGCGCGAGAACATCGGCACGACCAAGGACCGGCGTCTGCTCGAACTCGAGCTGAACAACTGGATCAAGGGGCTCGTGACCGAGATGAAGGATCCGGGCGACGAGCTGCAGGCGTCGCACCCGCTGCGCGAGGCGAAGGTGACGGTCGAGGACATCGACGACAACCCGGGCTTCTTCCGCATCAAGCTTTTCATCATCCCGCACTTCCAGGTCGAGGGCATGGACATCGGCCTGTCGCTCGTGTCGCAGATGCCGAAGGCCAAGGGCTGATCCGCCGTTTCATGCATGACCCGCCGGGACGCTGATGGCTGCCCGGCGGCGCCGTGGTGTTCGTGCACCTGAGAGAAAATCCATGTCGATGATACTGCCGTCGCAGGCTTATGAATTGAAGCTGGCGCCTCATCCGGCGCCGACGTCCGTGCTGCGGTTTACGGGCCGGGACGCCGTGAGCGAGCTGTACCGCTACGACATCGAATTCACGAGCCCGATGGCCGGTATCCCGATGGATCAGGTGGTCGGCCGTCCCGCTAAATTCATCATCGCGCCGGTCGATCCGAACCTCGACTATCTGCGCAGGATGTTTGGCGAGAATGCAGGCCAATTCAGCACGATGTCGCCGGCTTATACGATTCACGGCGTCATCACGCAGTTCGACGAGTTCGGCAGTTCGGCCGATCAAACCCACTATCGCGTGCGGCTCGAGCCGAAGCTTGCCGACTTGAACCGGGGGGTGACGAGCCGGCTGTTCCAGAAGCAGTCGGTCGAGGAGATCGTGACCGACACGCTACGTCATTACGGCTACCGGGCCGGGGTCGACTTCCTGTTTAAGCTGCGCGGCGAATACAGGCGGCGCGAGTACATTACCCAGTATCACGAAACGACATTTGCGTTTATTCAGCGCCTTTGCGCGGAAGAAGGAATCTGGTTCCGCTGGGAGCAGAAGAAGGATCACGCTGTGATCGTGTTTGGCGATGACCTGGATGCCTACGCACGCAAGCAACGCACCGTGTCGTACCGGAGAGATTCGGGGCTCGAAAGTTCCGGCGCGGACGCGATCAAGACGCTCGAGAAGCGGACCCGCCGTGTACCTGAAGCTGTTCGTCTGCACGACTACAACCATCGGCAGGCTGGTGTGTCGCTGCTGGTCGAGGAAAACGCCGCGCGCGACGACACGACGACGAGCGGCGTCGATTACCGCTGGGGCGAGCATTACGAGACGCCGGAAGAAGGTAAGGGTGTGGCCCGCCGACGTCACGAGGCGCATCTCGCCGCACAGATCACGTTCAAAGGAACGGGTAATCCGTTCTGGCTCGAAGCCGGTGAAGTCATGCGGATCGAGCCGAACCCGGCCGACGCGAAGCATGGGGTCTTCATCACGGCGGTTCAGTCGCAGGGCGGTCGCGATCAGTCGTATTGGATGACGTTCGAGGGGATTCCGTCCGATCGTGTGTGGCGCACGTCCATCGATGCGATCAAGCGACCGGCGATTGACGGCATTCTGCCCGCGCGCATTACCTCTCCCGGGGATTACAAGTACGCATATCTGACCGAACAGGGCTGGTATGTGATCAAGCTGCCGTTCGATCTCGATGAGTGGAGTCCGGGCGGCACGAGCCGGCCGGTGCGGTTCGCAAAGCCGTATAGCGGTGACGACTATGGGCATCATTTTCCGCTGATCGATGGGGCGGAGGTGGCTGTTGTTTTCACGCAAGGTCATCCGGATCGGCCGGTGATTATCGGGGCGATGCATGACAGCCTGCATCCGGATCTCGTCAACAGTCGGAACCATACCCGGAACCTGATCCGTACCGCCGCGCGGAACGAGATGCGGATGGAGGATAAGGAGGGTGTCGAGCATATTCATCTGACGACGCCGTTTCAGACCAGTGAGCTCAACCTTGGGCACATGGTCGACGAACACCGGGAGGAACGCGGGCAGGGTGCCGAACTGCGAACGGACGAGCATGTAGCGATGCGGGGCGCGAAGGGAATACTGATTTCGGCCGATGCCCAGTATGCGGCACAGGGCAAACAGCTTGCCATGGAGCCGGCCGAGGGACTCCTCGAACAGGCGTTGCAGCAAATGCAGTCACTGGCCAGCGCAGCGGAAGCGTCTCAGGCCATTGCGGCCGATTACGAAAAGCAAAAGGCGTTGTTCGACAAGACCCTTAACCAGCTTAGGAGGGCCGGCATTCTCATCAGCGCACCAGCGGGTGTTGGCCTTGTATCGGGGGACCACATGCAGTTGAGCGCCGACCAGAATCTCATTGCTACGGCGGGTGGCAATGCCGACTTCGGGGTTATCAAACGCTTTACAGTCGCTGCCGGCGAGGCGATTTCCCTGTTCGCCCAGAAGCTCGGCCTGAAATTCGTCGCGGCGAAGGGGAAGGTCGAAATTCGCGCCCAGACGGACGCAATCGACATGACCGCGATGAAGGACATCACGATTTCGAGCGCCGAGGGGCGGCTCGTCATTTCGGCGGCCAAGGAGATCTGGATCGGAGCGGGCGGCTCGTACATCAAGATCAACGCGAACCGCATCGAGAACGGCACGCCGGGCGATATCCTCGAAAAATGTGCGTCGTGGGACAAACCCGGCGCCTCGTCGATGCGCCTTCCTGCGCCGCAGCTTGCCGCTGGCGATCTCAAAGGGTGCGCGTGGCGGTCTGCCACCGCAGCGGCTGACAGTGCATCCAGCGTCGTGTTGGACTGAGGTGGTCATGCACATCGAAAACGAGACGATTGCACCGATGGCCGGCGCTCAGGGCTGTGATGATCTCGTCCACACTTTGCACAAGGCAATCGTGACGCACGGGGGAAAGTGTTTGCTGGTCGTTGATCCGTCATTGCGGGCGCTCGATGACAACCCGATCGAAGGAGTCCTCTTCAGCCAAGCGAAGCGCGCTTCGGTCCCGGTTGAGCACAACGCCGTTGCGCCGGAACATTGGCCCTGCCTGATCGAGCTGGATCTTACATCTGCGACCGGCGCCGCGCTCCTCGCGAAAAGCGTGCGAGTGGCCCTTGCCGACCGTCTGCCGGAATCCGTTGCACGCGGTCAAGGGCAGCGGATTGGAGGATGGCTGGTGGGTACGGAATCATTGCAGGAGGTGGTCGATCACTGGTCGGACAGCCTCCTCCAGGTTGATGACCAAGGCCGTCGATGCCTGCTGCGATTCTACGACGCACGCGTGCTGGCGCTGATGTGGCCGGCCCTCACACCCACGCAGCGTCGGCGCCTGCTGGGTCCGGTTCAGACGTGGTATGCCCTTGACGCGTGCGCCGAGCTTGCGACTTATGCCGCGCCCGGCCGCTCGCAATCGGATCTCGAGATTGAAGACGCACAGTGGATCGAATTTCATCGGCACGCCGTTGTTAACCGGGCGCTGGCGCTGTTCATGAATGACGTCGAACGCCAGCCCGTCCGGCAGGAGGTTCAGGCGGCAGTGGACAGTGCCGGTCGCGCCGAACAACACGGTTTGCGGGACCGCGAGGACAAGATCGCGTTCGTGGGTCATGCGCTCGCCTGGCACCCGAGCTTCGACGCGCATCCAGCTATGGCGGCCGTGCTCGAGAAGGTCTCCCGGGGCGATCTGTACTGCGCCGCGGCGAGTGAACTGGATCCACGCGTCGTCGAGGAGATTCGGCGCGGGACCTGGTTCCAGGCCTGAATAGCCGGACATCCATCAATGCAGCCACTTCGATCTACCCGCACGCATACTGATATGGCAACGAACTCGAGACCTCCCTGCAACAACTGCGAAAAGGGGGGCCTGCCGATCCTGCCGGTTCGCTATACCGTGCTGCCCAGGACTATCTCCGCGAAATTGCCCGCCGGCATTACGGGGGAGGGCATCACTGGCGTTGCGTTGACCGAGCACAACTATGGCTTACGCACATTGCGCGAGGGCTGGCTTTACCTTTTTTACGCCCAAGGGCCACGCGGGAAAAACTACTGGGAGGCCTACCGAATCACGGCGGATGGTCGCCTCTGGAAGCAGTCGCTCCCGCTGCCTGTCGAGCCGGTCACGCACCCGGCCTGCGCGAAGTCCGGCCACGCCGTCCCGATGGATATGATCGCCATCGAGCAACCGGAAAAATGTGGGGAAGTCTATCTCGCCTTCTCCGAGCATAGCTGGCACACGAAGATCTTCGATCTCTACGCCCAGAACGCAACACTTCGCAAGGAACGGATGCAATGTATCGAGCCGGCGAAATGGATTGCCGGCGGCACCAACAAACACGCGGCAGTGGCAACCGAGCAGAGCGTCGATACCGTCGTCGAATATATGCCCGGCTTCAATCCGGCGTTGTTGCAGCCTTCGATGACCGAGAAGCTCAGCGACGAAACGGGGCGATACGACCCGAAGCTCTTCAGACGCGAGGCGACGCGCTATCCGCTTCACATCCGACAGGCGACACCGGATTCGGCGAGTAAGGCGTTGGTGGCGATGATGCACGACGTCGGCAAGATTTCGGCGGCCCGGCACTATCCCCCGATGGTATTCGCGCTGTGGGATGCGATTGGAAACGTGCACGAGCTGAACGGCTTCCGAAACGATGCCGGCAGCATGCTCGGCATTTACGTGCGCGAGCGTGCCGTGCAAATCGATGCGATGCAGTCGATCGACGCGGCGGAAGTCGCGGTGCGTAATGGCGCAGTGGCCTTCAAGAGCAAATGGCGCTCAGCGATGCAGGCCGGCGTGGAAGGTCTCATGCGGTCGGGCGGAGGCGACGGGATTCCGGTATTTCAGTCGACGAAAGAGATTGAGGCGTCGCAGAAGCGTATCGAGCAGGCGGGTGTCATCAGTCCAGCGGAAGCCAAGGCGATCGGTGAAGCGGAATGGCCGAAGTACGTGAAAAAGCTGCATCCGTCCAAACTGCCGTCGTTCCGGCCGTGGTTTGCGTCGGTGCAAACGGCGGTCGCTGGGATACAGGCGAACCGTAGCGCGGACGTCGGTGCCTGGTTGAAGGCCCCGCTGCTGTTGACGACGCTGCACGACTACTACGAAGACCACGTAGAAGATGGCAAGGCGTTCGCGGAGGTCGTCAGCGACGCGATTACGGGCCTGCCGTCGGAGGAAAAGGGCGAAAAGCTGGTGTCCGATCTGGTCGACAACATGGACCCGACTCAGCCGGCAAGTCTCGTGTGGCGTGCCTTTGCGGGCAATCAAAAGCAGGCCAAGGTCGAGATCAAGCAATTGTTGGCCGAGGCCACGCAATACAAGACTACGACGATGGAGAACGTCGCCGAGTGGTCGGAGAGGATTGCGAAATACCTAGAGAAGGTGAAGTCATTCGGGGAATACTGGGAGAAGATGAAGGAGGTGAAGGAGCACGAGCATCCCGTCTCCGCTACCGAGGCTGGACTGAAGAAGCTGAACGTGGATGGGCTTATGACCGGAATCGCGCCTTCATTGTTCAAGTGGACCGGGTTCGGGGTGGTTGGCGACTGCGCAGGGTGGTGTCTATTGCGTGGGGCGATGGCGATGCGCATCGGATTTAGTCGGGCCGATGCGATTGATCTGATGAAGACAACTGTAAAGGTCGAGGGACCCATGCGCCTGAAGTTCCAGGGCGAATACATGGCGCTTCGTCTACAGGGCGTTCCGGCCGCGAAAGCTTCTGCACGGGCATTGGAATCCCTGGCGTCCGACGAAGGTGGCAAGGTCCTGCGGGCAAAGTGGGCCGCTCTCAAGGTTACTGACGCGGGCCCGGAAGCAGCGGGCGGCGCGCGGCTCGCGGGCACGCTGGCTGTGATCGAAGTAGTGTCATTCGGAGCGGCGCTTGCAAAGAGGAATAAGTCCGGCGACGACTATGTTGCGCTGTTTGCCAGTGGCTTCTCGTCGACATCGGCCTGTCTTCAGGTTTCAGCCAAGGTGACGACAGCATTGGCGAATGATGCCGTACGGTCGCTTGCTAATCTGAAAGCAATCACTGGATGTTTGAGTGGAGTTTCCTCGTTGCTTGGTGTCTATACAGATTCGAAATCTGCGTATCTGAGCGCGAAGGAAGGCAACGGAACATTGGTTTTCCTCTACCTTGTGAAGGCTGCTCTAGGGTTCGCAGCAGGGGGGGCCAGCTTCCTGACGGCCTTGACTTCGTCAGCGCCGCTTATTGCTCGCATTGCGGGGCCAGGCGCGACAGTTTTTATCGGTAAGGCAAGTGCCGGGATCGCAGGGGCAACCGCCTATGCAAAGGCCGCCGCCAAGGGGGTCGAATCTGGCGCTCGGAAGGCTGCCGCCGAGAAGGCATTTGATGTTGCGACGAAGGTTGGTGTGCAAGAGATTGTTGTGGCTGCCGGCGAACGCACATTTCTAATCGGTACCGGGCGCATTGTACTTTTCCTGGCCGGATGGGAGGTGGCGGTCGTGATAACGATAGTGCAAATCTTGATCTGGTATTTCTCGGACAACGACCTCCAATCGTGGATGAAGAACTGTTGGTTCGGTAAGTCACCGAACTCGCCACCGTGGGAAGCGGAAGAACAGCATAAAGGATTCGAGAAGGCGATGGAATCTATGGGACTTCAGGCACGCGAGGGCTAGGAATGACAACGGAAAGTATTTCATCTGCGCCGACGCGCCTATTGAAAGGTCGAATTCGTAACCTGAGAAAGACGCGCCGCAGTCAGGACTTTTTTTTCACATCTTCTGACCGCGCCAGAATGGGCGCAACGGCAATTGCCGCCGGGCTTGCCGGTCTGGGTGGCATCGCCACCGGCCTCAGTGGTATGGCTATGGATACGACGGAAGAAGCGGACTTGCTGGAATTCGATCTGGACGGAAAGCCCATCCGGGCGTGGGTATGGCAGTCAGTCTTTAACGAGGGCGATGAGGTTGAGGTCGTGGCGGAGCAGGCCGAAACGCACTGGCAAGGCTATGGTCTATACCGGCCAGGTGACGCCATCGTCGCGTTGCATCCCCATTGCTCGCGCGGGCGCTATGCCCACTACAGGGCAGCATTCAGGATATATCTGAAATGTGTAGTCCCGCTTCTTATTGCTACTTTGACGATGATTTTCGGTGTGGGCTATTCGATGGATGGCAGTAAGTCAATTATGGTGTTGGTGAATGTGTTTCCAGAACTTTTGGGAGGGACAGTAGCTAGCGCGTTGATATTTGGCGGTATTGCATACAGTGTATCCAGAAAGTTAATGGGTTTCGTTAAATTGGCGGAAGGTATTTTTGAAGGCTTCGGATGGCACAACGTCAAGTCAATCGATCTCCCGGCTAGTACAAAAAGGAGCAAGGAGCCGGGAGATCCAGCAGCGCTCGGAGTGCTGTATTTTCGATATTCTGATGCGCAACCGGATAAAGAATGAAGTTTTCTGCCATAGATGCGTCCTCGACTCGCCTGCTGAGAGGTCGAATCCGTAATCTGCACAAGACACGGCGCACTCAGGATTTCTTCTTTACGGCTGCTGACCGCGCCAGAATGGGCGCAACAGCGGTTGCCGCTGGGCTTGCCGGTCTGGGTGGCGTCGCAACAGGCCTCAGTGGTATGGCTATGGATACGACGGAAGAAGCGGACTTGCTGGAATTCGATCTGGACGGAAAGTCCATCCGGGCGTGGGTATGGCAGTCAGTCTTTAACGAGGGTGATGAGGTTGAGGTCGTGGCGGAGCAGGCCGAAACGCACTGGCAGGGCTATGGTTTATACCGGCCAGATGACGCGATCGTCGCGTTGCACCCCCATTGCTCGCGTGGGCGCTACGCGCACTACCGGGCGGCATTCAGGATATATCTGAAATGCATGATGCCACTCATTATTATTTTTTTATGACTGTCCTCGGTGTTGGTTATTCAATGGAGGATAAGGGTTTTGATTGGCTGGGTCTTTTGCCGATGTTTTTGGCAAGTGCCTTGACTGGGTCAATGATATATGGCGTCATTGCCTATCGCATCACTCGAAAGCTCATGGGTTTTGTCAAATTAGCAGAGGGAATTTTTGAAGGTTTCGGATGGCGCAACGTCAAGTCAATCGACCTCCCGGCTATTTCAAAAAGAAGCAAGAAGCCGGGAGATCCAGCAGCGCTCGGAGTGCTGTATTTTCGATATTCTGATGTGCAACAGGATAAAGAATGAAGCTTTCTGCCATAGGTGCCTCCTCGACTCGCCTGCTGAGAGGTCGCATCCGTAATCTACACAAGACACGGCGCACTCAGGATTTCTTCTTCACAACTTCTGACCGCGCAAAAATGGGAGCGACTGCGATTGCAGCCGGATTTGCTGGGCTAGGTGGAATTGCGACCGGCCTAAGCGGTATGGCTATGGACACGACGGAAGAAGCCGACTTGCTGGAATTCGATCTAGACGGGAAAGCCGTGCGAGCATGGGTATGGCAATCCGTGTTCGACGAGGGTGACGAAGTCGAAGTAGTGGCAGAGCAAAGTGATGGATTATGGCAAGGGTATGGAATATTCCGTGTCTGTGATCGAATTGTCGCGCTGCATCCTCATTGCAGCAAAGGCCGGTATGCACATTATAAATTGACATTCCGTTTGATTGTAATGTCTTTTTGTGCTTTGTATGCGGTTATGTGGGCTATTGGGGTTTTGATGATGCTTGTGAGGCATGATGGCGATTATAGGTCGTTTATTGAATTTATGCTGGTTGGTGGAGTTGCAGCATTCGGTGTATATGGGGTCATAGGGTATAGAGTGTCGAGGAAGTTTATGGGATTTGTTCGATTGGTGGAAGGAATTTTCTCGGGATTCGGTTGGAGTAATGTTAGGAGTATCGACCTTCCGGCTATCACCAAAAAGAATAAGGAACCGGGCGACCCCGATGCGCTGGGTGTGCTTTATTTTCGCTATTGAAAGTTTGCCAAGGAGTTGCTGAAGCGGCGGCGGTTGCGACTGCAGAGGCTGTTGGCGAGCGTGGAGGTTTGATGTTACTCGGGCGAGCCGTGCTTTTCCTGAGCGGGTGGGAGGTTGCCGTCGTAGTGACTGCAATTCAAGTCTTGATTTGGTATTTTTCGGACAACGATCTTCAAACATGGTTCGAGAAGTGCTACTTCGGGAGGTCGCCAAATAGCCCGTTGTGGCCCGCCGGAAAACAGCACGAAGAATTCGGGAGGGCATTGAAATCGACAGGCTTACAAACGAATGAGGGAGCCGAATGAGTACTCAAACCGCCGAAGCGGGTAGTAGCGTATTGCTGCGTGGACGTATCAAAAACCTGCGCAGAACCCGTTGTAATCGTGATTTCGTCTTCTCAAATGCAGATCGCACGAAGATGGGGGCCACAGCGGTCGCTGCTGGCCTTGCCGGTCTGGGTGGCATTGCCACGGGCTTGAGCGGGATGGCCATGGATACGACGGAACAAGCCGACTTGCTGGAATTCGATCTTGACGGCAAGGCTGTCAGAGCGTGGGTATGGGTGTCCGTGTTCAATGAAGGTGACGAAGTCAAGGTGGTCGCGGATCAATTGGGCGACGTCTGGCAAGGCTATGGAATTCGTCGCATTAGTGATCAGATTATTGCCTTATACCCACACTGCAGCCGCGGAAGATATGCGCATTATAAGGCGGCGGCTAAATGGTGGTTAGCCGCAACTGGAGTGCTTTGCATTGTTTTGATGTTGATGGATGTAATTATGCAGTCCTTGAGGGGGGAGTATAGTGAAATTCCATCAATGCTTGGATTCATCCTCCTTTGTAGCGGTGGAATTTTCTTAGTAACCGGATTTATTGCCTTTGTGATATTGAGAAAATTTATGCGGTTTGTGAAGTTGGCGGAAAGGATATTTGAGATTTTTGGGTGGGACGACGTTAGAAATATTGATCTTCCTGCTATCGCGAAGAAGGGAAAGAAGCCGGGCGATCCGGGGGCGCTGGGTTTTTTGTTCTTTCGCTATTCGCCTGACTTGAGTCGTACGCGAAGCTGAATAATATAATGGTCGATATAGATATATCCCCTGATTTCGGGCCACAGCTGCTTCGCGGACGAATTCGCAACCTGCGAAAGATACGTCGGAATCGGGACTTCGTCTTTACAGCCGCTGATCGCGCAAAGATGGGTGCGACCGCAATCACGGCTGGACTTGCTGGACAGGGTGGAGTTGCCCCTGGGCTGAGTGGTATGGCGATCGATACGACGGAAGAAGCGGACTTGCTGGAATTTGATCTGGACGGAAAGCCCGTCCGGGCGTGGGTATGGCAGTCCGTCTTTAACGAGGGCGATGAGGTTGATGTCGTGGCGGAGCAGGCCGAAACGCACTGGCAGGGCTATGGTCTATACCGACCAGGTGATGCCATCGTCGCGTTGCATCCCCATTGTTCGCGCGGGCGCTACGCCCACTACCGGGCGGCATTCAGAATATATCTGAAATGTGTGATCCCGCTGCTTATTGCCGCCTTTGGAATGGTCTTCATCGCGGGCTATTCGACGGATGGTAGTAAATCGTTGATGGTGTTGTGGAGTGCTCTCCCGACTCTTCTGGTCGGTGCGCTGGCCGCTTCAGCAATATATGGTGTTGTTGCTTACCGTGTTACTCGAAAGATGATGGGCTTTGTGAAATTGGCAGAAGGCATTTTTGAAGGCTTTGGGTGGCGCAACGTAAAGTCAATCGACCTTCCGGCTATTACAAAAAGGAGCAAGAAGCCGGGAGATCCAGCAGCGCTCGGAGCGCTGTATTTTCGATATTCTGATGAACAGGCGGGGTAGAGAATGAAGCTATCTGCCATATGAGCCTCTCCGACGCGTCTGATTTAGGCGCCATTCTGCAATAAGGCTGCACGCGAGGCTGCGCATTGGCACGCCGTTTAATACATAAGAGCAATGGGGAATATTTATGATCGATCTTATTCGACTGGGCGATTCTACCGATCACGATGGCAAAGTCATCAGCGCATCCAAGACCATGCGCTTTGACAGTCGCTGGGTTGCCCGCAAGGGCGACGAAGTGTCGTGTCCCAAGCATCCTGACATCAAGCCCAACCTCATCATCGATGGCGACGAGTCGATGACGGACGACGGTGTGCCCGTTGCACGGCACGGCTATCGGGCGATGTGCGGTTGCCGCTTGATTTCCAGTCTCATCTAAACGAAATCGCATGCCAGTCATTCTTCCGCCTGAGCCCGGAGTTGATTCGGACTCGCCACGCCCACCGAATGCGATCGTCTGGATTGCAATTTTCGCGGTGTTCATGGTGGGCGGAATCGTCATCGCACTCCTGACGTGGCCCAAGACCGATCCCACCAACACCCCCTGGTTCTGGATTCGACTGCTCGTATTGCCTGCGGTCGTATTCGGCCTGGTGTTCGGATTGCGGCTCCTCTACTACGAACAGGAACTGGAGCGGTTGAAGGCCGAGGCCGACGCGCGCACGAGGGATACGGAGAAAGCCATCCGGTTTGCAAGCGAACCACTGGCCGTACTGGGATGCGCTTACCTGAGCGGACTGGGTAGCACCGATCTGGCGAGCAAGGTCGTGCACGGCGACACCGCGCTCGAAGCGCAGACTGCCGCTAGTGGTGCTGAAGGTGTGCGTCATACCGCGCTCGAATCCATCCAGGGTGAAACGCTCGCGGCGCGCTATCGAGCCTGCTTTGACGAACTGATTGCCATGACGAAGTCGAAGATCGAGGCGCTGCCGCACGATGTCCCGCTGGACGTCCGACTACATGTTCCGGATGGGCCCGAGCGTGACGTGCAGCTAGACGAATGGCGCGAAAGCTGGCGTCAGTCGTCGCTCCGACGTGCGGAACCGACGCTGTTGCCTGCGGAACAAGGCCTCATGGCGCTCGACGAATGGCTGGATATCAAAGGGGGGCCCTCGCTCGAAAAATTCGCGTTGTTCGTGTCGGTGCAACTCCACGACACGCCGCCGGAAGGAAGCGGGGAAGCCGCGGTTGCAGTCCTGCTGGGTTGGGCTCCTCTCGCGGCGCGGCGCGGATTTGATGCGGCCGCGATGCTGCATCGGCCGGTCGATACGCTGGCCGATGATCTGCCTCGGGTCATCTCGAAGGCGGCGTTGTGGGGCAATGCTGCGGTGCAGGACGTGAAGGATCTGTGGGAAGCAGGACTGGACAACGGGGATGCATCCGCCCTGCTCGACGCGGCATCCGCGGCGAAATTGGGCGCGACCGTGGGCACCGGGTTCGAAGGGCTGCGCGATCTCGACGCCGCCGTGGGGCATCCCGGTGCATGCGCCGGGTGGCTCGCGGTTGTCGCCGCAATTGAACACGGTGCGCGGGCGGGCAGTCCGCAATGCATTGCCTGGCGCGAAGGCGCGCTGCGACTCGCGGTCATTCAGACCATCGCACAAGCAGGAGAACAAGTGGAAACAAACGCATGAAGGTACGCAAAATCTCCGGCTACTGGGTTGTCGTGCTTGCCGCGACGATCGGCGCGGCAGTCATTGCCTGGTTCAACGGTTCGACCCTTGATCCGTCGCCGGTTCGTCGGATCGTTGCAGTGGCGTTCATCGGCGTGCTCTTGCTGGCGCTACGGGGACAGTTGGCAGGCGGATGGCGGACCGTGGCCAGCCACGCGCCTGGACGATTGGGCGCTCGATATGACCGCGATCCCGCCGCTCGCGTTGGAGCCCCGCAAAAGGAAAATGCGAATACCCTCAACGCACGCAGAGGTGCGAATTTGCGCGATGCACTGCGCGACCGCCATGGATGGCGCTGGCGCTATCGCGCGCGATGGGTGCTGATTGCCGGTGATGAACCGCTCGTGAAGCGTCTCGCGCCGGGTCTGATCGAAACCGGCTATGCAATATCCGGCGGTACAGTCCTACTGTGCGCCAAGCAAATCCGCGACACGCTCGATACCGAATGGCTCGACCAGATCCGCCGCCTGCGCCGTCGTCGTCCGATCGATGCAATCGTGGCAGTCACACGTAACCGCAGTTCCGTCGATACCCCATTCGACACCGACAATCTGTCGCAGCGGCTCGCACGCCACGCGCGTGCGCTACGTTGGGCCGCGCCGGCCTATCTACTCAATGTGACGGATTTCGGCAGCGAAGCGTCGAGTCCCGACGAGGCGATCGGCTTCACCTGGGCCAACGCGCGCGTCAGCTCGGATGCGATCGACTCGTCGCTGCAAGAGTTGACTGACAACCTTGCGGATGCCGGTGTCGTGCGCCTCACGAAGGATGCAGGCGACCGCTACCCGGCTGAGCTGTCGCAGCACATTTCGAACCTTGGAAGTGCGCTGTCGGGCCTGGTGCTACAAACCTCCCAATCACGCATCTGGCGGCACGCGGTCCACGGCCTTCTGTTCGCACCGCTATTCAAGGAACGGGAACTCGCACCGCCGCAGGCACCGGCCAGCGCGAACGATGACGACCCGCCCGTCGACCCGCCACACCGCACGATATGGCAAACCGTCGCCGAGCACAGTCGCAAGGTCCACGGCCGCCGCGTGGGCTTCTCGTTGTCGACCGCGGCTGCGTGGTTAACAACCGGCCTGCTCGGCTGCTGGATCGCCGGCACGATGCTGTCTGGATTCGTCAACCGTGCAACGATCCAGAGCACCGCAGACACGATCGCCAATCTCTCCACGGTTCACGACCGTACACAGGCGTTGCAATCCCTGAACACCTTGGGCCAACAGATCGACACGCTCGAAATCCATCAGCGCGAAGGCGCACCCTGGTCATCGCGATTCGGCCTGAATCGCGACAGCGCACTCCTCGACGCGTTGTGGCCGAGCTACGCCGGCGCGGCGAACCGCATCCTCATCGCCCCGATCCGCCAGACGCTCGAAGCGCGCCTGCAACAGCTCGCATCCCTGTCCGACGCTCAGATTGCTGACGGCGGCGACGCACAGACCCAGGCCGCCTATGACACGCTCAAGGCCTACCTGATGCTCGCGAAGCCGGAGCGCGCCGTCGCTGCCTTTCTGATGCCGCAGCTTACCGCGACGGCCGTGCCCGCGCGCCCGTCCAATTCGCCTCTGTCTGCGGGCGCTTGGGAGGACCTGCGTCTGCACGCTATCGCGTTCTTCGCCAATCATCTCGGCCGCGCCCCCGCATCGAACGCTTCGGCGTTCGCAAGCACACCGAACGCCAACCTGATTGCGTCAGCCCGCCAAACAGTGATTGGTGTGCGGGGCATCCAGAATTCGACGGACGCGCTCTACCAGCAGATCATCGACGAAGCGACGCCGAAATATCCGCCGGTTTCTCTCGCGACGCTGCTCGGCGACACGACCAGCCGAGGCCTGTTCAATACGACCGCGACCATCCCGGGCGTTTTCACGCGCGCGGCATGGGAGGAACGCATCTCGAAGGCGATCGACGACGCAAGCGCCAAGCGCGACGTGTCTGGCGACTGGGTGTTGCGGCCCGAAGGACACGCCGTCGGCGCATCCGACAACAAGGACAGCAACCACCCTCCACCGACATTGAAAGCCGAATTGCGCCAACGCTACTTCGACGACTACGCGCGCGCATGGGCAGTGTTCCTCAACAGCTTGCGCTGGCAATCCGCGCCAACGCTGTCAGCCACGGCCGACCAATTGACGCTGCTGGGCGACTCGCAACGTTCGCCGTTCGTCGCGCTGATGAACGCGATCGTCTACCAGGCGGGCGCGGGTGCGAGCGCCCAGTCGCTCTCCGAGAGCCTGATCAACAAGGCGCAACAACTGGTCGGCGCTGACGAAAAGGATCCATCGAAGCAGGCTCAACCGCAGCTCGCGCCGCTTGCGTCAGCCTTCGGCCCGATCCTGCGCCTGACCGGCAGCGACCTCGTGTCCGGCGCGTCGGCCAACGGCAAGGCCGCCACGCAACTGGCCGCGACCGGCGACCTCAGTCTCGCGCGCTATCTCGAGCGGGTCACGGCGATGCGTCTGAAGGCATCGCAGATCGTCTCCGGCGCCGATCCGGATGCGATCGCGCGGCTGGCCGCTCAATCGGTCCTGCAGGGCAAGACGTCCGATATCTCGGATAGCCGCGACTACGCGAGCCGTGTGGCTGCAAGCCTGGGCGAGCAGTGGGCCGGCTTCGGCGCGCTGTTTCGCGCGCCGTTCGATCAGGCGTGGCAGGTCGTCGTGCAGCCGGCCGCATCGAGCCTGAACGAAATCTGGCGGACGGCGATCCTGGCCGACTGGAACAAGTCGTTCGGCGGCCGATATCCGTTCTCGGACGCCGACAACGACGCGTCGCTGCCCGAGATGGCGCGCTTCATGCGACCCGACAACGGCGTGATCGCACAGTTCGTCGCCACGCAGCTCGCCGGCGTGATCGAGCGGCAGGGCGATCGGTGGGTCGTCGCGCAAGGTGCCGATCAGGGCGCGCTCACGATCGATCCCGCCTTCCTGAGCGGCCTGAACAAGCTCACGCGGATTTCGACCGTGTTGTTCCCGTCCGGAGACGCGCGCGTACGGTACGAACTGCAGGCCGTACCGACGCCAGGCGTCACCGGCATGAACTTCGTGCTGTCCGGGCGCGAACTGCGCTACTTCAACCAGAAGCAGGAATGGGTGCCGTTCGAGTGGCCGGGCCAGTCGCTCGAGAACCTGTCGCATATCGAATGGCAGACCGAGCAGGGTGGATTGCGCACGGCGCTCGACTCGCAGGGGCGCTTCGGCCTGATCCGGTTGCTGGAGCGTGCGCAGGTCGCACAGCAGGACAACGCGCGTTACTTGCTGACCTGGATGCCAGACACGAGCCGGGGCATTCCGCTGAAGGTGCAATTGCGCGCCGAAGCGGGCGCCGGGCCGCTCGACGTACTCCAGTTGCGCAACTTCGCGCTGCCGGCACGGATTTTCGTGACCGGAGCGGCGGGTACCGGGCCAAAGATGTCGACAGCCAGTCCGCCGCCGTTGCCGGCTGCGGCAATCGCCGCGGCGAAGCACGCTGCCGTGCCGTTGCCGCCGGGACTTCCGGAGGCGATGTCGTGGCAGGACACGCCGATGCCGGCGACGCCGGAACCGGCGCCTCGTCGAACCGCCGCGACGGAACCGGCGCGAGTGGACGCGCAGCCGGCTACGTCCGGAATGAAGTCACCGAGGGCCAATCCGGGGATGACGGTGTCGTCCCTGGCGACAACTTCGACGTCGGCCGACGCTTCCTCCAAACCGTTCGGGCACGCCCTCCAATTGTTGGGCGACGCATTTGCGTTTTGAGACCTGCGATGACGCTAGCCAATTTCGTAAAGACACTCGTCGGCGGTCCACGCCTCGA
>Ga0182007_10000345_pt1 | contig 29565 bp, 26 predicted proteins | sample Sormic07211113_1_FD_123023 | JGI IMG/M metagenome (GOLD analysis project Ga0182007, IMG submission 123023) | Rhizosphere microbial communities from Sorghum bicolor, Mead, Nebraska, USA - 072115-113_1 MetaG | ecosystem: Host-associated > Plants > Roots > Rhizosphere | place: USA: Nebraska...
CCAGAACGCTCATGGAAGTCTCTCCGTTTAGCGGCGAGGGCCGCGTGTGGCGCAATTGTCGGCAGGAGTGGTGTAAAGGAACGAGAGCGAGGGGGTGGGTGGGGCGTAAAGACGGCGTAAAGAGTGGGTTTATGCGGGGTTTACAGGGGGGATTAGCCGTTAGAAAGGCCTCAGCGCGGGCAAGCCCGGCTACCACATCGGTATGCGGTCAACCTGTGGGAGCCGGGCTTGCCCGCGATGACGGCAGTTGCAACCCCACCGCACTCAACTGGTGCGAGGCTGGAAAAATTCAAACACTAAACCATCCCACGCACGACACTTGCTCCGCTTTACGACAATGATTCTCAGCCTGGCATGTCCGCTGCAACACCTTGAATCATTCCAAACGGTTCAGGGAGAGCAACACGATGAACACACAACTCAAACCCTCTTTAGTCACCCTGCACTTGTGGGGCATCGCCGTCGGGCTGGTGATCTCCGGCGAATACTTCGGCTGGAGCTATGGCTGGGGCGTCGCAGGGACCCTGGGCTTTCTGGTGACCTCATTGATGGTCGCCGCGATGTACACCTGTTTCATCTTCAGTTTCACTGAACTGACCACCGCCATTCCTCATGCTGGCGGCCCTTTTGCCTACAGCCGCCGTGCCTTTGGTGAGAAAGGCGGCTTGATCGCCGGGCTCGCGACCTTGATTGAGTTCGTTTTCGCACCGCCTGCAATCGCCTTGGCCATCGGCGCCTATCTCAATGTGCAGTTTCCCGCACTCGATCCGAAACACGCAGCCGTGGGCGCCTATATCGTGTTCATGGGCCTGAACATCCTCGGCGTCAAACTCGCCGCCACCTTTGAACTGGTGGTGTGTGTGCTCGCCGTCGCCGAGTTGCTGGTGTTCATGGGCGTCGTCGCACCTGCATTCAGCTTCAGCAACTTCGCCCTGAACGGCTGGGCCGGCTCAGACACCTTTGGCGCACCCGCGATTGCCGGCATGTTTGCCGCGATCCCTTTCGCCATCTGGTTCTTCCTCGCCATCGAAGGCGCGGCCATGGCTGCTGAAGAAGCGAAAGATCCGAAGCGCACCATTCCAAAGGCCTACATCAGCGGCATCCTGACCCTGGTGATCCTGGCCATGGGCGTGATGTTCTTTGCTGGCGGCGTGGGTGATTGGCGCACCCTGTCCAACATCAACGACCCCTTGCCGCAAGCCATGAAAACCGTGGTCGGCGACAGCTCAGGCTGGCTGCACATGTTGGTGTGGATCGGCCTGTTCGGCCTGGTGGCAAGCTTCCACGGCATCATCCTCGGCTACTCGCGTCAGTTCTTCGCCCTGGCCCGCGCCGGTTACCTGCCGTCTTTCCTCGCCAAACTGTCGCGTTTTCAGACACCCCACCGCGCAATTATCGCCGGTGGCGTGGTCGGCATCGCGGCTATCTATAGCGATGGCCTGATCAACCTGGGCGGCATGACACTGACCGCAGCGATGATCACCATGGCGGTGTTCGGTGCCATTGTGATGTACATCATGAGCATGCTCAGTCTGTTCAAACTGCGTAAGACCGAACCGCTGCTGGAACGCACCTTTCGCGCACCAGGCTACCCGATCGTGCCGGGTATTGCGCTGGTACTGGCGGTGGTGTGCCTGGTAGCTATGGCGTGGTTCAACGCGCTGATCGGGCTGATCTTCCTGGGCTTCATGGTGGTGGGATTCGCCTACTTCCAGATGACTGCGCAAGACCGCGCCGATGCACCGGCAGATGCGATGTTGACCGGGCTCTGATCTACTGAGAGGCAGAACGGGCCTACACTGAACTAGTGAGAAAGCCCGTCACTCAAAGCAGTTATTCCCGTGGGAAAGTTCTCCCACGGGAATCTGCCTCAAGGAGAGCCTTATGCCGTGGTATGCGTGGTTGATTATGGTAGTTGCGATCGGGTCGATCGTCGGTGGGCTGATGATGCTGCGCGACAGCGCCAACAAAGTCGAACTCACCGACGAACAACGCAAGCGCGTGGCCGAGCGCAATGCCCAGGCGGATGCCAAGGACGCGCAGGATCGCTGAACCTTGGGCTATTCCCAGGACGCCTTGGCAATATGCAACCCGTGCTGCCCCTTATAGGCAGCACGTTCGGGCTGACTCCAACCGCTCAGCAGCTCATCCTCCAACGTATAGATCTCAACCCCCAGCGGGCGGCATACCGTCAGCGGGTCCTGTGCATCCGGCCCCCACATCGGCAACGACAGATCCCCACCCGGGCACGTCGACAGCGCGCACAACAAATCAATCTCGGCAAAAAACTCCAGGTAATCGCCCTTCTGCGCCGGGCAGGCTTTCATGAAGTACATGTCGTCGTGATTGAGGCCCGTGCACTGGAAAATATTCAGCACGTCATGCACGTCGAATTCCGTCAGACCGTGGGGCAAAACTGCACGGGTCAGGTTCGAATGGCAATGGTGGTGAAAGTCTTCGCCGGTGAGCATGCGGTTCACATAGGGATCGCAACGCGTACCGAGCAAGTCATGCAGACGCCCGCCGTGCTCATCGATGCCGTAACCGGCCAGGCTGTCATCGGTGATCGTCACCAAAGGCCGCAGAAATGGCAGGTTCGACCACAGCCGGTCATGAGTGCTGACATGCGCGCCCTGCAACTGACGCGTACGCGCCGCCCACAAACGCTCGCGGGGGTCATTGGCGTTCCACACGTTGAAGTCCCCCACCTGCGGACCGACTGGCGTGGTCACACGGAAGACATGCCCGGCCGGCACCTTCCACGCCCTGCCCGTGCGAATCGGCACCTCAAACGCCTCGATCAAGCGCCGTTGATCTTTTCGATCACGAATGCGCTCGTAAAACGCCGCATCGACCTGCAGCGCCGAACCTTTACTGACCTGATAAGCGGCCGGATAGTCTTTGTACATGGTGCAGATCCTCGATCAGGGACGGTTGAACAGGGCCAGGGACACGCGTTCCGAGTCATCCAGGTACAGGCTCATCGCCTCCCCTGCCGCCGGTTTATCCTGCTGGACCAATAACGTGTAAATCTCACGATCACGCTCCAACCATGGCGTCTGGAAGCGTTGCTCATCAGGCGCAGCGCAGAACACCAGACGCAACTGGGCGATGACCTGTGCAAAAAACTCATCGAACAAAGGGCTGCGCATCAACCCTACGACCTGCTGATGAAACATCAGGCTGTGGGTGGCGACCGCCCGCCAGTCTTCGCGCTCACGGGCCAGGGTGGTGGCGTCGATGGCGTTTTGCATGCGTTCGGATTGGGCCTCCGTCAGAGGACCACTCTGGGCGATGGCCTGCAGTTCCAGGGTGCGACGAACGACAAATAAGTCACGCACTTCCTCACACTCCAGCCGCCGCACCATAACCCCCTTGTTGCGCACATAACGGGTCAAGCCTTCTTGCCCTAAACGGTGCAACGCTTCACGGATGGTATTGCGCGATGCGTTATAGGCTTTCACCAGCTCCACTTCGATCAACGGCATGCCTGGTAGCAGCCGCCCACCGATGATGTCAGCGCGAAGCTCCAAGGCAATCTGGTCGGCTAATGACAAGCTGAGCGTCATGGTCACCTCACGATTGTTGAACAATCTTTTACGTTTAGGTAATCACGTTTCATGCCAACGTGCAGATGTGTAAAAAGATTCAAGTTGGTTAGAATGCCAACCTGTCACTGAGGCCGTCCCATGCGTTACTCACCCGACCACAAAGCCCAGACCCATCAACGCATCATCAAGGAAGCCTCCGTACGCTTTCGACGAGACGGCATCGGCGCGACTGGTTTACAGCCATTGATGAAGGCGCTGAACCTGACGCATGGTGGGTTTTATGCACACTTCAAATCCAAGGATGAGTTGGTGGAGAAGGCGCTGCAGGCGGCTGCGGCAGAGCTGGATGCTCATTGCGAAATGCTGTTCAGCCAGGAGCGGCCGCTGGAAGCCTTTATCGATAGCTATCTATCAGAATGGCACCAGATATCACCGCATGAAGGGTGCCCGCTGACGACGATGTCGTCGGAAATGGGGTTGCGCGGGCAAAACAGCTGCACGACGGATGAGGTGCTCAATGCGCGGCTCAAGCAGGTTGAAGCTGCGCTTGGAAGCCCGAATGCCGGGGAGCAGAGTCTGGTTCTAATGTCGACGTTGGTGGGGGCGTTGGTATTGGCGAGAAGCGTGGAGAGCGCCGAGTTGGCGACACGGATTCTTGATGTGGTACGGGGAAGTTTGAAAGCAGAGGCTGTTGAGCAAAAGAAAGCCGGTCGATGACCGGCCTCCTCGCCTGTTTTCAGGTTCTTATTTCACTTCAAGCCTGTCGCGGTTCTTTTCCAGAAGCGCTTTGCCGATCCCCTTTACTTCCAGTAACTCATCTATCGCCGTGAAGGGGCCGTTGGTTTCGCGATAGGCGATGATGGCCTTGGCCTTGGCGGCGCCAATGCCGAAGAGATCTCGGCGCAGGGTTTCGGCATCGGCGGAGTTGAGGCTGACCTTGGCGGTTTGGTTGACGTTGGTCATTTGGGTAGTGATGAGGGTTGGGGTTTCGGGCTTGGTAGAGGGTGCGGCAGTGGTGGCTAGCGAGATGCTGGTGAGGAAGGCGAAGATGAGGGATGAAAAATACGCTTTATGCATTGGTGACGCTCCATGACATCGGTAAGGGAAAAGCAGCTTTTCCGAAGCTGCTTTTCAAACTTAGGCGATGTTTGGCGAGAGTCAAAAATGGTTGAGTTACAGGGTGTGAGTTCAGGGTTCCAGACGGCGTTGCTGGTAGATCCAGTCGACGATTTCGCCGTCTGGGGAATAGCCGCTGACGGTTTCGCGCAGCAGTTGACGCACACGTGTGTAGTCGTCCTGTTCAACCGCACTCAGTAGTTCCTTTAAACGGGCCTTCAAGACATCCCAGGGCAAGTAGTCCTCATTGGCACTCATAATCATGGGGTGCGGAGTCGTGACTACGTTATCGCCGATCAGCAATTCTTCATAGAGCTTTTCGCCGGGGCGCAGCCCCGTGAACTCAATGGAGATGTCGCCTTGAAGATTTTTATCAGAGCGAATACTCAAGCCGGACAGATGGACCATTTTCTCTGCCAGCTCGACGATTTTCACTGGCTCGCCCATATCCAAAACAAATACGTCCCCCCCCTGCCCCATGGAGCCCGCCTGGATAACCAACTGCGCTGCTTCAGGGATGCTCATGAAATACCGGGTAATTTTGGGATGTGTAACCGTAAGCGGACCACCGGATTTTATTTGTTTGTGAAACAACGGGATCACCGACCCAGACGAGCCCAGCACATTGCCGAACCGCACCATAGTAAAGCGAGTCTTGTTTACCCGGGAAACACTAGAAGTCTCACCGAAGAGCACCGGAGCGATCTCACTGCTGAGCGCCTGCAGCGTCATTTCTGCGAGACGCTTCGTGCTGCCCATTACATTGGTCGGACGCACAGCCTTATCAGTAGATATCAGCACAAAGTTCGCCACATTCGCGCGTAAAGAAGCTTGTGCGGCGCTCAACGTGCCCATCACATTATTCAATACGCCTTCAGCGATATTATGCTCGACCATCGGTACATGCTTGTAGGCCGCCGCATGGTAAACCGTATTGACGCGCCAGGTCTTCATGACGTCAAATAGCTTTTCCTGATTGCGGACAGAGCCCAGAATTGGCAATAACTTAACTGAAAGTGACTCACGTACGATTCGCTGTTCGAGCTCTTGCAGGATGCTGTAGAGATTGAACTCGCTATGCTCATAAAGCAGCAGCGTCGTGGGTTGTAGAGTGAGAATCTGACGGCAAAGCTCAGAGCCGATTGACCCGCCCGCCCCGGTTATAAGAACCGACTGATCCTTGATGCAATGTTCAAGCAGCTCATCCTGAGGGGGTACAGAGTCACGGCCTAACAAGTCAGCAATATCAACCTCCTGGATATCGTCGACTTTTACTCGCCCGCTGGCCAAATCCATAAAGCCGGGAACGCTTTGCACATGGAGCGCGAAGCCCTCCAAGAAGGTCAATATCTCGCGGCGACGCCCGCGACTGGCAGACGGAATGGCAAGAAGAATCTGCTGCGCACCAGTTACCTCAAGCATTTGCTGAATATGCTTTGGCTTATAGACATGCAAACCTGAAATCACACGATCGGCAATGCTGCTGTCATCATCAATAAAGGCAACAGGACGCAAAAGCCTCCCCATGCGTAACGCAGCAACCAACTGATTACCGGCTGCGCCTGCACCATAAATGGCCACCTTCGGCAGTCCATCGTCTCGATTGGTAAAAGGGACATGTTGCGCTGCCGTAAACCAGTCTCCCAAGAAATACTGACGCATGGCGAGACGTAGTCCGCCGATCATGACCATACTCAACCACCAATAGTTGAAGATGACCGATCGTGGAACAAACATTTGATGATTACCGCTCCAGTAAACAACCAGCGCGAGAATCAACGATGACAAACTGACGGCCTTGATAATCGCGATCAGTGCGTCGTTTCCAAAATAGCGCATGACGGCACGGTACATACCAAAGCGTATGAATAGCGGAATCGCAATGACCGTGGCGCTCAGGAATAGCCATAGGTACTCTGCGAAGGGATTGATCAGCTCATCAATCCCCAAACGAACGACAAAGGCCATCCACAAGGCAAACCAGACAAGAAAAACGTCGGTCACTACTTGGAAGGCACGTTTCTGCCGCCGCGTTAACCCTAACAATAAGGTTCTCAACTTATCCATAACGCCTTGAAACACCTCTGTTACTCCTAAAGTACATACGCCACCACCATGGATGGTTCCAGGACGCCTGTCCCGTGATGATGGAAATTCCATTTGGCTGGCCCGCAGCTCAAGTCCTTTGGGCTGCAAACGAAGACGGACGTCCCTGCTTTTTTGATTAATTACTCTTGAGTAGCCAACTGCATAACGGTCTTAAGCACCGAGCATGTCCTGTCAATTTCAACCTGCGTCAAAGTTGGGTGCACGAGAAACATCACGCTCGTTTCGCCGAGCTCCCGTGCCACCGGCAACCGATTCGCCGGACGCCAGCCGGTATTGTCAAACGCCTTCTCCAGATAGACCTCGGAGCAAGAGCCGGAAAACACCGGAACGTCTCGTGCCGAAATCTCCGCCAGAATACGATCGCGATCCCACCCGGCCTTGAGTGCCTGAGGTTCGACAAACACGTAGCACTTATACGCCGCGTGAATACTGCCCTCAGGCACGATTGGCACACGCAAACCTTTAAGTTGGCTGGCGCATTCCCATATCTGTCCAGCATTCGCAAGCCGACTGGCCTGCCAATCTGTCATGCGCTTGAGTTGAATCCGTCCGATTACAGCCTGAACCTCAAGCATTCTCCAGTTCGTACCGAAGCTTTCGTGCAACCAGCGAAACCCAGGGGGATGGTTACGTTCATAGACAGCTTCCCAGCTTTTGCCATGATCCTTGAAAGACCACATATCCGACCACAACTTGCGATCGTTGGTTGTGACCATTCCGCCCTCGCCGCCTGTCGTCATGATTTTGTCCTGACAAAAGGACCAGGCTGAGACATGGCCAATTGACCCCACTGGGCGCCCTTTGTAACGAGCTCCATGGGCCTGGGCACAATCTTCGATCACTTTAAGGTCGAATTCCTCGGCCAGAGCCATGATCGGATCCATATCGCAAGGCCAGCCGGCCAAATGCACACAGATGACGGCTCGGGTTCTAGGAGTCAGCACGGCGCGGATAGTCTGCGCGCTGAAGTTTTGCGAATCGCGATCAACGTCAGCAAAAACCGGAACGGCTCCAGCATTCACTATGCTCGAGACGGAAGCAAGAAAAGTGCGTGAGGTGACAATCACTTCATCGCCAGCACCGATACCCAATGCCTTTAAGGCTAGGTCCAGGGCAACCGTTCCGTTGGCCAGGCAGATGGCGTATTCGGTGCCCGCCCATGCAGCGAACTCCTTTTCAAACTCACGCCCCTGTGTACCGGTCCAATAGTTGACCTTATTGGACAGAATCACATCACGTACGGCATCAGCCTCCTCTTCAGTAAAAGAAGGCCAAGGAGAAAATGGTGAATTCAACACAACCAGTACCCGTCAGTTTTCATTCGAAAATATGTAAGACTCGTCAACACGAGCCCTGTTGCAATTCGCTCAATACACTGTTCGCGCGGCGACGACTTTTCAAGAGCCGTCCAATAACCTGGCCGGCACTCCGGCGACTGTAACCTCGTCTGGCACGTCTTTGACAACTACGGCTCCAGCACCAACCATGACCTGTGACCCGATGCTCACAAGTTGTCGTACGCAGGCACCTATGCCAATCCAGCTCAGATCCTGTACGCAGACGCCCCCTGCAAGCCGGGCGCCGGGGCTGATGTGCACACACGAGCCCAATAGACAATCGTGGTCAACACTGCAGCCCGTATTGAGAATAGCGCCACTGCCAACTCTGGCATCAGCATTTACCACCGATCCAGCAAAAACCACCGATCCTTCACCAAGCGTGGCATACCGACTGACTGTTGAGTTCGGATGCCGCAACGTAACCAGCGTAGCGCCTGCAGCCTTTAACTGGCCGAGCTTTGCCTGGCGAACCCGATTGTTGCCGATCGCCACAATCACCCCGTCAAATTCATGCGCAGCGGCCAAGAGCCTCTCGGTGTTGCCTACGACGTTCCAGGCACCATTTCGAAGCAAGCCGGGCCAGGCATCATCAAAGAACTCAATGGTGTCCCATCCACAGCATTCGGCTGTATCCGCGACGACCTTACCATGGCCGCTTGCACCCAACACCGCAAGGCGGCTCATGACCTGGAGCCTGTGAACTTCGATGCTGTAGCTTCGCCCTCGGCACTGATCCCGTCACGTACCAGAACTTTCTTGATCGTTAGGAAAATCACCTTCATGTCCAGCCAAAAAGACTGATTATCGACATACCAGGTGTCCAGCTTAAACTTTTCTTCCCATTCAATTGCGTTCCGCCCGTTGATCTGCGCCCAACCGCTGACGCCAGGGCGAACCTCATGGCGACGGTATTGCTCGGCACTGTAGAGAGGCAGGTATTCCATAAGCAGCGGTCGAGGGCCCACCAGACTCATATCGCCTTTGACCACATTCCACAACTCAGGCAATTCATCCAGGCTACTGGATCGCAGAAAACTGCCAAAGGCTGTCATTCGCTGGGAGTCCGGTAAAGGCTCACCGTTTGCATCATGAGCATCTCGCATCGTACGGAACTTGATCATTTCGAACGGCTTGCCGTTACGACCTGGACGTACCTGACGAAACAGAACGGGAGATCCCAATTTCTTGCGAATGTTCCAGGCAATTACTGCTATGACCGGAGAAAGCAGGATTAGTCCAAATAACGCCGCAAATAAATCAAAACCACGCTTTATCATCTGGCAACACCCTCCAGCCAATCCACAAATCGATCAGCCAACTGACGCCGGTCAAACTCTCTGACCGCCAATTCTCTGCCTCGTGCGCCCTTGGCCTGCAGCTCGTCACGATCATCTGCCGCCTGTATCAACGCCTCTGCGAAAAGCGCAGCATCATCAGGAGGAACGACAAAACCGCAGTTTTCCTTGGAAATCATCTCAGCGAGCCAGCCTGGATAGTTATTTAAAACAGGCAAACCCGATGCGATATAGTCGAAAAACTTGTTGGGCGACGTCCCGTAGTAAAAGGCCGGTACGTTGGCCAATATCTGCAGTCCCAGATCCGCGCTGGCCATCAAACCGGACAACCGGGCTTTGTTCACCGGATCATGAAATATCACATTATCCAGGTGTTCTTTCGCAGCGCGCTTCTGAAGCGCTGGCTTGAGCTTGCCCTGCCCGATCAAAACCAGCCGGATATCATCGCGCTTTCGCAGTTTCAGTTCTCGAGCTGCATCGAGCACCGCGTCCAGCTTGTTAGCCACTCCATGGGTACCCGCAAAGACCGCAACCAGATGACCTTTATCCACGCCCGCCGGCAACCATGGCTCAGCAGGAGTGTTGAAAATATCAAGGTCACAACCGTTTGGGATCATTTCGATTCGGTCCCGTGCCACACCACGATGTGCAATGCCATCAACAATACCTGGCGACAAACCAATGAGCCGGTGAGCCGAGCGGTAACTTGCCCACTCAAGAAAAGACATGGCACCAAGGATCACTGGATTACGAATGACCCCCATTGCTTTCGGCAGCTCGGGCCAGAGATCCCGCACCTCGAATATAAATGGCTTATTCCGAAACCACCGGGCGAATATCCCCGGGATACCGGCTGTCAAAGGTGTGGTGGTCGCGAAAACCAAGTCGTAACGCTCGGTTAGCGCAATACCGATACTGCGCACTGCAAACTTCAAAAAGCTCAGCGCTCGAACGAACAGGCCATCGCTGTTGGAGTACGCCAAGTCAAATTCGATGATATCGATACCGTCGACGCTACCTTTGCGTTTTCCACCAACGAAAGGGCTTTCTAGCCCCGTTTGGCCACCACCATAGCTGCCACAGACCATGGTCACCTGGTGCCCTCTGGCAACCAGACGACGGGCCATCTCATAGGACCGGATACCGGTTGCGCCTTTTGGAGTCGAAAAATGCTGATGAAAATAAAGGACTTTCATGTCTACCAGTGATACTCCGTAGTCAAAACGCCCGCCGAAGTCACCTCAACCTCAAGCACCGGCACTTCAGTTTTTTGTAAGTAGTAACGAGACTCCCAACCCTGGACGAGCTCTCGCCGAACGATAGGCATGCTGCCCGCAACCGACAAACGATGTGAGCCGTTGGTCAGAAGGTCGCCCTCAAACCGCCAGTCCCCTGGCTGCAAACGCCACCGTAGGACGGCACGATCATTGAATCCGGTAAATTCATCCCTGACCTGCATGCCAGTATCGGTTAGGCTGACATGCCGCTTGTGGTGCACGCCGTTGCCGTCGATATACGTAGCGCCGCAAGAGCTGGTTCCAGCCTGCTCAACCAGACTTTCGACCTGGCGCGTACGCAACCATTCCCCGAAAAGAAACCGGCTGAGTCTGGGCATCTGGTCTCGCCCATCAAATTGAAGGGTGTTGTGGCTGGCAGTTCCAGGGAAATAACTCAGCCATTGGGCAGAGGTGTTGTAGCTGAAGGTACCTGCATCTCGGAGCAAGTTGATGCCTGCACGCCATAGATCCACATGTAGAGCATCTGCCTGGCCGGGCCGAAATCGGAATCGCGGATAGCGTAATACGGCGTAGGTCTGTTCACGCTTTAACAACGCATAACCACCATGATCAAACAGCTGACTAGCTGGACGCTCCGCTACCGCCGACGGGCCCGGCAACAGCAGCCAGCGCAGTGGCAGATCCCATTCACCTGTCACCTCGTACGCTCTCTTTACGGCAAACAACGCCATGGACAACTGGACTGCAGGCCTGAAGTCGCGATAGTCCGTATCCGTCAGTGGAAGCAGTCGGGCGCCATCATTTGCGCCAATGTTCGGAGCATCACCAGTGTGCTCGTCGACTAACGAAAATAACCAATGCGCGGCCGTGCGAGCCCTGAGTTGGAAGGTGGCGGAGAACGCCGGAAGTTCCAGTTTGTTTCTCCAGACTTCAACCATGGAAAACGTGTCGAGCATCACCCGATGATAATTGACGGAGTACTGGCTGAAACTGCCATCTTGCTCAATCAACCGAGCAGCACGATTTTCAAGCCATTTGCGCCCCAATCGCTGCCAGCGTTCGCCCTGGGGGCAACCGCTTAACGTCAACCAGCTGCCACCGACAAAAAGCGCAGCCGCCTCGGAAGTCCCGTGGTTATTATCCTGAGCCATTGCATAACTTAGCGTCGGCTCAATACGCTTGAGATGCAGCCGGACCAGATCCACAAGCCCTGGCAATGGGCTGGCAAACTGTTCGAGAATGACCGAACTCATCGCCAAGTGCAGGACACGAATGGACGCCTCCTGACCGCACTTCCAGTTCGGCCCGCAATAGGGAGGATTATTGACACACCAATCCGCCAACCAACCGTTTAACTGCACCATCGCGGAAGATTCGCCAACACAGGACTTCTGGGCAAAGACCAACGTCCAGTCAAATCGCGAAGCTTCCCAGATATTCTTGATATCACCGACAGCGGCATCAAAATCAGGGATCCGCCACCATTCTCGGCCGGGATCAGGCACTCGAACTCCATTCAGCGGATTCAAATGCCAGTCAGGAGGCGCGCCAGATATCGGGCATTCCCAGAATCCGAAATATCGGACCTGGGAATCCCATTGGGACGCACACGGTAACGAGCCGGCCCGTCTTGCACTTTCCGCAAAAAACGGGCCCTGGGGAATTTCAGCCCTAAGGCGTCTGACCGGGTTCAAGCCAGTCTTGACCCCAAGCCGATAGGTCAATGCACGCGTCAGATTGCCAAAACCGAGAGCTATCGCAGTTTTGGCCTTAACAAGAAGAAGGCTCATTGCTCGCGCAAAATCCGGGCAACTTCAATGCTCACGCGCGCCACTTCGAATATTTCATCGGAGGTGATCGGCGTGACAGCCCCATTTTGCACGGCTGCAAGGAAAGCCGCAGCACACTCGCTTTGCCCTTTGTTCTGCTTCCAGAGATTCAGCTTGCTGAAGCCCGGCCAGCCGAAACCTTTCAACTTACGGAAGTTATCCAATTGCAGGACGCGTCCGGCAGCAAAGACTTCAACCCGCTCTTTAGGAAAGCTTGAAGCGCCATTCGCCAGATAGTGGATTGTGCCGAAAGAGCCATCCTCAAACCCCAGGGTAATGGCCGCTTTATCTTCCGTAATGGCAACAGAAGGTGTATCCCCCATTCTGCGAGCCTGGATCGAAACAATTTTGCTGCCCGCCAGAAAACGCATCAGATCAATGAAATGACACGCTTCGCCAATAATACGACCACCGCCGACTGACGGGTCCTGTGTCCAGTGATCCGCGGGAATCGAGCCGGCATTCATCGTCATGATGAAGGACTTGGGCTCTTTTACCGCCGCGAGCAATGCCTTCATCTTTTGGACTTGCGGCGAAAAGCGTCGATTGAACCCAACCATCAGATGTGGCTTGAGCCCTTGTTCAACAGCTTTCCGATAAGCCTCTTCAACCGTCACCAGATCCTGGGCTTCAATTGCCAATGGCTTTTCGACGAAGACATGTTTACCGGCCTCCAGCGCCTGGGCGACAAAACGGGCATGACTATCGTGACGGGTGACAATTGCAACGGTGTTGATCGTGCTCTCGCCTAGCATCGCATTGATATCCGTCGACGCTTGTGCAAATCCGGCCTTGCTTCCGTGTATTACACCGTTGATACCGCCGGCAGTAACTATCGTGTGGAATTGAGCGCCCGCTGCCTTAAACGCGGGTATTAACATTCTTGACGCATAGTTTCCTGCACCAATGAAACCGACGACGGGTTTGACCGGGTCGAAACTAGCTACCGCATTGGGTGCCAGCACGACTTCCTTGACGTTTCGCTCGGTATCAGCCGAGGTGTACTGAAGAATGATGCCCAGCGCCGAGTTATCCGTGGTAAGCGTCTGATAGGCATCCGCTGCGTCTTCGAACGCAACCCGATGGGAGATCAACGAGTTGACCTCAAGTTGGCCGCTGGCGAGCATATCCAGGACGGCTTCAAAGTTGCGCTGCTCAGTCCATCGGACGAAACCTATCGGGAAGTCATTGCCTTGATCTTCGTAACTTGGATCATAGCGCCCGGGCCCATAAGAACACGAAACCTGGAATGTCAGTTCCTTCTCATAGAAGTCTGCTCGACTCAACTCAAGCCCAGTTACTCCCACCAGAACAATGCGCCCACGCTTGCGACACATATGTGCCGCCTGTGTGACCGGATCGGACGATTTGGTAGACGCCGTAATGATGACGCCATCCACCCCTCTTCCGCGGCTGAACGTCATCCCCGCCGAAACAACATCTTCCCCCTTGCCGGGATTGCAGGTTTCGGCGCCATAACTGCGAGCCAACGCCAGTTTTTGCTCATCAAAGTCAATGGCAAGTACACGGCAGCCCTGAGCACGCAGCAACTGAACCGTCATCAGTCCGATCAGACCTACGCCGGTGACTACAAAGGTTTCCCCCAGTGTCGGTTGGGCCAGCCGAATCCCCTGCAAGCCGATGCTGGCCAGTACGGTAAACGAGGCGGCTTCATCGCTAACCGAGTCTGGAATCAAGGCACATAGATTCTTGGGGACAATAACGATATCGGCATGGGGGCCATTGGAAACAACACGGTCGCCGAGCTTGAAACCGGACACGTCATTCCCCACGGCGCTCACGACACCTACGTTGCAGTATCCAAGTGGCAATGGTTGTGCAAGCTTCGAACGAACCGCTTCGACCGTTGTAGCCAAGCCGTCGGTCTGAACCTTCTGCAAAACCATGCGAACCTTGTCAGGTTGCTGGCGAGCTTTTTCCAACCAGTTGGCCCGGCCAAACCCTACCAGCATGCGTTCCGTGCCGGCAGAAATCAGCGTATTGGTTGTATTGATCTTTAGCGTGCCACTGCGAACGGCGGGAGCGGGCGCATTAACCAATGACGTCTCACCGCTAGCCATGTTCTGAACAACCTGCTTCATGCATTCATACCAATAAAGTTAAAAATTCACTCATCACTGAGAAACTTGTATAGAGCTATCTATCCTACCATCGCACAAGGCCAGGGCGTCGTCGCCGACTCAACCGTCGAGAGCGAAATCGCCGTCCAGATACTGTTTGCACCAGAGTTCCATGCAAACGATGCCAAACAATGTATAAGCAGCGTCTATTCGACCTGAACGATCTGCTTCGATCAGATGCGCCACCGCCTTGGGGTCGAAAATCCCCCTTTTCAGTAAAGAAGCAGGAGAAAGCACTTCATCGACCAAAGGCTTCAGGCGTCCTTGCAACCAGTTGCGAAGCGGTACCCCGAAGCCCGTTTTTGGTCGGTAGATAACGTCATGAGGCAGATAGGGTTCCATAGCCTTCTTGAAAATCCATTTCCCTTCCCGGGCTTTCTGTTTGATATCAGAAGGCAACGAACCGGCCAGCCGTACTAGATCAAGGTCGAGCAGCGGAACACGCACTTCAACACCCGTCGCCATACCCATTTTATCGGTGTAGTTGAGGTTGTGATCGGTGAGAAAATGCTTGCACTCCAAGGTGAGCATTTTATCAAGGGGGGTTGCATCCGAAGGCAACCGCGAGAGTGTTTCTCGCATAGGCGCAAACAGATCGTCTGCAGCCAACTGGCGTCGCAAGTCCGGCGCCAACAGGCCATACGCCTGATCAGGCTCAAGCCAGAGGAAATAACTGATCAAGCGATCATCTGCAGGCAAGTCCGCGTAGCGAAAAGCCTTCCCGAGACGACGAGACAGCGGAGACGACGCCGGAAGCAAGCTTGAGCTGCTGGCCAGTACCGAACGCAGTGGTCGAGGCATCCCTCCCCACCAGCGCTCCTGCGCCAGCGCGAAATGACGACGATAGCCTGTGAAAATATCATCTCCCCCGGCCCCCGACAGCAGGACCTTTATGCCGTTCTGGCTTGCCAGTTCCGAGATGAACAACGCATTCAACGCTGCCGGATCCGGCGTAGGTTCATCGAGCAGATAAACCATTTCCGGCAGACGATCCATCATCTCATCACCGACGCCTACTACATGCAGGTCGACATCCAGATGCTTGGCCACGCGCTGGGCGTACGGAAGGTCATCCGCGAACCCTTCATTTGCAGTGGATCCGTTGTCGACACGAATACTGAAACACTGCAACCGCCCCTTATCCCGCATTTCCTGTGCTGCAAATGCGACTACGGCGCTGGAGTCCAAGCCACCTGACAAGAATGAACCCAACGGCACATCGGACACTAACTGACGCTGGACGGCAGTCCTGACTGCATCGGCCACATTAACAGCAACATCAGCGACCGTTTTTGTCAGGGGCTTCTCGGAAATAGGAAGTTCGTAATAAAACCAGCTCTTCTCGATATGCCCATTACGGACGCATAACGCTTGGCCAGGTAGAACCTTTTTTATATCCCGCACAATCGTGCGATCACCTGGTGACCAGAGAAAACCAAGGTGCGCAAGTACGGCTTGCGGGTCAATTTCGGTTTTACTGAAGCCGCCTCGGAGTAAGCCCTTCATTTCACTTGAAAATGCGAAACAACCATTATTGGAATGGATGTAAAGGGGCTTGACGCCAAGCTGATCTCGAGCCACCCAAAGTGTTTGAGTATCGCGCTCCCAAAATACAACCGCGAAAATCCCGTTCAATCGACTTAAACATTCAATCCCATAACGACAGAACAGTGCGAGCAATACTTCGGAGTCGGACTGGCTGGAAAAATGATCACCCGCCGCTTCGAGATGAGCCCTTAATTCCCGAAAGTTATAGATTTCCCCGTTAAACACCATGACCACTCGCCCATCGGCAGAGACCATGGGCTGATGCCCGGCTGAAGTCGTATCGAGAATGGAAAGGCGCACTTGGCCCAGCCACACACCAACGTCGGTATCGGCCCAGACGCCTTGATCATCAGGCCCACGACGTCGAATAAACGAAAGCGCTGAGGAGAAATCAATGGATTCTCGCGTTCCGTTATGAATGTAGCCCAAAATTCCGCACATATCAGTTTCTCTAGATTGGATTATTAACTGGCTCTTCGCGCTTTGAGCTCAACAATAAAAAAGGAAGCCATATGGACGCTATGAGAAGAGCGACCGAAGCCAATTCCCCTCGAAAAAGGTGAAGCAGGGAGGCAATCGCCAATGCATAAAGACCTAACGCACGGTCGCTTTGAGGGTTATAGACAACTGCGCCATAAAGCCGACCTCCTATAACGCCAAGAACAAAGCCACCGAACAGTACGCCCAGCGTGCCAAAGTTCATATAAAGCTCACCAAAAATACCTGGTGGCAATGTCGTACCTTCCATAATCCACTTGTCAGGCCAAAAGGCCCCCGTAAACACCCCAGCAGCGGTGAGTGGCTTATTCGGGAAAAGACCTGAAGGTATTAAAATCAAAACAACCATCAGCAGCGTTGTGCCATTTTGCCACTCCAACCTTTCGGGCATAGCATCTATAAGCACAGTCATGGTCTGCAACTGCATTAGATTACCCGTAAACTGAGTTGCCAAAAAATGAATGAACGAAAGGAAAACACCCTGATCCTCGTTAATAAAAAAGAATCTACCTGTCGCGAGAAACTCTTGCTTAAACAGGTGATAGGTCATCAGAGAAACAAACATTACTGCTCCAAGCACAGCCCCTTTTACAAGGCTTACACGCCTAACGCGGTAATGCCGAACTATAATCAACGACAATACGATAATAAAAATTGTCGATTTTTGCCCCTGAAGCGCGCAAATAAACAAACCGCCCAAAAAATATAACCAAAAACAAAAACGCTCAAAAAGCGATTTCTTCCTTTCACGGGTCAGGCGTATAAACCAGGCCAGCGAGACAGACAGCAACAGGTTCTCTAAAAGAAACAGGCCGTTCAAACCTGCAAACGCCCTTATCCGGTCACTAGCACCTTGAAGCAATCCCGAGACCCCTCCGAGGATTACGAGAATCACTGTAAACGCCGCCAGCGCCACTAACGAAAAACCTAGCGCCCGTTGAGAAAAAATCCGTGGGCTTACTATGTAGCGTATCCCGACAGGAAAATTAAAATGTGTTTTTCGTCCTAACCAGCACCCCATAAAAACTAAAATGAGCGCCCCAACATACAACAAGACAGCATAACCAATGGAACTTTCCTTATCGAAAAAGTCAAACTCCCAAAACTGACTAAACCCATCAAACCCCATAATAAACGGATATAATGGGACAATAACGCCTGCACACCAGATCACCGCAAAGAAAAAAGCGACACCAAAACAATCAAACGCTTTCTTTTCAAGCGGGACTCGTAGGGGCCGGGACCCTAAATATTGTTCTTCCAAGGCATTAACCTCTTGGGTCATAAATCAGCGAGGCGGACTCTCACCGCAACCAGCAGCAGCACGGCGGATAAAACAGCACCAACCACATACCCCAACACTCCAGCCCAAGCATCCAAAACAGGGATACCGGCGTATAGAATCAAAAAAACAAGCAAACCTTCTACAATGTTGGTTTTAAGGCTCAAACTAAAAACGCGCAATGCGACCAGTATTGTACCGCTAGCGAGCGCTATAGCTTTCAACGGCAGAGTCAACGCCAATACAATTATATATATGGCCGTCTGCTTATAAACGCCGCCCACACACATCAGCCATATGACAGAGCAAAAAATCAACAACAAAGCGACCGCGGATGAAATTTTCAACATGCTTTTTGAGAACGCACTATATCTTTCGCGCAGATCGTTTTTATTATTGATGACCTCGACCAATTCTGGAAGGGCTCTTTGTGCAATGATTGCCAATGGCAGCAAACCAAGAATAAGGCTCAATATAGCAATACCGAAAAAACCGATCTCGTCGGTCTTTACATGATAGGTAGTCAACATGAGGACAGGCAAACTATCTACTAACAAACGAGCAAACAGACTGGCATTGACAATCACACCGGACTTGGCAGTTGTCATTAATTCACGCCCGTTCACATTGCGAAAATCAAGCGCCAGAAAGATATGCGTTCGCAGTTTCCACCAAACGGCAGCGAGACAAAAGAACTCTTCAAGATAACGAGCAACCATCCACCCTTGGATGCCATACAACTTCGTAAACACAACATGCAGAACAACGCCAACCGCGGTGACCAGCATTAGAACGAAATAGATATCGCGTATCGCCTTCGCGCCCTGAGCAAAGCCCGCCGTTACACGAAGCAGATTAGTTAACAGTACCAAGCCACAGGAATAAAAAACATACGAACTAATCGCCGAAACCAACACAAACTCATGTGCGACGTATATTCCAGCGATAACGATACCTGAAGCGATACCAACCAGCAAAAAAACCTGTCGAAGTACTTCACTTTGACGAGAAGGACCATGGCTCGCCGCCGTATCGCGAATAGCTATGCTTTGCATCCCCAAACTTCCTGCCAGTACGACAAGAGCAATAATGGTTTCCAGCGAGCGCACCACACCAACGACAGAAGGATCAACCCAAGGCGCGATTAAAAACTGACTTATTATTACCCCACCTTGAATACAGGCAGTAATAACAATCAGCTGTAAAAGCTTTGAGCTTTCAAACATGCTGATCAGGCGATTCAACACACGGTACCACCATAAACCTTTATAAATACTAACAACGAAGCTCTCCTTTATTTGAGCAACGACAAGGAATCCAAGACGCCTTTAAGCGCCAGACGACGAGCTGCGATGGAATAATTGGAAGAAATCCACTGATGCCTGTTTTTGGCATCTTCAGCACAAATCGGCGTGGCGACAACCGCCTCCATGGCCGCAGCAATTTCTTCCTGGCTATCTGGCTGAACCCAGTAAGCGAAGTCACCCGCAACTTCTGGCACCGCGCCTCGAGGCGAAGTAATCACTCGCGCACCACACGCGAGCGCCTCGCCGATCGCATGCCCGAAACCTTCATAAAGCGTTGGTTGGACATAGGCCAGACAATTGCGGTAATGGTGTAGCTTCTCTTCATCGGAAATCATCCCGACAAACTCCACCTTGTCTCCTACACCCAAGCGCTGCGCCAGAGCTTTTAGTTCCTGCAGGTAGTCACCATGCTTACCAGCAACAACCAGTCGAACATGACTTGCGTTAGCCGAAACCTTTGCAAACGCCTCAATCGTCGGAATGAGCCCTTTGCGAATGGCATTCGTACGACTTGTCCAGGTCACCGTAAAAAAATAATCCGACCCGACCGCCGGGAGCTCCCCAGGAGAATAGTAGTCCGTATCAATCGCCAGAGTCGCATACACCGGGTTTCTGACCGGCAGGTTAGTTGTAACCTCCTCAAGCTCAGATCTTGAGATAAACAGGTTTCGATCAGCTAACAACAACGAGGTGCGCAGTACCGCTTTCTGCCATAACGGGCGGTCCAGGTAGCATAGACCCGGAATCTCCTTTCGGCAGGTGGAATAGTCAAAGGCCCCAGTTACAATTACCGGCCGACGACGTAGTTTTCCGGCGAGTAACGGAAGCGGTGAATGCCCCCACCACCAACAAAAATAGAGATCCGCTTTCCAATCTAATGTACCCGGCGTCCCGGACAGAACGACTTCATGTCCAAGCTCCTTGAGAATCCGAATATCGACCCGATAAAATTCGACTTTATCAAACATCTCGCGCCAATTAGCGTGAGCGGACATATTAGCAAAAAAACATATACGCACAGTGCACCAACCCGTTACCAGCCACCAGTATTAAACAAGCACCTTCTGCTGATACATTGAGAGCAATGTATCGTGCAAACTAGGCACATCAATTTCACCTACCACATCAAAGAGCTTGGCCGGACTACCATAAAGCTCTTTAACTTCATCTTCCCTGACAAAAGCAGGATCAACTATTATCGTAGGCCGATAACCTGCAATCTGTGCCATTTCATCAATCACGCTCAGTAAAGAAATGCTGCGACCCGAGCAAATATTTATAAACTGACTACATTGATCAGACGTCAAAAGTCTTGAATAGGCTTCCACCACAAAACCGACATCAGACAAGTCGCGGGAAACATCCAGATTGCCTAGCCTGAGCTCCTTCTCCCCACGAGCGAATGCGCCCACGATCTTGGAGAAAACGAATGACTCCGACTGGCCTGGCCCGGTGTAGTTGAAAGGCCGCACTACCAATATAGGCATACGAGAAAACCACTTGCGGACAAGGGTCTCCATCGTCAGCTTACTCAGTGCGTAATGGTTAACGGGCTGCGGTTCATTGCTTTCTGAAATGGGCGATGTAATAGCATTTCCGTAAATATTTGCACTGCTTGCAATGATGACTTTTTCAACAATTACCTCGGCCTCCTTAATCGCATTAAGAAGGCTTTCTGTCCCTAACACATTGACTCGGTAGAATGACAAGGCATCGCTGCCGGTGACATGCGCCAGCGCGGCCAAATGAATAACATGAGAGGGTTGAACCTGCTTTATCCAAGCACTGAGTCGCTCCGTGTCATTCAGGTCCGCGTCCAGATGATCAAACTCACAGGCCAGCCGCTTCCCACCCAAGCCGGCAATGCGCCAGCCGGCCTGGGTGAGGCTTTCCGCCAAGTGCTTCCCAGTGAAACCTGAGAGCCCTGTAATCAGTACTATTCGGTCTTTACTTTGAAGTGCCATTGCGAACCCTTCTCAAATCAGCTCCAACCATCAACTGGCACAGTTCCTCCAGCGTTGTTTCTGGTTTCCAGCCTAACCGCTCTTTTGCAAATGACGCATCGCCAATCAACAATTCTACTTCCGCGGGTCGATAGAAGCGCGGATTAACTTTTACCCGAGTGACGCCGGTGCGACGATCAACACCGAATTCATTCTCGCCACTTCCAGACCAATCGATATCGACGCCCACAGCCTTGAAGCTCATGGCAACAAAATCACGAACGGTTTCAGTGCGATTAGTGGCCAATACAAATGTTTCCGGCGTGTCAATTTGCAACATTCGGTGCATGCCGTCTACATACTCTTTAGCAAAACCCCAGTCTCGCTTGGCATCCATGTTTCCGAGTTCCAATACTTGCTGCTGGCCCATTTCGATACTGGCAACAGCATCGGTAATTTTCCGAGTAACAAACTCTTTTCCTCGCAATGGAGACTCATGATTGAACAGGATGCCGCTGGCGGCAAAGATACCATATGATTCGCGATAGTTAATGGTCGTCCAATGCGCAAACAACTTCGCTACACCGTAAGGACTACGCGGGTAGAAGGGAGTGCTTTCAGATTGTGGCACAGCCTGTACCAAGCCAAACATTTCAGATGTCGAAGCTTGATAGAAACGAACTTTCGGATTTACTATTCGGATCGCTTCGAGCAAATTGAGCGCACCCACACCCGTGATCTGCGCGGTTGTAATAGGCTGATCGAAAGAAACGCCTACAAAGCTTTGAGCGGCCAAATTATAAACTTCATCCGGAGCACAATTTTGAATTAAACGAATCGTACCGGAGAGGTCTGTCAAATCAAATTCGACGAGATGAAGGTCATCATGCCCAAGAACGCCAAGTTCCTCTAATCGCCAGAAACTTACAGAACTTGTCCGGCGATAGGCGCCATAGACCTTATAACCCTTGGATAGCAACAATTCAACAAGGTAAGCCCCATCCTGACCTGTAACACCAGTAACCAGCGCATGCTTCTGCATCTGTACAACTCCTAAAAATTTAAGCCTTAGACACGTCCATAGGTATCGTCAAATCGAACAATATCATCCTCACCCAAATACGTTCCTGACTGCACCTCTATGATCTCGAGAGGAATGGTGCCGGGGTTGGAAAGGCGATGAACATGGCCAATAGGGATATAAGTACTCTGGTTCTCGTTCAGCTGAAAAACTCGATCTTCACAGGTGACCTCTGCGGTACCAGACACAACAATCCAATGTTCCGCCCGATGATAATGTTTCTGCAAACTCAATGTTGCTTTTGGCTTCACCAATATTCGCTTCACCTGAAAGCGCGAACCGGAATCTATGCTGTCGTACCAGCCCCAAGGGCGATGAACACGACGATGAAGCTTCGACTCTGGCCTGGCCTTGACGTTCAACGCTTCAACAATGGCCTTGACACCCTGGCTACGGTCTTTATCCGCAACCAATACAGCATCAGGCGTTTCGACGATAACAATATTTTCAAGCCCCACGGCAGTTACCAAACGGTGAGAGGCGTAAACCAATGTATTGGAGCTTGAGTCGATTATTACATCACCTTGGGTAGCGTTTTGTTTTTCGTCCTTTTCACTCGAACGCCAAACAGCATCCCATGCACCCAGATCGGACCAACCGGCATCCATCGTCAGCATTTTTAACGTCAGACCGGTCGAAGGTGTTTTCGCACAATGCTCGATCACCGCATAGTCAATCGACTCTTGCGGTATCAGAGAAAACGCGTCCAGTTGTGGTCGAATAAACCCGTCATCTTGAATTCTGCCCTTCCACGCGGTTTCAGTGGCATCGAAGATGTCGCTTCTGAACGCGCTCAGTGCTTTCAACCAGACTGAAGCACGCAGCACAAAAATGCCGCTATTCCAGAAATAGCTTCCATCTTCCAGGTATTTCTCTGCAGTTGACCGCTCAGGTTTTTCAACGAACGCATCCACTCTCTTGACAGTAGATGGGTCTGCCGAGTGGATATAACCATAACCCGTTTCAGGGCGATCAGGCGAGATCCCCAAGATCACAATGCTGCCGTCTTTTGCAACGTCGACAGCTTTACTGACCGTATCAGTAAAGGCTTGAATATCAAGAATCATCTGGTCCGCCGGGACCACAACCATGACTGGGTCGATATCCTGACCCACTTCATCGCGAGCATATAGCGCCGCCAACGTTAGCGCAGGGGCCGTATTGCGTCCTACTGGCTCAAGAATGACAACAGCTTTAGCGACATTCATTTCCCGGATCTGGTCGAGGCATAGGAAACGGTGTTCATCGTTGGCAACGATGCAGGGCGCCAGTAAATTCGAGCCTTCACTGTCGATCTTCAACAGTCGGGCAATAGCCTGCTGAAACAACGTTTCCCGCCCCGAAATTGCCAGAAACTGCTTCGGGTATAGAGTTCTGCTAAGCGGCCAAAGCCTCGTTCCCGAGCCTCCAGACATAATAACCGGAAGAATTTTCATACAAGCCAGATTCCCCGAGTATCAACAATCTGACGGGCCTGGAGAAGTGAAGAAGGAACACTCTTGAACGGCTTGTGGTCCACTAACAACAACAATACATCCGCGCGCTCAAAAGCTTCTTCTATTGTGCATAGCTCCGCGTTCGGCAGCGTGGCTGGCAGAGAATCAATGTTAGGTTCTACGACGATAACTTTCCCTGCGTGACGCTTTGAGATATTTTCCGTAATTGCCAGAGACGGACTTTCACGCAGGTCGTCAATATCAGGTTTGAACGCCAGGCCGAAGCACGCAATAACAATGTCTTTTTCCGACTTATCGGGGTGACTCGAGAGATGAGCGGCCACAGCAGCATCAACTTTTTCGATAACCCACGACGGTTTCGAATCATTGACTTCACGCGCAGTTTTGATCAGTTTCGCCTGACCATCAGCCTGACTGACGATGAACCATGGGTCAACGGCGATGCAATGCCCACCCACGCCAGGTCCTGGCTGGAGGATATTAACGCGGGGGTGCCGGTTGGCGAGCTTGATAAGCTCCCACACATCGACATCAAACTTATCGCATATCATCGACAATTCGTTTGCGAAGGCGATATTGACATCCCGAAAGCTGTTCTCCGTCAACTTGCACATTTCTGCAGTTCGGGCATTGGTGATAATACACTCGCCCTCTACAAACAACTTGTACAGGCGTGTCGCAGCGTCCGAACATTTGGGTGTCATCCCGCCAATAACGCGATCATTCTGTACCAACTCACGCAACACATGGCCGGGAAGAACGCGCTCAGGGCAGTGCGCAACGCGAATGTCCGACGTCTCGCCATGGGTCTGCGGGAACGTCAGGTCAGGGCGCGCTTCAGCCAGCCATGCAGCCATCTTTTCCGTCGCCCCTACAGGTGAGGTGGACTCGAGAATGACTAGGTCACCCTTTTTCAATACTGGCGCAATAGATTTGCTTGCGGACTCAATATAAGAAAGGTCTGGAGCATGGCCATCCTTGAAAGGAGTAGGCACGGCAATCAAGAAAGCGTCCGCCGGCTCAGGTCGAGTACTCGCGCGCAGATACCCCTCGGTCACGGCCGCATGCACGACTATATCCAAATCAGGCTCAACGATATGAATCTGTCCACAGTTGATCGTATCGACGGCCTTTTGATTAACATCGACGCCAACGACCTTTAACTTTCGCGCAGCAAAAACAGCTGCGGTTGGCAAACCAATATAGCCCAAACCAATTACCGAAATAGTGGAAAAATCCATGACCAAACCTTAATTTTTGAAAGTGGCTAGAGCATTAACAATGCGTACGCAGGCGTTACCATCACCATAAGGGTTATGAGCAAAGCTCATCTCCTCGTAAGCCTTTTTATCAAGTAAAAGCTCACGCAAATTTTGAACTATCGTTTCCGTCTCTGTACCGACCAACCTGACGGTACCGGCTTCAATTGCCTCGGGCCGCTCAGTAGTATCCCGCATTACCAACACAGGCTTACCCAAAGAGGGTGCCTCTTCTTGCACGCCACCAGAATCCGTCAGAATCAAATACGACCGATTCATCAAATATACGAAAGGCAGATAATCCAATGGCTCTATGAGATGAATATTTTTTATGCCAGCCAACAAACGATTGACCGGTTCACGGACATTTGGATTTAAATGAACAGGGTACACGATCTCCACATCGTCAAACTCATGGGCAATCGAAGCCAACGAACTGCAAATCCGTTCGAATCCATCACCGAAGCTTTCACGCCGATGCCCCGTTACAAGAATGAGGCGGCGCTGAGTGTGTAGAAATGCGAACTGCTCAGAAAACTTCTGTTTTAACTGGTCATTGGACTCGAGCTTCTGTACGACCTCAAGTAGAGCGTCGATTACAGTATTTCCTGTTACATGAATTGCCTCAGGTGCCACCCCTTCACGCAATAAGTTCTGTTCCGATCTTTCGGTAGGCGCAAAGTGAAGAAGCGCGAGCGTTCCCGTCAACTTTCGATTGGCCTCTTCCGGCCAGGGAGAGTATAGATTTCCTGTGCGAAGCCCTGCCTCGATGTGAGCCACAGGAATTTGCTGATAGTACGCCGCCAATGTGGTTGCAAAGGTCGTGGCGGTATCACCATGTACCAATATAATATCCGGCCTATAAGTCCGAAAAACCTCCTTCATTCCTTGAAGAATACCAGTCGTAACATCGGTAAGGTCTTGACCAGACTTCATTATGTTAAGATCAAAGTCAGGTTCAAGTTTAAATAACTCTAACACTTGATCCAGCATTTCACGGTGTTGACCCGTGACGCAGATTTTGGCTTGAAAACGCTCATCTGCATTCAACGCTAAAGCTAATGGAGCCATTTTTATAGCTTCCGGTCGCGTACCGAAAACACTCAAGATCTTTAAAGTCATTAGATTACCAACGATTCCATATCATTATTTAGTCAGAGAATCAGTCTGGAAACCAGCAACGCTGCCATGCTCCTGCCTGACCTACCGATTACGCGCAAGCAGGCTCTCGCCGCTCCAACTGCAACCGCTTCAGCTTTACAGCATATCATCAACAAGCGCGCCAACATAACGCCTATCTGGGTCAACTATACTCGGTATGAGCCGCCCCCCAACACTCAATTCAGGACAGGGCAGAACAACGTTTTACTGCAACACATGCGGTGAGTCGTTTCACCGCAGCAGCGCGTCGCAACCACTCATTGAAATGCGGCTTTTGATCACTCCGCCCTATCTGTATATTCACGCCACGGCGATTGCCCCCCACTCTCGACTATCCCGTGCAGCTCATTCGTGGTTGCCGATACATTCCCCGCGCCCAAGCTGACCAAGCGGCACAGTTTACTCCCCAACGAATACTGGCTATAAGCCACTAACCTGATGGTTTCACATAAAACTCTGCCCCCCCATTGGTTAGCTGGCGCAACCATCAACGATTGAGCTGACGATAAAAGTTCGCGCAGAACGCTTAAGCGCACGCACAAATAAATACAGATCAGACACCGAAACCTCATCAAGACACGACGCAAAGTTTTGGTAATTTCCAATAGCGGATAAACCGCCCAAGAGCCCCTTCAGATGTCGATTCGCATTTGCTCAAACGCGGAATTTAGCTTCCGTATAAAAGCAAGATATACGAACCGAGAAGAAACAAATGACGCGAAGGTCTTCACGTCCGTGGAGTTATTCTTGGGGTAATTTATCGCCAAGCTCTCGTTGTCGATCCAACTGAGCATTCCCAGAACCTGAAGACTGGAGAAGTGGCCCTGTCAGGTCACGTCTGTCGTGCACTGGATTAACGCGAGTAGTACGTAAACCCAGCCTGACCAACGCAATACATACCGCGACAGCCGCACCGAAGAGCAGACCAAACAGTATGATCAATGAGCGATTAGGACTCGACGGAGCCAGCGGCTCAAGAGCTTGCTGATCAATACTCACTAACTTCAGCTTGCCCATATCGATATTCAGGCTGCTCAAACGGAAAATTTCCGTTCGCAACGGTTGAACACCAGCAAGAAAGATATCTTCATCTTTTCGAGCATTCAGCACTTCAACCTCTCGGTTGGATTTCAGTAACTGAAGCTCCTTGGCGATTTGAGCGATGCGCAACTCAGTAAAGTCATCCGACCTACGTGACTGCAATGCAGCAAGCTCAGCCTTAAGCGCATCCACCCCCATAAAATAGAGCGGGATCTGCTGATTGTTCACCTCAGTACGCATCACGCTGCCAGCACCTGTTACCGCGGATTCGCTAAGTGAAGAAGGCGTAGCTGGCTTGTGAATGCCCAAGGATCGAGCAATCCCTATAGCCTCATTCAGTTGAACGATACGATCATTACGTAAGGTCTTCAACTGAGAACGCAGCGCCTTCAACTCATCTTGCAGTTGCGCCTGTTTCAATGAGTCAGCTTCTCGCAATGATGCTATTTTGGCTTCTTTTTCAATATCGTAATTCAAGCGAGCCGAATCGAGCTTGCCGTTGAGCTCTCTCAAACGGTTTTTAGCGATCACATTAAAATCAGCCGCGATACGCTCACGCTCACTTGCAATGGCATACTCGACAAAGCCATTAAGAATAGAGACGCCGTCGACACCTTTTGGATACATCATCTCAAGCTTGATATAGGCACTCAGCGAATTTTTCTTATCTGCGTCGGAAATAGTCAAACGAATTGAGTCATGGTTGAACTCTTGAAAACTCTGCTCCAGAGTCTGTCCAGGACGAACAAACTTCTCGAAAAGCTTCTGGTTTTTCCTGAAAAAGCTCAGACGGGTATCATAGGATTCAAGCGCCGCGCCTACTTTGCGGAGCGCTTCGGCTGGAGGAAGCTGATAAAGCTCCGATCGATTTAGCGCATCTAAATCATTAATAGCGGCGGGCCGCAAAACACTGCTGATTTTATATACAGGAGCAGCCAAAAATGCGTAGGACGCAGCAATCAACCCTACCCCAAGAGTAACAAAAAGCAACAGTCTTTTTTGCCGCCAGAGAGACGAAAAAAAACGCATAAAATCAATTTCGTCGGACGATCGAACCTGGGAAGCGAGGAAGCTACTACTCACAACAAAAACCTGCCTTCAAAGAGAAACTGCGGGCTCGTTATGCAGACTATTTCATGTGTTCTTATTTTAGTTATATGACCGCCAAAACCCAGCGTCTCTGCCGAATTTTGAGCGCACAAAATGCCCGTTATCGAGAACAAATTTCATTTTGCCATCTCTCTGACATATTACAAGTCTTGACATATCCGCAGGAAAAATCCTAAGACGCCAAAGAACATTCTTAGCGAGACCTTTCAAGGAGAAAAAAGGAAAGAAAATTCTGAATAAGCCAGATATCACTCGATGATTCCGCCAGGATTGCCGCCAATTTGAGCCGCGTCATTGCAACGCAGCACAGCAGCGAAGGGACTGCGTGAGAAAATATCTGACAGACGGTACCCGAACATCATGCACCGAACCTCGGCGCATCAAGCAGCAGTAGACGTTAGATGCGCGCGGCAGAAATTGGCCTATGACGTCGCTTACGCACCAGCACACCTAACAACGGCCCTACCAACATCCCAACGATCAACGCCACCACTACAAATACAGACACGGGCAGCTGACCTGTAGCCGAGCCCAGGAACGATAGCGACACTTCCTGCTGGTTCTCTAGTACAAACGCTAACACCACCAACGCGACTACGAGCACCATCAGCACCACGACAACGCGCTTAACCCCACGCATAACCTTCTCCTATCCCGAAAACACTCAGACGCCTTCTTCCTCGTCTTCGTTCACCCGATCACGCAATTCCTTCCCCGGCTTGAAATGAGGTACGAATTTGCCGTCAAGACTGACGGACTGGCCGGTTTTTGGATTACGACCCACACGCGGTGCGCGATAGTGAAGTGAAAAACTCCCAAACCCACGGATCTCAATGCGATCACCGGTCGCCAGGCATTGGGACATTTGCTCAAGCATAGTCTTGATAGCCAGCTCGACATCCTTGGATGAGAGCAGCCCTTGATGGGTGACAATTCGTTCGATCAACTCCGACTTCGTCATATTTTTCCCTTCTTTTTCAAGCAGCTAGGAAAAGCGCTTCAAAGGTTTTAGCATGACTTGATGAGTTTGAACAGCCCGTGCATAAACTAATATACGACTGAATAAACACTGACGAACAAAGCTCCTCAGGCTATTTGCAGATTACGAGCATCTTGCGTGTGACGGCTCCTGCCGGGTTCCATCCGAACAAGTAGTCGCCCTCTTCATCCGTGGCGTCGCTGGAGCGCGTGATGACCTTGTAGCCCTGCATCTTGCACTCGCGTGCAGCGCGCTTCTCGCACTTCTCCCACTTGTTGCC
>Ga0182007_10000346_pt1 | contig 29464 bp, 31 predicted proteins | sample Sormic07211113_1_FD_123023 | JGI IMG/M metagenome (GOLD analysis project Ga0182007, IMG submission 123023) | Rhizosphere microbial communities from Sorghum bicolor, Mead, Nebraska, USA - 072115-113_1 MetaG | ecosystem: Host-associated > Plants > Roots > Rhizosphere | place: USA: Nebraska...
CTGCACGTTACGGCCGTGATGCAGAGCGCCGATGTCCTTAGGCAGTTCGGCAATGTCCTCACACCAAGCGAGCCAAACTCGCAAACCAACATGAAACAGGTCGAGACTGCCCAGAGCCTGCTGGGATACCCGTGAACGGATGCCATCGGCACCGACCAGCAAATCGACCGCAATCTCATTGCCGTTGTCGAACTTGACAACGATCTCGTTGCCACGCTCCTCATAGGCGATGAACCTGTGGTCTGGCGTGATGACATCAGGATCAAGAACGTTGAGAGCATCGACCATCTTTGCGTAGGCGGACGACCGAAGGATGCCGTAGTGCCAGCCCTCGATGCCCATTGCCTTCTCGACGGACTTGTTGAACGGCAGGTCCACGCGGACCTCTCCCTTGGGATTGCGGAACTGGACGCGCGTCTTAAGGCCAAAATTATTGACCACGTCAATGCCGTAGTAACGCAGCACCGCAAGAACGGGGACTGAAAGCAGCACAGCACCGCCTAGCGGTTTGGGCTCCGGATTCTGCTCATAAAGCCGGACCTCGTAGTTGGCTTTTCTAAATGCGATCGCGGCCGAAACCCCTCCAGGTCCGGCACCAACGATCGCAACCCTCTTCCCTACGTAGCCATTCATTCTTGCTCCTCCCAAAATTATGCGGATGCCATTATCACTTGGACTGAAGCTGCTTCGGCCCTTGACGTCCCCGTGGTCCGCCGGCTGCCCAATTCGACCGGATTTCGACCGGCACGATCTGCAAAGCTTCCCGGCCCAATGGGCGCCTCGCGCGCCTCCCATCTGTTGCCCTGTTTGTCTATGTTGTCCCCAATTCCGAAGTAACAGCGGAACGGACTGTTGAAATGCCAGAAGAAGTCGGAATCAAAATATGGCAGCCACAGCTGCAATCGATGCAGGCAGAAGGGCCGATGGGGCCGGATGTCGCTGCCAGTCTGATCGCAAGGGATCAACAGGTCGACGGAGGAGTACCAGAAATAGTTGGCCATAAAATACTCGAATATCATGCTCTCTCCCGTGTCGACGAGCTCAATGCCTTCGCAAGCTTGCTGAACGTCTTTTGATGAAAGAGCCAGAGGAAATCGAGGCGTTCAAGAATTGCTTATTTTAAATCCTTATACTTACAAGCCAAATATCTAAGAAGTTTCAATGTCGTTGGAAAGGCTTTATTTCAACCTATGATCGCGCTCGACACGCCCATCCCTGTTAACCGTTTCAGCCAACGCCTAGTTCATCGCCTATCGGCAATGAGCTAGGCGTTGGGTCGGCTGCGCGACTATTTCGACGGTCCACCGCTGATTTAGGAGGACCGCGTCGTAGAACTGTGACCCTTGACTCGACCACCCCCTCAAATGATGATCCAATTCTTCGACATCGCGGCGTGTTCGAGGTCGCGCCGAGTTGCAGGGTGCTGCAGATTGCATCGTCAAGCGATCACAAGGATATTGCCACCCGCCTGGACCTGGGTCGTCTGTCGATCCTGCCTACCTCTTCGGACTTCAAGAGGTTAACAAAGTCTAGACAGGCTGACGATGGCTGAGGGGCTTCGACGCACGAAATGGTCTGCGACAAGCCCGCTTAGAACATGCCGTTTGAATTGGCGGCCTGCTCAGGAATGGGCTGAAGAATGTCCCAATGTTCAACCACCTTACCCCTTTCAATTCGAAATATATCGACTCCGGCAGTCCCACGGTCCTCGTTGTCCAAATAGGCACAAAAATGTATCGCTACGAGATCACCTTCGGCGATTGTGCGTTTGATCTCGATTTTGAAATCCGGAAAGTGCTGATGAAAACCCTCGACAAAGCTGACAAATCCTTCTGGACCGTCAGCCACCTGTGGATTGTGTTGTGTATAGACAGAACTGACATGTGCGCTGATAGCCGAAGCCGGATCTTTTTCAACAAAGGCGCGGCGGTGAAAATCCAGGGCTATTTCCTTGTTAAACTGTATTTTCTCACTCACTTGAATACTCCCATTTGACAATTTTATCGTTTGGTGCGTTTAAACGTATCGCCTCAGATAGGCCTTGGAGTAAACATGCCCGCATACATGCCGTTATCGACAACCAAGACATGACCGTTGATCGAGCGGGCTGCGCCAGATGACAGAAATAACAACGCATTGGCGACATCTTGCGCCGTGGCAATACGGCCGGTTGGGGAAGACGCCCGGAACTCTTCGCGCGAAATCCCATAGGCATCGATTGCTTCCTGCAGCATTGGCGTATCGACGGGGCCGGGGCTCACGCAATTGCAGGTGATGCCGTCGCGGCTGACCTCCATCGCCATGGCCTTGCAAAGATTGATGACGGCAGCCTTGCTGGTCGAATAGGCAAGTGCGTTGGCCATGCCGTACATGCCGGCAAGCGCAGTTGTAAACAAAATTGCGCCGCCGCCGTGCTGACGTATGAGGGGAATGACAAGGCGCGACATGCGAAAGGCAGCGAGGAAGTTAACGTCCCAGACCGCGCGCAACTGACTTTCCTCCACAGTCTCGACGCCGCCGGAAGTCCCGAAACCAGCGTTGTTAATCAGAATATTCACCGTTCCAAATCGGCTAATGGCCTCCTCTACGAGGTTGCGGCTCAATTCCTCGTTTGCAAGATCGCCGGACAAACCGAAAGCCTCCGCCCCCTGCATGCGGCATTGTGTGACAATGGGGTCCACCGACGCGCGTCCGCTCAGGATAAGCCGCGCCCCCTTTTCAGCGAACGCAAGAGCGGTGGCGAAACCGATTCCTGATGTTGCGCCGGTGACTATAACCACCTTGCCGTCGAGATCGTCAGCCATTTTGGTCCTCCATCCGATTCGACGGCACCAGAATGATCTTGCCTTCGCTGTTTCGTTGCTCCATCAAGCGATGGGCCTCTTCGGCTTTGGCGAAGGGCAGCACTTTTGCCGGCACAAGATCGAGTTCGCCGCGTTTGATAAGGTCTTCTAAGCTTTTTAAAGCTGCAACTACGATGTCTGGTCTGTTCACATGGTAGTAGCCTAGAAAGAAGCCCGTGACACGGAGATTGCCCTCCAGCAATCTGGTGACGTTTACGGGGTTGTCTGTCGGTGCGGCATGGCCGTAGACCACGGCACGACCGTTCGGTACAAGGCAATCGATTCCCCTTTCTAGAATGCCTCCCGAGGTGGCATCCATGACGAGATCAACGCCAAGGCCACCACTGGCTGCCCGCAAGGCGTCGACCCAGTCCGATTTGGAATAATCGACCACCGCTTCTGCGCCGGCGGCTAAAGCCAGACGGATCTTGCTTTCATGGCCGACGCCGGCGATGACGCGTTTGGCACCTAGTGCCTTAGCAATCCGTACGATCAAAGAGCCGACGCCGCCCGTTGCGCCCTGCACAAACACTGTGTCGTTTTTCGTCAACATGCCGGCATCTGTCAGAGCCAGATATGCCGTCAGGCCTTGGATGGGAAGCATTGCCGCCTGTTCGAGTGAAAGACCCTCGAACCACGGCATGAGAGTCTTGGCCTCGACGGCGATGTAATCAGCATAAGCGCCGCCTTGGATATTGGCACCGATGACCGACTCCCCGATCCGTGACCTATCTACGCCTTCGCCGCAATCTTCGATGATTCCGGCAAATTCACAGCCTGGATTGAAGGGCAGCGGGGTAGGGACCGGATAATGGTCGCCGCGCCGCCTGACCAGATCGGCATAGTTGACACCTGCAGCGAGTACCCGGACAATCACCTCGCCCTTTTGTGGTTCGGGACGGGCCAGAGTTTCCACGCGCAGAACCTCGGGCCCTCCCGTCTGGTGAAAGCGGACCGACAGCATCGTTCTAGACAGGCTCATTTCTTCTCTCCCTGGGTACGCTTGAACGGCAGCGACAACAAAAACCAGATCAACCGCGGCGTTAGGAGCCGCAAAGCTAATCTCGCCTGTTCTGGCGTAATGACGGCAGACATGGGCATCGCGCCAAATATCTTGCCTTTGATCAGTAAGTCGGCATCCTTTGACTCAATCGAGCTGATCGTCATGAGTTCGGCCTTGTCTGTGGTGAAGATTTTCATGCCGCGCTTACCTTGTCGAAGTCGAGCCCGATCGCCTCAAAAGCCCTCATCGCGGCGGCTCTGCCTGCGCCGAATACGCCGCCCCCCGGATGCATGAAGGGACCGACGAGGAATAGGCGTTCGATGCCGGGAACCGTTAGACCGCCAAGGTCGGGGGTCGGCCGGTGCGATCCGAATTGGTAGGAATAAGGCGCGATACCGTGAATATCGCCCTTTTGAAAACTTTCCGAATCGCGTTCCAAATCGAGGGGACTGTAAACCGCACGGGCAATAAAATTATCCTTGCCGAGATTGGTGATGTATGCTCCAGCTTTCTCGCAAAGCCAATCGGCATATTCTTCCTTATAGCTGTCCCACCGCGCGGAGCCGCCGTCCTTAAGGTCATAGGGCGCATAGGAGAACATCAAAAACGTCGCGTTTCCCGTAGGCGCTCTCGACGGATCGACATTGGACGGGCAATTTCCCCCGAAAAGCGGCCTTTCAGGCAGTACGCCGTAGCGTAACTCGTCAAAGGACCGTCGCAAATGGTCTAGCCTAGTCGGCAGCAGCTCCGTGATAATCGTGCCGTTCACATGGTCGCCAGCCGCGAATCTCGCGGGCTCCTTGAGCGCACCATGAACGACAAATGCGCTGAATGCCGCCGGCCGGGTTTTGCGCGCGGCCCTATCGACGTACGGGTCGAGATTGTCGATATACGAATGCAGACGATGGGGGTGCAGTGCACCGATCACGCAGTCTCTTGCGAAAAATTCGCCGATCACGGTCCGTACGCCAACCGCGCGCCCCCCCTTGACCAGGACTTTTTCGACCTTGGTTTCCGTGAGAATAGTACCGCCATGATCGCGGATTTGGGCAACGAGCGCGTCTGCCAGCGCACCGCTGCCGCCTCTGGCTACGCCAATTCCGTAGCGTTCAAGAAAGGCAATGAACATGAACAGACCAATTCCAGTTCCCATTTCGTCAGGGAGTTGCAGGTTTTCTGTGACCAGCTTTAGAAAATGCACCCGGATATAGTCGTTCTCGAAATACTCTCTTATAATATCGAGGGCGCTTTTCTGCATGATCATCAGAATTTCACGCCCCTCCCGGCTCTGGTCGAGCATTGCACTCATAGCGCCGTTGGGTATCGGGGGCGAGTAGAGTCCAGCCAGAAGCATGGGCAGGATGCGGTCGCCCAATTCAGCAAGCTTCAGAAACGACTCTGCATCCGCTTTGGAGAAGCGTTCGATCGCTTTATAGTTCTTTGACCGATCGGTATAAAGCGCCAGTGTCTCACCGTCCTCGAAGACTGAAATATGCGGTGGATCGGGATAAATGTATTCGAGACCGTAGCGCGATTTCAAACCAAGTTCGTCCTTCGCAAGGACCGGATTGGCCTGGATAAATATGTGAGCTGTGCTGTGCTGATCGTGCCAGAAACCTGGCGCGGTCAGTTCGCGCGTGACAACACCGCCTCCGAGCCAGGGTTGCTTCTCAATGACGAGAACGCTCTTGCCGGCTTTGGCAAGATAGCCGGCGGCGACGAGTCCATTATGTCCCGAACCGATCGCGACGACGTCGTATGTCGTAGATATACTCAATATTTCCTCCCAGAACGCGTGTGTCCGGCGGGAAGCATTTCAGCCGATACACTTCAAAAATTTCGCTTGAAGATATTGTATCGGCGTGCAAATCATTTGCAAAAGTGATTTCTTTTATGTATCTTCATAGCCAGTACGAATAGTTGATAGAGCGAGCGCTTGAGGCGTGGCGTGGTCGACTGCGTAAAAGGTCAACGCTTTTTGGGGGATGACATGCATTTCAATGGCTTGGATCTCAATCTGATCGTCGCGCTCGACGCAATACTCAGTGAACGCAACGTTACCAGGGCGGCAGAGAAGTTGAATATCAGTCAGCCCGGCATGAGTGGTGCGCTGAACAGGTTGCGGCAATACTTTAACGACGATCTTCTAACGCAAAACGGCAAGCAGATGATGCTCACGCCTCTAGGCGCGACACTTTCCGTTCCGGCGAAGGAAATACTTGCGGCCGTCCATTCACGTATAGCAGTACAGGCGCGGTTTTTGCCGGAGGATGCGCGGCGGAGTTTCACCGTAATGGTGTCGGACTATGCGGCTACAATCTTTCTGGTGAATGTTTTACGTGAGCTCGCAGTCGAGGCGCCGGGGATGACTTTCGACCTACATCACTATGCCGATCTCCCGGGTGACGCGTTGGAGACGGGGCGCATTGACTTGCTGCTTGGCCCCCAGCAGGCGCTCTCCCAAAACCACCCTTTCAGGCCGCTCTTCTCAGACGATTTCGTCGGGATCGCCTGCGCCAACAACAACGCTGTAGATAACGCTGCCGACATTGATTCTTTTCTAGCTATGCGGCATGTCCTTGTACGACTGGGTGATTCCGGCCTGCCGACGATTGACGCGACATTTCTCGAAAGGTCTTTTGCGCCCCGAAGGATAGACGTTACCGTTCCAGCATGGAGTCTTGTGCCACATTATTTGATGGGGACGCAAAGGGTTGCGATCTTTCATCGTCGGCTTGCCCATGCGTATGCGAGCCGTTACCCGCTTAGAATATTCGAAATCCCCACGGCCCTTCCGGCCTTCGAAGAATGCGTCCAATGGCGCGCTTCGAGCCGAGGAGATCCTGCAATTCTGTGGCTTGTTGAACGGATTGAGGCCCACGCACGAGTGATGAACGAAGTGTCTGCCTGATCGCGAACTGGGAGGCCTGCTATATCTCCATCGAATAAAGCCGGCCCCGCCGTCGGGAAGACCGCGAGGCCGCTTTAACCAGCACGTGCAATGACGACTGATATTACTCGCCTGCGGCCACAACAGGATTGAGGATGAACCGTGCCTTGGAGAAAGATATAACCGCAAGTGTTGCGCAGACGCAGGCTGCCAAGCCGATCGAGGTATAGCCGGATATCTGGATCAGAGTTCCCCCAAGGATTGGCCCGATGGCCGCGCCTGTCATGAGCATCGCCGGCGTCGCGGCAACGGCCCGCCCGCTAGGGTCCAGCCGAGACAATAGACCGAATGCGAATGTGTGAGTGAAAACCATAGTTGCCACAAATACAGGACCTGCCATCGCATAGAGAGGGAAAGCAGAGCTCAAGGTTATGACGAGCGCGAGAATAGCCTGTACAACCGGTCCGGCAAGAACAACCTGCTCCGAGTTCAGTATCTTTTCAAGAAGGGCGGCGATAGGACCCGGAAACAGGTTAACGATTCCGAGAGCGATCAACACACTGGCAATCGCGTCTATGGAGAATCCATGTCCAATACCTATTTCTTGAAAGAATCCGAATACCATAGACTGGGTGACAGCCATCAGGCTGACGCCGAAAATGCCGGCCCAAACCGCGCGGCTGAGCTTTTTTACTCCGACAGTCGCAACGCAGTCACGATCGACGGTTGGTCGTGGAAATGCAAGGGACGATGTCGCGCTCGCCAAGATCATGAGACCGCAGAAAGCGAAAAACACGACTTCTCGGCCCTGCGTAGCAACGAGCTTCGGGACCGTCCCAAGGAATATCGTGCCGAATACGCCGATTGCCCCGCCCGCCATCGCGAATAGCCGGTGTGGGTTCACGCTCCGCCCGATCGTGCCATGTGTAAAAGACAGTGCCGTTCCAGCGGTGAACCCAGCTATTGCGTGGCAAAGCGCCATTGGGATGAATCGGGTTTGTTGCGTTGCCACGGCCCAGGCTATAGCCGCCAAGGCGAGTGAGAATGTTGTGATGATCCTGCCATTGAATTTATTAAACCGCGGAGCAAGGAGTAGACTTGCAGTGACAGTTCCTGCCAAGAAAAGAGTAACCAAAGATCCAGCCTGTTGCGGATCAAAATGATATCCCGTGATCAAGGTGCTGATCCACACCGGCAACGCCACCAGATCGATCATTCCTGCGACATGTGCGATAAGCAGCGCCAAACGCGCACGCCAAGTTTCCTTTGTAGCCATTGCGGCCTCCTCCATCTATGTTTGGCTTTCGCTCGACTCTCCTCCCGAGCGATACGCAGTCAAAGCCAGCAAATGTCGCCTACCCTCCTTACCCCAGCGGAGATTCTGCAAGGGCAGGCGCATTCAAAGCGTCGACTGAAATCAATTCAGTCTAGGCAGGTGCTGTATATTTGCAAAAGTGATTTTGCTGATCCGAAATCATAATTTTTAGAGATGGGACAGTGCGCCCCCGGGGTGATTCCATCAAATCCTGACGCTGAACCGCCCCGAGTTTTGTGGAGGCTCCAACTCTTGAGAGTGATTCATCGGACGTGCCCGACCCCGAAGGATGAAGCGGCCACCGCGCCGAGCTAATATTGTGAGGCAGCGGTGGTCGAGGTCGGCCCATTGTCTGGTGCACTGAGCCCGTTTGAGAGTTGGACCCGCAGCCCTGCGAGCACCCCAAATTGTGACCTGGGGCAGTCTGTCGCCCTGCTGGATCACGCTTACCAGAATCCGATAACGAGGGCTGCCGCCGCTGCCATTCTCCATCGTGCAGGAGGGCAACATGCAGGTACTTTATCCACGCTGCGCCGGGCTGGACGTGCACAAGGACACTATCGTGGCATGCGTACGTTGCGTGTCTGCGCCTGAGCACCACGAGGTCCAAAGCTTTTCCAGCACCACGACCGGTTTGCTGGCGCTATCTGACTGGTTGGCAAGCCATCTCTGCACCCATGTAGCAATGGAAGCCACTGGCGTGTATTGGAAACCCGTCTGGCACGTACTCGAGGATTCCTTCGAGTTGGTGCTTGGTAATGCCGCACACATCCGGAACGTGCCTGGCCGCAAAACGGATGTCAACGATGCGATGTGGATCGCGGACCTGCTCGCACACGGGTTGATCCGCTCTAGCTTCGTGCCACCTGCCGCGATTCAGGAGTTGCGCGATCTGACACGCACGCGTAAGCAACTGGCCCGCGAAATCGCCCAGCATTGTCTGCGCATTCAGAAGGTGCTTGAGGACGCCAACCTCAAACTCGGCAGCGTACTGTCCGACGTGCTTGGCGACAGCGGGCGGGCTATGCTCAAGGCCATCGTCTCGGGCGAGGATGACCCGGTGCGATTGGCCTCGCTGGCTCAGGGCCACGCCCGCAGAAAGACCAGTGAACTGCGCGAAGCGCTGAGCGGCCGTGTCACCGCCCATCACCGCGCCATGCTCGGACTGCATCTGCAAGTCATCGACGCACTTGAACGCGCGCTGGCAGACTTGGATGCCGCAGTGGGGCTGGCGTTGACGCCGATCCGGCAGCACGTCCAACTGCTCAGGACCATTCCTGGGGTTGGGGATTTGACTGCTCGGGTCTTGGTAGCCGAGATCGGCGTCGACATGACGCGCTTCCCCAATCCCGCCCATTTGATATCGTGGGCCGGCTTGTGCCCGCGTAATGACGAAAGTGCGGGCAAACGCCGTAGCACTCGTGTCCGCAAGAGCGGTACGTGGTTAAAGACTGCACTGGTCACGGCTGCATGGGCAGCAGTTCGCACAAAAAACACCTATCTGCACGCCCAGTTCTTGCGAATCAAAGCGCGGCGCGGTGCTAAAAAAGCGATCGTCGCTGTTGCGGCGTCCATGCTCACTGCCGCGTGGCACATGCTTCGCAACGGCGTGGAATACAAGGACCTCGGCCCTGATTACTTCAATCGACACGACATGCAGGGGACTGTTAAACGGTTGCTCAAAAGACTGACGGATCTCGGGTATCCCATTCAACCCGCGTCTCCATCGTAAGGGCTTCTTACCAGAATGGAGCCATGAACAAGAAGCCAAGCAAGTTTTCCCCGGAAGTCCGAGAGCGCGCAGTGCGCCTGGTACGCGAGCAGCGTAGCGAGCACCCGTCGATGTGGGCGGCCGTCGAATCGATTGCGCCGATGATCGGCTGCACGCCGCAGACGCTGTTGGATTGGGTTAAGCGCGACGAGGTCGACCGTGGAGAGCGCGATGGCGTGAGTACGGCCGAGCGTGAACGCATCAAAGCCTTGGAGCGCGAGGTCAAGGAACTGCGCCGGACCAACGAGATTCTCAAACTGGCGAGCGCATTTTTCGCCCAGGCGGAGCTCGACCGCCGTTTCAAGTCCTGAAGGCCTTCATTGATCGTAAGCCGTCAATAAACGACGCCCTACCAATGGTAGGCAGAAGGTCAGATGCTAAGTGTCCGCGTGGACACATGCACTCAGACCGTGATGACAGAGAAACAGGACCTTCGAAGCAGACTGGTGGTTGGCCGCAGACGGGATGGCCGGCGGGAATTTGATGAAGATGCCGTGCGGGAACTGGTCGAGTTTTGCCTGAGGCCGGGGGTATCGATCGCCCGGGCGGCCATGGACCATGACGTTAATCCGAACCAGTTGCGTCGCTGGATCTCGCGCCTTCAGCAGCATACGCTGCAAACACCGATGAGACCGGACCCGCTGGTGATAGACGGCGTATCGATCGACATCCCAGGCCCAGCGCGTCGTGTTCCGGTGAGTGAGGCGCAGGCATTTGTCCCTGTCGTCACCGCGCCATCGACAGTGCCTGCCGTTTCCCCTGTACCGCCACCGGACACGTCGTTGATGGCGCTCTCGTTACATGTGCGCCTGTCGAATGGTGTCGAATTTGATCTTGGCGAGGCGAGCGTCGATGAGCTGGCCACGGTGATCCAGATGCTCGGGAGGCTGCCGTGTTCCGGTTCGACGAAGGGCTGAAGGTCTACCTGCATCGCGATCCGGTCGACTTCCGCATGGGCATCAACGGGCTGTCGATCCTGGTCGAACAGGCGATGCGCCTGAACCCAATGACCTCAGCGCTGTTCGTCTTCGGCAATCGCCGTCGCGATCGCATCAAGATTCTCGGCTGGGGCGGCAACGGCTTCTGGTTGCTGCTCAAGCGACTCGAAGCCGATCGCTTCATCTGGCCGAACGGAAGCGACACGATCACGCTCAACGCCGAGCAGTTGCACTGGCTGCTCGACGGAATCGACCTGACCGTGATCCAGAAGCATCCCCAGCGATATTACGCGCGGATGAGCTGAACACCACGCAGGTGGCATGGTCTAATCGGCCATGCCGAATAGCCCCGTCATGTTGAGCGCGGAGGAGTACGAAGCGCTGATTGCTGCGAGCGCCGAACGCGATGCGCTGCGCGGTGAGCTTCGACTCGTGACGGCCCAGCGCGATCTGGCCGAAGAGAAGCTGCGGGCCTACAAGCACGAACTGTTCGGTGCCTCTAGCGAGGCGCGCCATGCCGACCAACTCGGCCTGTTCAACGAAGCTGAAGCATTGGCTACCACTACCGATGCGCCCGCGCGCGAGGACGCGCCCGGCACGTCTGTCGCCGCCCACACGCGAGGCAAGCGCGGACGCAAACCACTCGATCCGAACTTGCCGCGCGAGGTCGTGCGGCACGAACTACCCGAGTCTGAACGATTCTGCGCGCACGACGGCTATGCCCTCGTGGAGATCGGCGTCGAGACGAGCGAACAGCTTGACGTGATTCCCGAGCAGGTCCGCGTCGTTCAGCACCAGCGCGTCAAGTACGCGTGCCCGTGCTGTGATCTCGGCATCAAGGTCACGCCGGCGCCAGCGCGTGTCATCCCGCGCGGGTTGCTCACGGAATCCGCGCTGGCGTGGATCATCACTGGCAAGTACCAGTACGGTATGCCGCTGTATCGCCAAGCCACGCTGCTGCGTCGCTTCGGCGGCGACATCTCGTCGAACACGCTGGCCGCCAGCGTGGTGCGGGTGGGACTGGCCACGCAGCCGGTGATCAACCTGATGCGCGACGCGCTGCTCGAATCGGACCTGATCTACGGCGACGAGACAACGTTCCAAGTGCTGAAGGAGCCAGGACGCAGGCCGCAGGCGAAGAGTTACCTGTGGGCGCAGGTCAACGGCTCGGGGCCACCAGTACGGATGTTCTCGTACTCGCCGGGGCGCGGCGCCCAGCATGCGCAGAAGCTCTATGCTGGCGTGCAGCCTGGCACCGTGCTGATGACTGACGGGTACGAGCTCTACAACGGAATCGCCGACGATCACCAGCTCGTGCATCTCGGATGCTGGGCACACGTGCGCCGCGGCTTCATCAAGGCCGAGGAGTCGGTGCCGAAGGCGGCACGCTCGCCGGATCTGCTGGCCACGCGATTCGTCGTGCTGATCGGCAAGCTGTTCGCGGCCGAGGCGCGCAGCGCGAAGTGGAAGTCTGAACGTCGGCAACGACTGCGCGCTCGGTATAGCGCCCGCGTGCTCGCCATCATCGAGCGCATGCTGGTCGAGCATCTGCCGGGCGTCGTGCCGTCGAGTCTGCTCGGCAAGGCATTGCAGTACATGAGCGGACAGTGGCCCAAGCTGGTCCGATACGTCGGTAACGGCAACTGGCCGATCTCGAACAACCTGTGCGAGAACGCGATCCGGCCGTTCGTCGTCGGCCGCAAGGGCTGGCTGTTCTCCGATACTGTCGCCGGCGCGCAGGCCAGTGCCAACTTGTACTCCCTCGTCGAGACGTGCAAGGCGAACGGCGTCGAGCCGTATCGCTATCTGGTCTGGCTGTTCACCAGGTTGCCGCTCGCCGCAACCGCCGACGACTATGCCGCCCTCGTGCCATGGAGCATGCCTGCCACTCCCAACCTCTGATGGGCGTCGTTAAAAGACCGCATACCATTGATCAGCATCGCGACACCTTCGGGGTCGAGCCGATCTGCAAGCTCTTGCGGATTGCCCCGTCGGGCTACCGACGCCATGCAGCACAACTTCGCGATCGGTCGAAACGCTGCGCCCGCGCGAAACGCGATGAGCTTTTACAACCGGAGATCAAGCGTGTCTGGCAGGCCAACATGCAGGTCTACGGCGTGCCGAAGGTCTGGAAGCAGATGAACCGGGAAGGCATTGCGGTGGCACGCTGCCCGGTCGGACGGTTGATGAAGCTGCAGGGCTTGCGTGGCGCAGTTCGCGGTAAGCGTGTTCGCACGACGATTGCCGATGTGAGCGCGCCGCGCCCGCTGGACCGAGTCAACCGGCAGTTCAAGGCTGACCGACCGAATCAGCTCTGGGTGTCGGATTTTACGTATGGTACGCCCAGCCAGCGTAGCCCGCCCGTACGGGGGTGAAGCTGCTTGAGCATGTTTGGAATGCAGGACCCGGAGGAGTTGACGTCGCAGTACCGGGGCATGCCCTTCCTCTGCTGCGAGAGGAAGTGAGCCGAAGCGGCGGTGACTTGCTGACACTGGCAAGGTGACGTAGTCCGTGGGAAACGGGGCTTGCGGCGAAGCGGTTACGCCAAGATGAGCCTCCAGGCTGAGCATGGGACGGTTGAGGAACACGAACCTGTTAAACCGCATCTGAGGGTTGGAATGTCACCCCTGCCCACACCGCTTTACGGGCAGGACGCGAACTGGCGCCGGTCACACGTATGGCCCGGCGGCACGAATGCCGATTGGATATGTAAGCTGGTCAGCATGGGACCACGGGGAGCGCGCAGCTAGACCGTGGTGTTCGCGACGACTTGCGGCAAGCAAGGGTAAAGACTGCGACAGGCAACCTTGCCCATGCGTTGAGTCCAGCATGTGAACTGGGGAAGGTCTGCACGGATGCCAAGGGAGTGTGCCCCCGATGACGTGCAGACTGGCGGAGCCTCCGTAGTAGTCCGAGGTCGGGAAAGCCGGCTACATGGCGAAGGGAGGCAGTTGAAGTGGTTTGCTTGGTTAATTAGCTGACCATAGAGAGGTGAAGACCTTTGATAATCAGTGAAATGCAGAGCAAACTGGCGACATGGTCGACGGAGAACAAAGAGCGCAAGTTCGATCGACTCCTGAGACTGATTGCCGATAGAGATTGGCTGAGTGAAGCGGCTCGCATTACGCTGGCATCCAGTGGAGCTCGCACGCCGGGCGTGGACGGAGTCGACAGACGCATGCTGGAAGCAAATCTCCAGCATGAATTGGCGACGATACGCGAAGAGCTGTTGGCGGGCTCGTATAGTCCGCTGCCTGCACGACGCGTGTATATACCGAAAGCGAACGGCAAGCTCAGGCCGCTTGGCATTCCGAGCCTGCGGGATCGGATCGTGCAACGGGCCATGCTGATGGCGATGGAGCCGATATGGGAGAGCGATTTCCATCCGGTTTCATATGGCTTCAGGCCTGCCCGTAGTGTGCATCACGCGATTCGCACGGTGAAGCTTCAGTTGCAGGATGGTGGCGAACAAAGTGCCGCTGGACGCTGGGTCATCGAGGGCGACCTCGCCAGCTACTTCGACACCGTTCATCATCGCTTGCTTCTGAAGGGAATCCGCAAGCGGATCGCCGACCAGCGCCTCCTTGCCCTGCTCTGGAAGTTCATCAAGGCAGGATGCGTTGATCGTGATCTGTTTCGTGCCGCAAGTGAAGGCGTTCCTCAGGGCGGCGTCATCTCGCCGCTCCTATCCAACATCATGCTGCACGAATTCGATGCGTGGATGGAAAGGAACTACCTGAGCAAGAAGGTGCGGAAGGATCGGTGGGCGTGGAACTTCGCGATTCTCAAGCAGCGTCCGATTACTGTTCGAGAAAACCGGCAGTGGAAACCAGCTATTGCCTACTGTCGGTATGCAGATGACTTTGTGATCGTGGTCAAGGGAACTCGCGAACATGCCGAGGCAATACGCGAAGCATGCCGTGGGTTCCTCGAAGGCGAACTGAAGCTCACGCTGAATATGGAGAAGACCCATATCACGCATGTGAACGACGGCTTCGTCTTCCTCGGTCACCGCATCATCCGCAAGCGTGGATCACGTGGTCGCATGCGGCCGGTAACGACGATTCCATGGGAGAAGTATCGGGGCTTTTCCGGGAGACTGGTCAAGCAACTGTCGGGCAACTACGGCATGAACCGGATGGACCTGATGGAAAGCCTGAACCGGCAGATCGCCGGCTGGGCCGCCTTCTACCAATACACCGACTTCACGGCCACCATGTTCAGAAAGCTGGATCGCACGGTCTTCTGGAAATTCGGCTACTGGCTCGCGCGCAGGTATCGGCGAGGGTTCAGGTCGCTGATGCGCGACTACGTCCGGGCGCCGGAGCCGGGACAGGCTGCAACATGGGTGCTGCAGGGCCAAAACAGTCGAGGTTGGTACGGGCCGGTGGCGCTTCGGCGTCTTGTTACCAGTCGGAAGGGCCAGTTCAGGTGGCGTAGCCCGTCGGAAAATCCGTACATCATGCGCGATGAGACACGCAGCACCATCGAATCGCGCTATGCCGATGTCGCCTTTGCTATGAGCAACGCTTGAACGGAGAGCCGGATGCGCTGAGAGGTGCAAGTCCGGTTCGGGGAGGAGAGGCCGGGAGATAGCTCGACTACGCCCGGTCTCTTACTCCACTCTCGACATGGCAAGGCTGGCTGTACGTGGCATTCGTGATCGACGTGTTCGCCCGCCGTATTGTTGGCTGGCGCGTCAGCTCGTCGATGACCACGGACTTTGTTCTGGATGCACTTGAACAAGCGCTGTACGCCCGCCAACCGGGCGAGGACGGGACTTTGATACACCACTCCGATAGAGGGGCCCAATACGTCAGCATTCGCTACAGCGAACGGCTGGCTGAGGCCGGCATCGAGCCGTCGGTCGGCAGCCGGGGCGACAGCTACGACAATGCGCTGGCCGAAACGATCAACGGCCTGTACAAGACGGAACTGATTCATCGGCGCGCCCCTTGGAAAACAAGGGAATCCGTCGAACTGGCAACGCTGGAATGGGTCGCCTGGTACAACCATCATCGGCTGATGGAACCGCTCGGCTATATCCCGCCTGCTGAAGCTGAGGCAAACTACTACGGGCAACTCAGAAATGCCGCTGACGTGTCCGCATTAACTTAAACCAACCAGCCTCCACGATTCCCGGTGCGGTTCACTCACCAAGCTGCCCTACCCCAAAAGGGGACTGCGCTGGCTCGCAAAAACACGCCTCTAGTGGAGGTAAGTTGTCTCGGCCGTCGATTCGCCGCCTGCGTTCGGATGTCGCGTCGTTTCCGCGGTGCCAAACTGCTGATTTCTCGCCAGTGTCACCAAAACGAGTGCGGCGATCGAACCGCCCACGAGCATGACACTACTACCCGTTACCCAGCCCAAATGGCGCGTGAGTACGGCCAGGATGTAACCCGCGAAGGCGGCAGGAATATAAAACGACGACACGAACAGCGACGCACCGAACGACGTCGAGATTCTGGGATGGATGGAGTGAATGATGGCGGAGCTGAAGTTCGCGAACAGCACCCCGCTCGCCATGCACCCAAATATGAATGACAGCAATCCGTGCAGATAGATGGAATGCCCGAGCGGCGTAAAGAGCAGGCCGCCACTGATCGACATCACGCATAATGCGATTTGCAGAATCCGGCGGTTTCCGAATCGATGCCCAAGCCATCCACACAGCAACGAAAGGAATCCACCCGCACCGTAGCAGCTGGCCGCAAAGGCGGCTTCCCTGGGGCTGAAACCCAGGTGCGAGCGGAGGAACGTCGGGTAAAGACCGAGATACGCATAAATGACGAGCCCGCCCAGAGCGGTTGCAGCGGCAAGCAACCAAGTCGTCGAAGTGGTTGACGCTAGTCGACTTTCTTTCTTGTGATGGCGTGGGACAGGCCTGACGGAGGCTGGTTTGAATTCGCTGAATTCACTTGTCACGAAGCGCAGGCAGACGATCACCATCACGAACCCTGCAGCGCCGAATACGGCGAATGGCGCTTGCCAGTCATACCCCTTCAACAACACTACGCTGAGATTCGGGCCGATAATCGCGCCGAGCCCGAACATGGAGTTGATCGCGCCAGTAGCGATCGCCGTGTGACGATGAAAATAGCTCGTTGCCATCGAGAGCACGGCGATCAACTGGATCGACTCGCCCATGCCGGAAATGAATCTGTAAAAGAGCAGATCGGCATAGCCATATGACCGCGCGGTAAGCACAGTTGCAGCCGAGAAAATTATCAGGCCGACTATCGCGACGTATTTTCTTGGCATCTTGTTGAAGAGCCAGGCGGTCGGCAGTCCGGCGAGTCCCATGCCAAGTGTGAAAACGGTAGCGGCAAACCCGATCTCTTCGAGCGAAAGATTGAGGTGCGTGCGTATTTCAACAGCGAGAATCGAAAATAGATTTCGATCCATCGTGTTGATGAGATAGGAAAGCAGCAGTATCACGAAGACGAAAATCGGTGCGTGAACGACACTGTTCCGGGATGAAGCTGCCCGGTGTGTGATTGCTCGTTCAGTTTTTTCCACGTCTCTCTCCGATTAGAATTTTGTCATCGGCTACTTGCGGCTGTCGAGGGGCACGACGCTGCTGGCGCCGAATCGATCTTCTCTCGACCTGGTTCGTTCATGGCACAAGCACACTGGAGCCCGAAGTGCGACCGGCCGCCAAGTCGGCGTGTGCCTGAGCAGCGTCAGCGAGGGCGTAGCGCTGGTTAATCGATACTTTGAGTACGCCCCGCGCACACAGGTTGAAGACCACGGCCGCCGAGGCGCGCAGATCTGCGGTAGATGCCGTGTAGGTCACCAACGTCGGCCGAGTGAAGTACAGCGAGCCTTTCTTCTGAAGCGTTGCGGCCTCCACCGGCGGCGGGGCACCCGTGGTGGTGCCGAAGGACACGAAGTAGCCACGCGGTGAAAGGCAGTTGATCGACTGCTCAAAGCTGTTCTTGCCGACCGAGTCATAGACCACCGGTACGCCAGCGTCGCGGGTGAGTGCCCTGACGCGCTGGACAACGTCCTCGGTCAGGCGATCGATCACGTGCTCGTAACCGTTGGCACGAGCCAGGGCCACCTTTTCGGGGCCGGCCACCACGCCGATCATACGCGCGCCCAGGTGCCGACCCCACTGGCCGGCGAGCAAGCCTATGCCGCCGGCGGCGGCGTGCATCAGCACGTGCTGCCCCTTCTGTACCGGGTAGCAACGGCGCATCAGGTATTCGACAGTCACGGACTTGAGCATCATCGCGGCGAGCTGTTCGTCGCTGATGTGATCAGGTGCGTGCAGCAAACGCTCGGCGGGGTAGTTGCGATGGGTGGCATACGCGCCCATCACGGGTCCGCTGATGTAGCAGACGCGGTCGCCGGGATGGAAGTCCGTCACGCCTGCGCCTACCGCCTCGACGACACCGGCGGCCTCCGTGCCCAGGCCGCTAGGTACGGGCACCGGATACAGACCCGAACGGGCATAGATGTCTTGGAAATTCAGACCGATGGCGGTGTGACGGATGCGGACCTCGCCAGCATCGGGTTCGGCGAGGTCGACCTCGTCGAACCGCAGGACGTTGGGCTCGCCTGGGGTGTGGAAGCGAACGACTTTGGCTTTCATGGTGCTATTGAAGTTGGTTGTGATGGTGAAGAAGAGGCAATTCATGTCGAGGTCGCACGCTCGGCTTCACCACAGAAGCAGGCGTCATGTCGTCTGTGTCTCGTCTTGTTCCTCCGGCGTCCGGACGATTCCATTCGGAAGCCGGAGTTCGGTGCACGCGTCAGAAACTTGACGGGTTGACGACAGGCTCCCTGGTCATCACCTCGGCGGCACCTTTGTCATTCGAGCCGGCATCAGTCCAGGCGGGAACTCGGCCGATCCGCGCCGCCTCATGCCAGGCGAAGTTGAGCTCGACTTTAATGCCGTTGATGGGCTCGCGCATGAAGAGCTGATAGAGGTTGGAGTTGTGCGCCTTACGTTCGCTGAACGCGACACCATTTTTCGTGAGGCGCTCGATGAATTCCTCGATGCCCTCGCAGTTCAGACACATGTGGTCGATGCGTCCCGAGCCCATTGCACCTGCCGCTGCGAAGTCTTGGTCACCATCGGTCGGCGTCTTCAGGTAGGTATCCTGATGCTCGGAGTGGCGTGCCTTCCCGACGTGGATGACGTCCTGGTCGCCAATGTAGAGCCAGTACACCGGGAAGCCGAATTCCGGGTGATGGCCGTTGCGGAAACCCAGGTTCTTGACGAACCAGTCTCGCGTGGCCTCGGGGTCGTGGGTGAGGATCAGCAGGTGCTCGAGAAAACGCAGTCCCATGATCTATCTCCTTGTGCGTGGTCGTGACGTGAATGTGCGCGCCGCTTACTTCGCATGCTCGCCGGCCACCGCGCGAGTCTCTCCGCTCTCCATCAGGGTGCGCGTAGCGTTGATCGATGCGTAGATCCAGAGGATCTTCATCGGCTCGACGTTGGACTTGTTGCGGAAGCGGTGCGGCACATTGGGCGGGATAAAGGTGGTATCGAGGGGCTTGAGCTCATGCACGTCGCCGTCTATATCGAGATAGGCGTGGCCACTGAGCAGAATAACGCTCTCCTCGCAGTTGTGACTGTGGAAGGGAATCGCGGTGCCGGGATCGAACTCGGTGATGCCGTTGATGAAGGTGGTGGCGCCCACGGAAGGCACCACCATCGGCGTGGTACGCGCACCACCCCCACGGTCATGGCTCTGAATCTGATCGGGGCACAGCACGGCATACTTGATGGCGGTCATGGATGGTCCTCGCTTGGTCCGGAAATGCAGTTGATGGATGTCAGGTGCGGGCCGGGCCGGTCCATACGGACTTGATGTTGGTGAATTCGTGCAGGCCGAGCATGCCCAACTCGCGCCCATAGCCCGATTCTTTGATGCCGCCGAAGGGCAGGCGCGGGTCGGAGGCGACCATGCCGTTGATGAAGACGGCACCAGCCTCGATCTGGCGCGAGAGCTGCCGCGCGCGGTCAAGGTCGGTAGTCCATACCGCTGCGCCCAGCCCGAACGGTGTGCCATTGGCCACACGCACGGCTTCCTCGGCGTTGGCCACGCGCAGAATGGCTGCGACCGGACCGAAGGTTTCCTCGCGCGCGGCGGTCATCTCCGGCGTGCAATTGTCGAGCACGGTCGGCTGATAGAACGCGCCGTGGCCCGCCACCGGCGCACCGCCAAGCAGCCGCCGTGCACCTTGCCTCACCGTAGCCTGTACCTGTGCATCCAGTTCGTCGCGGAGATTGCGTCGGGCCATCGTGCCCTGCGTGCTGGCCGTATTCATCGGATCACCGACCACCAATTGCCGGGTGCACTCGCAGAACGCCTCCACGAACTGGTCGGCGACTGCGTGCTCAACAATGAACCGCTTGGCCGAGATGCAGCTTTGCCCCGTGTTCTGGAAGCGTGCCTTGACTGCCACCGTGGCGGCTCTCTCGACGTCGGCATCCGCGAGTACGATGAACGGGTCGGAACCTCCTAGTTCCAGCACTTGCTTCTTGAGCGCCTGGCCGGATTGGGATGCGATGCTACGGCCGGCCGGCGTGGAGCCGGTGAAGGTCACGGCCGAGATGCGGCGGTCGGCGATCAACCGGGCGACCTCGCCGGAGCCTACCAGCAGTGTGGAAAATAATCCCTCGGGCGCGCCGGCACGCAGGAACACGGCTTCGAGGGCGAGTGCGCATTGCGGCACGTTGCTCGCGTGCTTGAGCACCAACGCGTTACCGCCGGCCAGCACTGGCGCGGCCGCGCGCATCACCTGCCAGAACGGGTAATTCCAGGGCATCACGGCCAGCACCACACCGATCGGGTCGTACACGATGCGACTGTCGCTAGCGCTGCTGGCGATCATCGCGTCGAGCAGGAAACGGGGCGCGGCGTTGGCGTAGACGTCGAAGTTCCATGCGCATTTGTCGATTTCTCCCTCAGCTTCGGCCAGTGGCTTGCCCATCTCGAGCGTGGCCAGCGGAGCCAGCGCGGCTCTGTCGGTGCGCAGAGTCTGAGCCACGCGGCGCAGCAGTGCCATTCGATCAGCGATAGGCGTGACGGCCCACTGGCGCTGCGCGCGCGCGGCCTGCCCGAGCTTACGCTCAATCTGCTCCGCAGAGTGCGCCTCGTATTGCGCCAGAATGACGTCGGTGGTTGGGTTGAAGGAAGTGATCATGCAAGTGCCATATCGGACAGAGGGGCGATGCCGAGGTCGGTCGCCAGGGTGTTCAATTCGGCAATCAGCCCGGCAGAAACCGGGACGCCGCTTTCGCTGTAGCGGGCACGCCTTTCATGGCTTTGCTCGCCGGGCAGCCAGATGCGCTCTACGCCGGGCAGGCGCTGGCTGCCCCGTATGTCGCGAACAATGCGGTCGACCGAGCGCTTGAAGTCTCCAGGATCGCCGAAGGCCGCGAGGTCGATAACCAGGATGGCCTGGCCGGTGTTGGTTACGCTCGTGTGATCAGCGTTGAAGTCGATCACGTCACGCCCCATGGCTGCCCCGCTCAAGGTGCCCGCCAGGAGCCCGATGACGAGTGCCAGGCCGTAGCCTTTGTGACCGCCGATGGGCAGCAGAAAGCCCTCGCCTGCTCGATTTGGATCGAGAAGCGGCTTTCCTTCGCGGTCGATCATCCAGCCCTCGGGCAAAGGTTGGCCACGCTTGGCCTTGGCCTTGACTTTGCCGTAGGCCGCTACCGTAGTGGCCATATCCAGAACCACCGGCGGTTCGTCGGCGGCGGGTACGCTGGCGGCGATCGGGTTGGTCGATAGCAACATGTCCATGCCGCCCCAAGGCGGCAGGTGATTGGCGTTTCCGACCGCGAAGTACAGGCCGAGCATGTTGTGCTCGAGCGGACGACGCGCGTAAAGCGAGGCGGGGCCCGCATGGTTGCTGTAGCGTGTGCCGACCCAAGCTACGCCGGCCTTGCGGGCCTTCTCGATGGCGATGTCCACGGCGCGCGAGACCACCAGGTGCCCCATGCCGTTATCGCCGTCGACTACCGCCATCGCATCGCGCTCGCGCACAACGTGGATGTTCGGGTGCTTGTTGATGCCGCCGGCCTGGATGCGCTTGATGTACTGCGGCAATCGGATGACGCCGTGGCCATCAGAGCCTTGCAGGTCGGCTTCGGTCATCAACCGGGCGACTTGAGTGGCGTCAGCCTCAGGCAAGCCTTGGCTGACGAAAGCGGTCTGGATGAAGCGCCGCAACGCTTCCGGGGAAATGATAGTTGAAGTCATGAGACAAATAGGAATGCGATGGTCGTGGCCCCGGACCGCGGAGTCCGGAATGTCGCGTTTGGCACCCGGTTGACCTGGATGCCCCTCTCTTGCATGAACTTGTGGTAAAGCGCTGCGCCGTCCCACGGTGCAGAGCCTGGCGCCGTGATGTCGGGCGGTATCACATCGGTTTGCGGCCGGCCCACGCCACGCGGTTCAGTAACGTCATATCGTGCCTCCGTCGGATCGTCCTTCTGCCGGGCGGCCCAGCCATGGATGAGCTTCAAGGTTAGGCGGCGTCCGAAGCCGCGTCTAATGCTATATTTGGGCTCTCCCATATCATTGTGATATGGATAAGGACGGCGGGCCATTTCCGCCGGGGCCGCCATGAACCTCCGGACGCTTCGTTATTTCATTGCTGTCGCTGACAGCGGTAGCCTGACCGCCGCCGCCGCTGCGATACCGATTGCGCAACCCGCGCTCACTCGTCAGATGCGAGACCTGGAGAGCGAAATGGGCGCGCAGCTGCTGCAGCGGCTACCGCGCGGCGTGCGTCTGACGCCGGCGGGCGTGACACTCTACGAATCTGCGCAGCGCATCTTGGCCGAGGCCTCTCGCTTAGGGCGGCGCCTGGCGCATCGGCCCCAGAAGGATTGCCCGCCCGTGGTGCTGGGGGCTTCGCCCACACTCGCGCGGCTGCTGCTGCCTCGTCTGTTCGAGAACTGCATCGACGCCATGGAGGGATTGGAGTTGCGTGCCCGCGAGGCTTTCACCCCAACATTGCTGGACTGGCTGGAGCGCGGCATGATTGACATGGCTGTGCTGACCAACCCCGAACCGCGCCGCACACTGTCGTTCCATCCTCTGTTGGGCGAGCCCTTCGCGCTGGTCTCGCATGCGCAGATGCGCATTGGTCCAGTGGTTTCGGTGAACCAGCTCGCGTGCATCCCGCTGCTCATGACCAGCCTGCACAGGGAATTGGTAGAGCGTCAACTCGCCGGCCTGGGCAAGTCGCTGCGAGTACGCGCCGAAATCGATTCGGTAGACTCGATCCGCGAGTTGGTACAGGGTGGCCGCTGGGCGACTATCATGCCGATCTCGGTGTTCCGGGACAGCTCGCAGCTCCCCTTTGTGGTGAAGTCAGAGATATCCGGCGTGCAGCTCAACCGGGTACTCGTGCTGGCTACGCGTGTTGATCCGAGTCCGAATCCCTCGCTTTCGCTTGTCTACGAACTGGTGGAGGCCGAGTTTGCGCGCATGGAACGCATGGGCATCTTCAGTTTCGCGGCCACCGACCCGGTCGTCGTCGAGCCCGACAAGGGCTGAAGCATCCGTGTTCATGACGAGCGCTATCCGAATGCGAAAGCTCGACCTACCGTTCAACGGCGCCACCGTCACATCACGTCAATGGGGGCCGCAGGCCCCTTCTGAGGGTCGGCCGGGATTCGACACCGCCCGAATCCTTCCTCACCGATCACGCGCAGCCGCCGTTTTTGCAGCGTGAACCCAGCCTTAGCAAAAACCTGCGGCACGCAATGCCCCCGACAGCCGCCTGCCAGACGCCGTCTCCAAGCGCCGCAAACCGCGCACAACAGGACAATCGGGACAACCACATCCCCCGCCATCTTGTGCGTCATAACAGCGGTCTCGAATGTACCACCGTCATGACGCGCACCGCTTACGTGTCAGAAACGGTGGCGAATCCCGACGATCGCACGCTCTTGAGTCGCCTTGCCGCCATCGACATACGCGTCCGCAATCACCGCCTGTGCCGGGCCCGCGCCGTTGCTATCCGACGCATGCCCATAGCTCATCGTCGCGTAGAAATCGGTACGCTTGCTGAGCGCGTAGTCGGCCGCGAGCGTGACCTGCTGGTAGGTGGCCGACGAATCGCCGTGCGATTTCAGGTAGTCGTAACCCGTCTGGAACAACAGTGCCGGAGAGGCCTGCCACGCGACGAACACCAAACCGTTGTTGTAGCGCTCGGCCGTGCCGAACGTCGAATGCCCCTCGCGCAGGTACTCGGCATAGCTGTAGCGGCCTCCCAGCGTGAATGCGCCGAGCACGTAGCTCAAGCCTGCCCGCGTGATATTCACCGCAGTCGCGTAAGCACTGTTGACCGGTGGCAGGAAGATCGTATCGGCGCTGGTTGCGCCACACGTCGACAGCACCGCGTTACCGTTGTCCAGATGCGCATAGCCGGCCGCGACGATCAATGGCCCGGCCGTGTACGACATCGCTGCGTTGTACGCCTGCCCTGAGCCAACCGAGCCGGCCACGCCTCCGAACCCGTACATCGCGGCCACCTGCACGCCGCCCCACGACGGGCTCACCCATTTGACCGCATTGCTGTTGCGGATCGAACCGTCGGCATTATCGACGTCGCCGGGCGCCGTGAAGTACTCGATAAAATTATTCCCCTGTACCGGCAACACCAGATCCTGCAACGTATCCTGCTGGCGGCCGGCCGTCACCGTGCCGAATCCGCCCGTCAGCCCGACGAACGCCTTGCGTCCAAACAGCAGCCCGGAACTCATCTTGCCGTTGTCCACGTTGAAGCCGTTCTGCAGGTTGAACAGCGAGCTCAAGCCGCCGCCGCGATCCTCCGTGCCTTTCAGCCCCACTGGCTGACGGACATCTGCCCCGACTGCATCTTGACCTGGTTGCTGGCGCCGCCGGTGTTGTGCGTGTACTGGCGCGAATGCGTTGCCGCACATGCCGGCTGCGCATGCAAGGGTGGTCTAAGCAATCCATTTCATTGCCGTGCTCTCCTGCCGTTGCGTGGTTGATCCGATTGATATACTTCCTTCATCCGTCGCTATTCTATTCGGATAACGACGTTATTGGGGCGATACGGATGGTGCGTTCCGATTCCCCACCAACCTACCTATCCGCCGCGAACCGATCCTGCTTGATGCGTGCCGTCACACCACCCGACGAACCAAACCCACCTGTCGCCCCACGAAGCGCAAGCGCACCGCGACCAACGGCAGTTGCACTTTGCCCTAACGCGATACCGCCTGCGCCACTGGCTAACGACTGTCGACCAAAGGCTATCGACGTAGCGTTTGTTGCACTGGCCAAATTCCGCAGAGCCATCGAACCGTCTCCCGACGCTACCGGGCTACTCGAACCAAGACTATTCGCCCCGATGGCGATCGAATTGTCCCGTGGCGCTCGCCGCTCCACCAAGTGTGGTTGAGGTGTTTGTTGCTACTGTCCCAGTTCCGACAGCCGTTGCTCCGGTGATCTGCCCCCGGTGAACACACCACCGAGGACCTCAACGAAGGCGCCCTCACGCTTGCCGAAGCGGTGGGCGCATGGAAGCTCGACTAGACACCGCTGGCACCCAAATGAGCGGCGACAGCGCATGCGGCGCTTCATCGCGCGGCGCTGTGCTTCGGAAACCTCATCGCTATGACAAGGCCGCCGTCGGCCGCGTTGGAAATCTGCAGCGTGCCGCCGTGATGGCGAACGAGGCGGCGGACAATGGCAAGGCCCAAGCCGCTGTGCGCGGTGCCGCCGCGCGCGGGATCGAGCCGGACAAACGGACGCAGCACGCGGTCCAGGTCAGGCTCGGACACGCCGGGCCCGTGATCTCGCACCACGAGTTCGTAGTACTCGTCATGCGCTCGCGTGGCGATCTCCACGGGCGGCTCGCCGTAGGTCAGCGCATTTTCGACAAGGTTGGAGAGAATGCGGTCGATATCGACCGTGGGCAGCATGAAGTCGAGCCCCGCGTGCAGATCGAGCGTGACAAGCGCATCGGTATGCGCTTCGCCGCCCGGACTCGGCGCGTCGGTGTAATCGCGACGGCAATGCGTGTCCACGCTGATTTGCGGCGACCCTTCGGGGCTCTCGTGCGCAAAGTCGAGAAACTGTGTGATGACACGCGACATGGATTCGGTATCGCGCAGAAACCCCTCGCGATCGCTACGGTCGGTCAGCAGGTCTGCCCGCACCTGCATGCGTGTGATCGGTGTCCGCAGGTCGTGCGCGATACTCGCGAGCATCACGGCGCGCTCGCGCTCTGCCTCGGCCAGCTCGCGCGTCATGTCGTTGAAGTTGCCAATCAGCTCGCGCAGTTCGCGCGGCCCGCGTGTGCGCACGCGGTTCCGGTGATGGCCAGTGCGATGCTCACGCGCGGCTGCGGCAAGATCGCGGATGGGGCGGTTCAGGTGCCAAGCGAGCACGACGGCAACCACGATAGCGAACACCAGCGTCAACGCCAGCACCCCAGTGAAACGACTCAGCGGCACCTCGGCCCGCGGCAGCACGATGCCACGCGTGCTGCCTGCGGGGAGCACGCGCAGCGTGCCGTCGCTATCCATCGCCACGTGGGTGCCCGGCGGCAGCACGTGCCGCAGTTGCCGTTCGATGGGCCCGTGCGTGTCGCCGCGAAAGCGCTGCGCGTCGGCGGCCGGCAGTTGCTTCAGGTCCACGAACTCAATACCGAGGATATTTGCCACGGACCGTTCGCCGCCGCCATCCTGCTCACCCATGCTGGCGGCAGCCTCCACGACGCGCGAAATATGGAAGGCGGCAAGGCTCATGCGGGTTCGGTCGATCAGCAGCAACGACGTGAGGTGAACCAGCACGAGCAGGCCCACCGTCGTGATGACGAGCCGGCCGAACATCGAATCAAACGGATTCTTCATCGGCCGGGCTGTCGGGTATGAACATGTAGCCGACGCCGCGCATGGTTTGCAACCGTCGGGGATTGGACGGATCGTCCTCGATCAGGCGGCGCAGGCGCCATACCGGCACGTCGATGCCGCGCTCCGTCACCTCGGCATCCGGACCGTGGAGCAGCTCGATGAGCCGCGTACGCGAAAGCGTCTCCATGGGGTGCGAGGCCAGCACCTCGAGCAGCGCGTACTCGCCGCCCGTGAGCTTCACGGGTGTGCCTTCCCTCAGCAGCGTGCGCGTCGAGAAATCCAGTTCGAAACGGCCGAACCGGCACGGGGCGCGCTTCTCCTGCACTACCGTGGTTTGCGGCTGGCCTTGGCGGCGCAGCACCGCGTGGATGCGCGCGAGCAGTTCCTGCGGCATGAACGGCTTGCCCAGATAGTCGTCCGCACCCAGTTCGAGCCCCAGCACGCGTTCCACGCCTTCGGCGCGCGCGGTCAGCATGATGACGGGAATCGTGTCGCCGCGCGCGCGCAATTGCTTGAGCGCGGTGAGGCCATCCACGCCCGGCATCATGAGGTCCATCACGACGATGGACGGCCGCTCGCGTTCGAGCCGTCGCGCCAGATTGGTGGCGTCGTGCAAGACGGAGAACGCGCTGCCGCGTTGCTGGAAGAACTTGCGCAGCAGGTCGCGCAGCTCGGCGTCGTCATCAACGAGCAGGACCTGCAGCGTGGAATCGGGAAAGGGGGGGGCGTGCACTTCGGGTATTCGGGTGGTATGAGAACGGATTGATGGTAGCCCGGAGAAGGCTCGACTGGCTTTCGAAATATTACTGAGTATTGGCGCTCGCCAGATGTATGTGCCGCACCGCCTGGTGTTTCGTTTCGTACGCAGCAAGCATCCCCGGCTCTTTCGTCTGTCTTCTCGGATCACTGGACAGTAAGTTTCCGTAAGCACGGAAATATGCGACGTCGGTAGCGTTACGCCTTGCCCAGCACCGGTTCCGCTGAGGTGCCATTGAAGCGCTCGGTGCCATCCCGTTCCCGCATCGCGATGTCCAAACAGGTCAAAGATGAAGACGTCAATCCTCCCTAACCACGCGCACCACCGCACGATGTGCAGGCCGCGGCGCTTATTTTCCGCGCTCTCGATATTCGCCATACTCGGCACCGCGGGCTGCAACAAGCCGACAGGCGCGCCCTCCGGCTTTGCCGCACAAACCGCCGCGGTCGGCGTACTCACGCTCGCGCCGCAGCACATCGTCGAAACCACCGAACTCTCCGGCCGCCTTTCCTCGCAGAAGGTTTCCGACGTCCGCCCGCAGGTGGGCGGCATCGTATTGAAGCGCCTGTTCGTGGAAGGCAGCGACGTGAAGGCGGGCCAGGTGCTCTACCAGATCGACCCGGCCACCTACCAGGCGACCTACGACCAGGCCCGCGGCACGCTCGAAAAAGCGCGCGCCACGCTGGCCTCGGCGAAGACGAAAGCGGATCGCTACACGGAACTCGTGAAGATCAACGCCGTGAGCAAGCAGGATTACGACGATGCCGTCGCCGCCGTTCGCGAAGCCGCAGCCGACGTCACGGCCGACGAGGCGTCGCTCGAATCTGCGCGCGTCAACCTCGAATACACGCGTGTGCGCGCCCCCATTTCCGGGCGCATCGGTGCATCGAGCGTGACCGAGGGTGCGCTCGTCACCTCCGACCAGACCACTGCGCTTGCCACCATCCAGGCGTTCGACCAGATGTACCTCGACGTCACGCGCCCCAGCACGGAATGGCTGAAGCTGCGCAAGGCCTTCGCTTCGGGGCGCCTGAAGAAGACGGGCAGCGACAGCGCCGCCGTCACGCTCGTAATGGAAGACGGCACCGAATACGCCCACCCCGGCGCGCTGCAGTTCTCCGGCGTGACCGTGGACGCCACGACGGGCTCGGTCACGCTGCGCAGCACGTTCCCGAACCCCGAACGCGAATTGCTGCTCGGCATGTTCGTGCGCGCCCGTCTGGAAGAAGGCGAAAACGACAACGCGATACTCGTGCCGCAGATGGCCGTGACGCGCGCATCGGACGGCAAGGCGAGCGTCTACGTGGCGGACGCGGCCGGCAACGCGCAGCAGGTGCAGGTGGTGGCCGACAACGCATTCCGCGACCAATGGATCGTGACGTCCGGTCTGCACGCCGGCGACCGCGTGATCGTGAGCGGCCTGCAGAGCGTGCATGCGGGCGCGCCGGTCAAGGTGGCGGCCGATACGCCGCAGACGCAGGCGAACGCGGCATCCGCGGCACCCGCGACAGACACGGCCTCGTCCGTGTCGGCACAACGCTAGGCGGAGAACGGCATGGCAGAGTTCTTCATCAAGCGTCCCATTCTCGCGTGGGTCATGGCCATCGTCATCATGCTGGTGGGTGCGGCGGCGGTCACGAGTCTTCCCGTCGCGCAGTACCCCACCATCGCGCCGCCCTCGGTGCAGGTGACGGCCACCTACCCCGGCGCCTCCGCCGACACCGTCGCTGCAACCGTGACCCAGGTGATCGAGCAGAAGCTGAGCGGCATCGACAACGTGCTGTACATGTCGTCCACGAGCAGTTCCGCCGGGCAGGCAACCATCACGCTGACGTTCAATCCCGGCACGAATCCCGACATCGCGCAGGTGCAGGTTCAGAACAAGGTGACGCAGGCCACGCCTACCTTGCCCGAAACGGTGCAGGAGCAAGGCGTGCAGGTGGCGAAGGCGTCGACGAGCTTCCTCATGATCGTCGCGCTCTCGTCGCCGGGCGGCACCTGGAATTCGGTGGATCTCGGCAACATCATCGCGACCCGGATCGAAGATCCGCTCGCGCAGTTGAACGGCGTGGGCGACGTGAC
>Ga0182007_10000347_pt1 | contig 29423 bp, 35 predicted proteins | sample Sormic07211113_1_FD_123023 | JGI IMG/M metagenome (GOLD analysis project Ga0182007, IMG submission 123023) | Rhizosphere microbial communities from Sorghum bicolor, Mead, Nebraska, USA - 072115-113_1 MetaG | ecosystem: Host-associated > Plants > Roots > Rhizosphere | place: USA: Nebraska...
ATCTCACGTACATGAAAAAGGCCAGTGCTGTGAACACTGGCCTAAGTCATTGAATTATATGGTCGGGACGGAGTGATTCGAACACTCGACCCCTAGCACCCCATGCAAGCAGATGGGGCTACAACCCGCTGAAACCATGACTCCATAAGGGGCGCTCGCTGCAACGATGCCCAACAGTGCTTAACGTCGAGTGACAGAATCACTCGGATTTCCCTAGACCCCTAGCATTTCACATCTCCGGCATCCTGCCGACCTAATACCTCCCTTTTTTTGACTGCTACCCTCTCCCTTTCACAGAGGAATCGCGATGCCCAACACAGAATTGCTCCCTCCTCTTCTTTTCAAGATCAAGGAAAATCAACTCGCCCTGGAGGCTGCCATCATGGAGCTGACGCTTTGGGTTAAGCAGCGCGGTGCAACCGAGATCGGTGGCAACGTTCGTGGCGCCTTGGAAACGATCGACAAGAACGAAGAATTCATCAAAATGACGCTCGCGGTACTAATGGCAGATGGGTACGCACTGGAACATTGAGCGCTGGTCCTACGCACAAAAATTTACAAATCATGATTCACGTTCACCACTTGAGAATACCCGCGGATTGTTACTGATGAAAAATCACCTGAAGATATAAAACTTTCGGCACTTTACGTTATTCCATTAACAACTTACACACCCAAACTTCCCGCCTAAAATACAGTCCTGCTGGCACACCAGAAAGCATCGAATGCCTATCAATGAGACAAATCAAAAACTATCACAGGAGTGTTTTTTATGTTCCGTAGAGCAGGCCACGGCGACACACATAAAAAGACGTTAATGAGAGCATTGAGCTCCAAGCTATTTTCGACCAATTTAGTAACTGGAGTTGTAACTAGGCAACATTCTTTCGACTATATGTTCTCGGACTGGGAGGAATCTGACCGCTTGGATGCCACGCCCGAAACTCTGGCAAACCTAAAAATCCTAGGTTCGGTAATGAAAGACACGCCAAATACTGTAGTTGAAGGTTCAATACCTGCCGCCTATACCTACTTCGGACAGTTTGTTGACCATGACGTAACTTTTGACGAAGACTCGGCGTCAATTGCAAAACTAGCAGAGCCGACTCTCACCCCCTTCACGATCTAGCTATTCTGAAAAACTCTCGCACCGCAACGTTAGAGCTGGACAGTGTTTACTTTTCGGCAGTACCACGTGATTCGATAAATAATGAAAAACTAAAGGTCGGTGAAAACTCCCCATTGAATGGAACAAATAAACCCATCTTGCGGCCAGAAAAAAAGTCAAAGCTCAACGACCTCCCCCGAACAGCAAGAAACATCGACCCTCAACTTGATCGCGCAGCAGAAATCGGAGACCCTCGAAACGATGAAAATATAATCGTTGCGCAATTACACACAGCCTTCCTGAAAGCCCACAATACATTTATAGATACCGGTTTAAGTTTCGATGAAGCAAAGAAAGAGATCATTCTGCGCTACCAATCCGTGGTGCTCGATGACTTCTTGAGCCGTGTATGTGATCCTGAAGTGCATCAAAAAGTGCTTACGGAAGGTCCCAGCCATTGGATTATTGAAAAGCCAGACGATCTTTTCATGCCGGTCGAGTTTGCTTACGCTGCATACCGATTTGGCCATTCAATGGTGAGGACTAATTACAACTACAATCTAAATTTCGAAAATACCGGACTGGACACTCTTTTCACGTTTACCGCGCTAAGCGGCCAGATCGGCGGAGGGGTAGTCAATCAAGATGGCTTTGATACAGTCCCTGACAATTGGATCATCCAATGGGAACGTTTGATAGAGCTGCCATCTTCTCTGGCAGTGCAAAATGCCCACCCAATAGATACGCAACTTACAAATTTTTTGTTTAACTTGAGAGACACTTTTGGAAACCCTCAAGGCCAAGGAGATTCAGCAGAGGTAACAGAGCTAGCTCCCATACTCGCAAAAAGGAATTTATTAAGAGGTTTTTTGGTTGGCCTGCCAACCGGGCAGGCAATGGCAAAAAAATTCGGTATCCCTCCATTGCAAGGGCAAGAGTTAGTAGATGCATTGCCTACAGTAGAACTGAAGCAGGCGATCATCCCTTTTAAAGAAAAAACACCTTTATGGTTCTATATTCTTGCTGAAGCCGGGAACGTTTCAGAAGGCGCACCAGCGGGAAAACACTTGGGGAAAGTAGGGAGTACGATTTTAATGGAAACATTTCACAACCTAATAAAACACTCTCCCATTTCAATATTAGACGGTGGAAATCATGGCACATTGCGTCCATTCACATTAGCGATGCTCCTAGAGCTAGCAGCCAAGCAGGATCCAACACTATGAAAACCGATAACATAATAACGGGTCATAGCTTGACATTAATGAGTGGCGGCTTCGGCTGGATTGAACTGGTAGACGGCAACAATATTGCAAGATACGTCTATCTCACTGATGAAGATCCACTCCCCCCCGACCGCTTAGGAAATAAAAGCGGTAGGAACGGCACTTCTCCATATGTGGTTATGCATCAACGTTTCGCTTCACTATCTCCGATGTTGCAAGTTCTAACTAGAGAAAAGGATCTCAGAATCCGCCTAGATGAGGAGGCAGACTCAAAAGCTTTTCTTGAAAGCGGTCGTGGATTAGTAGCTTCAGGCGGCGAAGAAGACCCGAGGATAATTTAACAAGCCTCCACAGCGCTAACGCACCGTGACATTCGCGAAACCGAATTCATGATGCTGTTAGCGTCCACTACAAACCAATATACCCTTCGGAACAATCGATCACTTCTGCCAAGACACTTCACGCACGTACGCCTGGCACGCCGCCAGCTTGATTAGCCCCCGGTCGCCGTCGTCGGTGATGGCGATAATTCGTTGAGCATGCGCCGGGTCATGCTGGGCTCTTGTTTTTCCATAAACCACGCCGCCGGCGGCGGTACCGGCTGGCACTGAGCAGCCACTGGCTGAATCCGTGGCGTCGAGAAGGACTGACAGCCGCAAATCAGAAGTGGCAAGGCGATCGCGCAGGCAAGCCTGATTTGTTTGAGCGATCGGTCCGTTCCTTGTGGTGGTTTGGTCGTTGGCCGCTGCTCGAGTACCAAGCGCTTGACCTGATTGGCGCGCACTTGGACTGCGGCCGCGCTGCTGAAAACTCGGCATAGAAGTGGCTCGAAAAACATCTCCGATCACCACATGAGGGGTTTACCAAGATCCGGGTTCACGACCTAAAGCACACCTTTGGCAGAAGGCTACGGGCAGCAGGCGTGACCGAAGAAGATCGAAAGGCATTGCTCGGACACAAGAACGGCAGCATTACCAGTCACTACTCAGCCGCAGAGTTGGACCAGTTGATAGAAGCTGCCAATAAGGTATCAGTAACCGATTCTCGCGCACCAGCGCTGACGATTCTGAAAAGGAGGCAGGCTTGAAGAAAAATCCCTAGCTCACTCGGAAAGTCACTAGGGCAGAAATGAAAAAGCCACCAAAAGGCGGCTAAGTCATTGAATTATATGGTCGGGACGGAGTGATTCGAACACTCGACCCCTAGCACCCCATGCTTGCAGGGGCGCTAAAAAGCTATACGGAACAGTCCTTTGGAACGGCGCCCACTGCAATCGATGCCCTACCGCGACTAACCGTGTTTTACGAATCCCCGCAAAAGTCCCTACAAGCTTTCGTCAAAACCAACTGGCCCTAGAGGCTGCCATCATGGAACTCACCTTGCTTGTTGAAAGCCAGGGCTCAACAACCGCGGGAAACAATGTTCGCGGCGCCTTGGGCGTGATCGGCCAGAATGAGGAATTCATTAAGATGACGCTCGCGGTCATGATGACGCCAGAGTAATCCGCCGACGGGTCGCCACTGACGTCGTGGCGGAAAAACTTTGCCTCCAACTGGAAAGACTTTTCCGCGCATCGATGCCCCTGAAACAATTTGCGCCGATCGCCATCAGTCTCCTTCCGTCCCTGAGGCCTACAATGGGTAATCACCACCAAGGAGCATGATCACCATGACTTCCCCACCGCTCAACCCGTATGCCAATTGGCCCAAGCATCACCTGATGTTCGTGTCACTGCGCGACGGCGGGGACACCCCGGAAAAACTCGCCCCAGCCGTCGCCGCCGTTAATGGCATCAGTGTCGAAGAGCTGAAAGCGCAGTGCCGGCGGACCGGTGAGGAGTGGATCGCCCGTGACGGCGGTCTGGGTGAAATCAACCGACGCGTGTATGACTGGGCGAAAGGTTAAGACCAGCGCTACCCATAACGTATCCTATGTTCAATCGGCCCCCGACACTTGGTCCCAGTGCGGTGGCCTTTTTCTGGCGGTGCGGAAACCATCACGGCCGGTGCTGGTCTACCAAGACCCGGTCCTCTGGTTTTGCCGTCCAGACCGCCACTTGCGAAAAGGAACGCACCCCGATGCCCTTCGCCTATGAAGGCCCCGCCTCGGTCACCGTAATCGCGCTATACCGCAGGCGGCCGCCGAGCGAACTGACCACCTTGGAGTTGCCGGTGGTACTGAGTGACACGGACTCCGGTAACGTCCGGATCGACTTCGGTCATTACCTACAAGGCCCCAAGTACGCCAATGCACTGCGGGTGGTCTTACCTGACGGCCAGCGGCTGCACGGGCGGATTATCGACGGGCGCAACGAGCCCTTAGGTGGCTGGCTGGAATTCCACATTGAGCCGCATGAGCTGACCTTGGACCCGCCGACCCACTCGAACGGCTGGAAGTGGGAATAAGCGCGAGCGTACCCAACGGTAACCGGTTGGCATCTTTAGACCTGCCGACGGCGGACCGTACTCTGGGTTTTGTCCTGGGCACCGAAATCGAGCGCGCGGAATCCGGGCGACATCGAAGGACCGTTTCGGACGTCAGACCGGTCGAATTGTGAGCGACATTGGCGCCCTTCGCGTGCGTCGACTTCCGTGGCGGCGCACCGAGCACTGACCTGGCATCCAGCGACTGCTCGTCGCTTCCTCCTCGCCTGAGTCTCGCGGCTAGATTACTGTACATACAACCAGTATCTGTACAGCGAACCGTTACGATGAATTTTGACCAGGCCAAAGCGCTGAGGCTTCAGCATTGGCGCTCGACCCTCGATAACCACGAATTTCGAATGCAGAACCCAGAGGCACATCGCCAGACCCTGCACGCAATGAGCGAGACCCTGGCCGCCGAGGGCTTGATCGACAGGCTTGAGCAATTCGACATGAATGAGCTGGCGAACGCCGCGTACTGGCACGCCGTGGAAGAGCTGATTAACTCGCCACCGCGCTACTGCGGCGCGTCTTCCTATGATGTGGTGTTACGCGGGACCACCGACTTATTCGGTCGCATCGGACGTTCCATTTTCTACGAAGCCAACTCGCTTGCTGATGCTAAGCGGTCTGGCTACGACGGCAAGATCTATCCGGATGCAAGCGGCGCAAACCTAGTTTTCAATGCCTCCGGGGCTACCGCAAGAATTACCGGGTTGACTATGGCCATGCCCGACGGGCGACTCTACGACCTTGTCGAGACTCAACGCGTGGTCGAGGGTGTGACCTACGAACCGATCGTAGATCCCGACATGTACCGCGCTCTGGTCGACACTGCCCAGCTTGCCCAGGAGAACCACGATCTGCGTGCATTCGAAAAGGCACGGCCACTTCTTGACCTGGCAAGCTTCTGCATCTGCCCGATCTGCCTTGATCGCTTCGGCGCGCGGGACGACTGTCCAACCTGCTCCGGAAAAGGGTTTGTAACGAAGCAGACAATGGCTGGTCTACGCTGAAAGCAGGACGTGAGGACGCGGTAATGTGTGGACGACTTTCTCAGTATCGAGGCATTCATGACTTTGTGGCGGCGCTGAGCATGCCGGGCGCGCTGACCAACAACACTGGCGACCAGCCGTTCGAGCGCTATAACGCTGCACCGACCACTCAGCTCGCCCTTTTCCACCTGGAGGAGAACGTGCTGCACGCAGACATGGTGCGCTGGGGCTGGCGACCGCACTGGGCAAAAGACCGCGCAGCACCTATCAATGCTCGAGTCGAGAAAGTCGCCCACGGCCCGTTCTTCCGCGCGATCTGGCCGCATCGGGCAATCATTGCGATCGACAACTGGTTTGAATGGGTGGACGAAGGCGGACCGAAGAAGCAGCCCTACCTGATTCGTCACCGTGACAGATCACCGATCCTCTGTGCCGCGATCGGTCAATACCCCAACGCCGAGCATGAGCCCGGCGAGCACGACGGCTTTGTCATCATCACCGCTGACAGCGCCGGCGGTATGGTGGACATCCATGACCGGCGGCCGGTGGTGTTATCGCCGGAACTGGCCCGGGAATGGCTCGACCCGGCCACGCCAAAGGAGCGCGCCGAACAGATGGTGCTGCTCCAAGGTGAGCCGACTGAGGCCTTCGAATGGTTCAAGGTTGACCGCTCAATAGGCAATGTGCGCAACCAGGGTCCTGATTTGATTAAGCCAGTAGAGCCAGAGACTCCGGGCGATGACTTGTTTTAAATCGACGCCAGCGACTTCAATCGCTCCTCAGTCGCACAATCGAAGATCACATAGAGGCGGTCAATGGTAGCCTCATTCAATGCTCGGGCCGATTCCAGGCCAAGAACGAAACCCTCGGCCCGTGCGCCTGCCTTCGCCGCAATGATCATCGAGTCCGCCCGGGCGATTTGGGCGAGAAGCTTATCGGCCGCTCGCTCAATGGTGGGGCTCAGTTCAACGCCTTCCATGCTGTCACTATACTGGTTAACCAGGTTCAATAATGTCGGCGATTAGCTGCAATGTCATGCCGAAACCAACCATACAAATTGACCATTTGAACAGAGTTACATTCCTTGCAGGATTGTCGCGACTGGACAAATCGTTATAGCGCAATTCTTCTCTGGACAGCGTGCGGATGCCATCACCCTTGGAAGATTCGTATGCCTCCAAAAAGGGGTTGCCTGGGATATCGTCGAAGGCAGTTTCTACAGCCTTACTTCTTAGGTCGATCCGCGAAGCGATGATTAGCCCGCTCAATTGAAGGATTCCGGAGAGAATTTTCATCCCATAGACCACGTTTTTGATTCCGACATCCATCATGTTGATTAACCGCGCGCTGATTAATAGTGGACGCAGTCTACGGCACATCCTTGAAAAACACGTGATGCCCGAGCTTGAGCGTCTGCTTGGCGCCTTTCGCCCACGTCGGCGCCTTCGGCATGGTCGTCGCGTAATAGTGCATGGCGCCGCCGGTGGGATCTGGCACCTTGCCGTCGATTACCTGGTCCGCAGCAATACGCGCCTGGGCAAGCTCCCGGAACGGGATCGCCCTCGCGCCACTCAGGTATGTGTAGTTCGGGTCGCTCCTGTTCCAGCAGCTGAACTGATACGGCGCCTGGCACACACCGGCATAGCCCTCCCCCCACCACGATCTATCCTTGCCGTCATTCACACGATTGCGAATCGTCCAGGCCGCGGCGATCTGGCCGGCGAGACTCTCGCCACGCGCCTCACCCCACAGGGTGCGCGCGAGGATGTCGCGGTCTTTCTCGGTAACAGGCATTTCTTTTCTCCAGGCAAAAAAATACCCGCTCAATGGCGGGTGCGCGGGGCAATGCATATTCAGATCTGTTCGGAGGCCAGCCCCATGGGCGCAGCTTCGATGTTAGGTATTGCGGGGGCCGCTGGCCAAACCGGGGCGGCGTGCCAAGTTGGCTGTGCGGTGACCTTACCCAGTGAAAACTTGTATCCCTTCCATGCTTTGAGGCTCATCAGCAGCGCATCCTGTTCAGCCAGGTCTTCGTCGGTGGCTTCTCCGGCATCGACGCCGTAACTGATCGTCTCAACCCGATCCTGAATTCGAAGAATCTGCGTTGCGGCGATGGCATTCCTCGTGGCGAGCTCTGCCTTCATCTTCAACAGATGTTCAGCCAGGGCGGACGCGTCCTTCATTTCCTTCGTGACCAACTTTGACCAGTCGATAATCCCCGGAACCGTGTAGGTGGGTATTTCGAATTCAGGCGGCTCTCCACCCTCCACAGGCAATGGCTGAGGGAAAGCAACGATCCCGTCAGGGACGTTTATCAGGTCGGAGGGAAACGCCTGCTCCTGACTGTAGTTGTCGGGGATCGGCAACGTCAGCATCAGGACCAGTTCACCGTCGACCAGCTGAACGCATTCACTCTGCGGAGCAAACCACTCCGATTCGATAGCTGATCGCGGCAGAGTGTCCCCTTCTCGCATCGGCGAAAAGTCAAAAACCACACCGTTCAGAATCAGCTTACGGCCATCCTTCACGGCGACCAGGCGCTTGCCGAACAGCAGTGGCGAAAGTTTGATATGCATCATGCTGCCCACCTTCCGATAGCAAAATATTCCAGAGTGCCCGTAGCAGAGAACGAAGACGTTGCCATGACGTAAATGGAGTAGGAGTTCGCCGGCGGGTCATTATTCAGGTTCGACCACATTAACCTGCCGGCGGAAGTGAACTGAGCAAACACCACTGGTGTTGTCCCCGCAAGGAACGATACGGGGAACGCCCCCGAAAGGGACGTGAAGAACATGCTGCCGGACGCCGTGGTGATGTTTGCCGTCACTGAGCCAGTGACGCCGTAACAGATCATCTCGCCGCTCGCGTACTTGATGTATTTGCCGTTGGCCGTAGAACCGCTTTGGAAGATGTCACCAGTAGGGAGTCCGCCGGCCATGCTCACTGTCCCGAGAATGGCTGCGATGGCGGCGGCGCCAAGGCCAAGACCACTTCGGGCTGTGGACGGTGTACTTCCACCGGTGCCGCCCTGGGCAACAGTCAATGCTTTGGTCAAAGCATTGAGCTCTGTGATGTCCGCATTGACACCAGACTTCGCCGCACCGAGCGCTGCACGAGCTGCCGGGGCATCTGTTGCACCGGTGCCGCCACGAGCCAAGGTCTGAACATCCAGAATCCCGAGGTTTGACTTCGCCTCCACCAGAGTGGCCCCGCCAGTACCGCCTTTGGTTACTGGCAGAACATCGTAGTTGCCGGTCGTTCCCAATGCCGCGAGTTTGGCGCCGTACTGATTGACCAGGGCGCGCAACGCGTCCGCCGAGTCCTTGACGTACCCTTGCAACGGAGCCAGCGCGTACCCCCCTGCACCGTTGGTTGCGCCTTGATAGTTCGGTGAGATAGACATGGCCGTATCGCTGGCAATGTTCGTCACTTCGTACCAGCCACCGTCAGGCCCCCGGAAGCCATCGCCCACACGGCTATTGGCAATAAAAGCGGTGCCCGTGCCAATGACGGCGTTCGAATTCAAGGTGACAGAGACCGTTCCTGATTTGTACCAGGGCATTGAGTATCTCCAGGAAAAATAGACTCAGGCCAGTAACTTGGCGCAGAGAAATGGCCGGTGACCTTGGTCGGTCCAGGCGTTTGTTGCGAGGCTGTACATCATGATTCGACCATTGGCGTAATCGACAGCCAACGCACAGCCACCACCGGTTGAAGCGTTATGGCAGTTCATCGCAAAGGGGTTCAGCGAGATGTACTCCCCCGCCCCGAGCAGCTTGCCAATGGTCCAGATGTAGCGGCGCCCGACGGTGAGCACTTCGTCGCCGAGATAAGTCCAATTGCCGCCGGCAAAGGTAACGACCACAGCAGGGGCGCCGCTGTCGTACACCAGGGCTGCGTTCTGATCCCATAGCCGCAGTCCATACGCCGCTGTACCCATCGAAGCCCAGGCCGCAGCGAAGTACAGCCCGCTGAGACTGGCATTAACGACTGAGGCTTTCATCGAGAAACCGGTCCAGTTGCCCGGCCCGCCGGTGAACCACACGGATATCGGTACCTGCATCACTCCCGCATCTGGCCGGATGAACACTAGAGGCGGATCCAGGCTCGTTACAGGCCGGGCGAAAGTGCCGGTAGCGTCACCACTACCGGAATACGAACCTTTGGTCAGCATGCACAGTCGGGGAGCCTCGGAGTCAATCTGAACAAACGCGTTGTCGTTGATGCTCTGAAAGCCATAGCTCATGTCGAAAACCTTATGGCGTAGCCTTTGGCGACAATCCGTGTCTGGGTGACACCTGCGGCAGCTGATGGATTTTTTGCCAGAACCGTTACCTGTCCCGAGGCAGTGGTGACGTAGGGATAAGATTTGGTATTTCCCAACCCATCGTTCTCTGCTGATTGCACGTCTTGCGCTCTGGTCGGAATGATCATGAACACGCAGTTAGCCGGGTTAAAACCCGGGATACTGATCGTGTAACTGGGCGTGGTCCCGCTGAAGTCGATCACGCCCTGCCAGAGCACCTGATAGGTGAAACTGTTGGTGTCCATGGCGAGCTGACCGCTCTCGTTAAAGACACGCAGGCCAAATAGAGCCATTTGATTACCCCAGGTAGCCGAGACGGACGCGCAACACGTTGTTGGCGTCGTAGACCGATACGTTCAGCGAGTTGATCACCAGGCGCCCCTGCCCCGGGACTATGCCGTTAATCTCCAGCGTTCCGTCTTTATTGAGAATCCAGCCTTGCTGACCGGCGATGTAGTTGGTGGAGCTGATGTAGCTGCCGATCTTGGCGTTGGTGATGGTTCCGTCGGCGATGAACGCCGAGTTGATGAACACCTGGCCACCCTGCACCGCAAACGGAACCGAAATGGCGCCGCCGGCGATGGTATTGACGATGGCAAACCGATCCGCGCTGACCAGGAACTGGCTTTGCAAACCAGCACCGGTGTTCTCGATGCCCAGGCCGATACCTGCGGCGATGTACTTGCCATCGGCCGCCACCTGCATTTTCACCGACCACATGGTGTTCAGCTTGCCGGCCGTGTCCGCGTAGGCCGTCGACGTCTGCTGGATAGCCGCAGTGTTTTGTCCGACCGACACGTTCAACTGGTCGATCTTGGTGGCCGTCGCTGACTCGTTGGTGGCCACCACCTGTTCCAGCTCGGTGATGTTGGCCGCGTTCTCGCCGATCTTCGCATCGAAGGTGGTGATACGCTGCGCAAACGCCTCGTTTTCAGAGGTGCGAACCTTGGATTCCGAAGCGATGGCCGCGGTGCTGGACCAACCCTTGAGGGCGTCGGCCAGGTCCCCTTCCCCGTTGTCGTCTCGCGACGATGCTCGAAGCGCCTGGAATGCAGTTGCTTGGGCGGTGACAACGCCGTCGATCTCGGTGATGTCTTGAGTGTTGAAGGCTACCTGTTGAGCCAGCCCGTTCGCCGTCTCGATTGACTCACCGACATCCAGCCAGTAGGTCGCATTCGGCGGCGGGGTGTTGATTGGCACCTCGCCCTTTGCCTGGAAGATATGGCCGTCCGTAACCACCATCTGGTCTTTCTCGTAGACCTGATCCGGCTTGTAGGCGGTCAGGCCGTCAAGCGCGTAGATCTGGTCCTGAAGACCGGGGATTTTGTTGATCTCGTCCAGCAGGTCCTGACCCAGTTCCGTCTCGCCAATCTGACCAGCGATCATTTCCAAGATGGCCGCCGCGTCCGCGCTCGACTGACCCATAACGCCAAGCCCGATCGGGTACCAAGGCCCGATGTTGCCAATGCGGTCTACCAACCGCGCCCAGAAGAAAAACGTCACGCCGGCACGCAGCCCTAGCATCGAGAAATCACTTTGCGGGTATGACAGGTCCGTCAGCTTGGTGGCGGCCTCGAGACTGGTCGTCGGCCCATACCAGATTTCCGTGCGCTGGGTGTCCTCGGCGCCAGCCGGGAAGCCCCACTTCAGATAGATGCCGAACAGCAATGGCGTGGCCGTCAGGTATGAAACCGCCGGCGGCAATCCCACCTTACCCTTGAGGTTGGTCAGCATCGAGCTGCGCCAGATCGAGGAGATGTCGAAAGAGCTGACCGCGCGGACGCGGGCCAAGTAATCGCCTGCATAGATGCCGACGACATCCACGCCGGTGGAGCCCGTACGCGGCAGTTTGATCCAGTTGCCGCTGTCCTTACGCCACTCAACGTCATATGCAACTGCGCCGTTCACCGCCGGCCAAGTAATAGACATGGTGGCCACGGCTATGCCCTGGGACACGACAGAGTTCGACGTGACCGTCACGCTCGCCGGCGCCGGAACGACGGTGATCGGAATCACGCTGATTGGGCGTTCCTCCAGACGGGCGCCAGTGTCGATGTGAGCGAACTTGCTCGGGTCGTACTGGACGGCCGAGATCTCAAATACACCAGGCTCCGGCCGCGAAACTGCCGTAACCCGATAAAGCGGTACGGCCAAGTCATCGGCATCCAGCGCCCAGACAAGTTCAGGCTCAGGCACCGCAGAGAAGGCAACCGTCACGGTAACCACACGCCCCGCCACCGATTGCACGGTACGGCCCTCGCACTTGCCGTTGGGCAGGTTCACGATCAAACGGTCCCCGGCCTTGGCCTGGGTGTCCCGGTCCAGCGTGATAGCGCGGCCAGCAACCGCCGAGATGCGCCCACCAATCGCGCGGCCGGCCAACAGTTCGTCAGCCACCGGAATGACGTAGCCAGGCAACGGGATGCGACCATCCAGGCCAACACGGAAGTTGATTCCGCGATCTTTCGAGTTGGTCAGCAGTGCCCATTTACCCCGGCGCTGCGCTTCCGATTCACGGGTGCAGCCGATTGCGCTGATCTCCAGCGGGTTGTCGCCGTAGCGCCGCTGAAGCTTGGCATCGGTCACCGCGGTGACGTCGGTGTCGTAGTTGTTGGCCGGGTTGTCGTAGCTGATCAGGGCTCGACTGTAGCGAGTGCGCTCCGATGCGCTCGAGTAAGTGAACTTGCCGTCGATGACATTCGCCCGGGTATAGGCAAAGTCGAAGTCGGTGGCGCGCGGCATGTCCGACAGCGTGAAGACCTGGCCCTGAGCCCAGTAGGTCATGCCCCGGTAGATCGCCGAGATATCGCGCAGCAGGGCCCAGGCATCGGCCTTGCCCTGGAGGTTCAGGTTGCAGATGAAGCGCGGCTCTTGGCCGCCTTTACCATCGGGAACCAGTTGATCGCAGTACTGGGCGATCCGGTACAGCTCCCACTTGTCGACCTGCCACGGCTTGATGCGACGGCCCAAGCCGAAACGATCATTCACCGTGATGCCGTAGGTGATCCACGCCGGATTATCGGTCCAGGCCTCCTTGAGAGTGCCGTCCCAGATACCGGTATAGCTTCGAGCTTCCGGGTTGTAGTTGCTGGGCACCAGCCATTTGCGGGCTTGGCATTCGATGGTCACCGCCGGAATGTTGCGAAACTGCTCGGCCGAGAATTCGATGTAGAGCAGCGCCGTGTTCGGATAGCGCAGCTTGGCGTCGATGACTTCGGTGAAGCCAGCGATTTGCATGGTGTCGGCGATTTTATTGTTGTTCTGGTTCGGTGTAATGCGGGTGACGCGGATCAACCAGCCGCTAGTAGCGGCGGGCAGATCAATTCGGCGAGTTCGCTCATAGGTGCTGGTGGTTTTACCGTCGACGGCTTCGCTCAGCACCTGCTGATAGGCCCCACCGTCGGTGGCCAGCTCAACCTTGTATTCAATCCGATAGCCATTCACGTTACCGCTGGCATCAACCGATTGCAGCGCAGGCCAGGCGAAGCGCAGGCGCACTGCTGACAGCTCGGTATTGCTGATCGCTCGAACCCACGGCGTGCCGCTGCGCAATTCGATTCCCAGAGAGGTTTCGTTCTCGATGGACGGGATACCCTGGATGTAACTCTGCTCGACTGAGCCGCTGCGGAACTCCCACTTAACGTTGGGGAAGTTCATATTGCCCTGGGGATCTTGCAGCGGCGTGTTGTCGAGGAAGATGTCTTGTGCGGTCGGGTTGCCGGCGAACTCGCCCTCCCCGATCGCGATCAGGATCTTGGCCACGGCCACCGAACGCAGGCTGTCCGGCGCCTCGGTCGGCGTCTTCGGCTTGTCCGATCCGCCCTTGGCGCCGTAGATATCAAGCTGCTGTGCTGCGCCCATGCTTTTCTCCAGGCAATAAAAAACCGCCTCATGGGCGGCTGTGTTGTTCAGCGATTTGGCTACATCTGGTCTTCTGCGTAGATCGCGGCACTGATGATCGCGCCACCCCACCGACGCTTGCCGATGCAAAGCGGTACCGGGTTACCTGACGCCGTGGTGTTCTTCGCGCTGCCGAAGGCATAGCCCGGAGTGTTCTCGGGGGCTGCGCTCGTCTTCAGGCCTTTGGCTTGCGGACTCAGCATTTGAATGACTCCGCTGATCACCATTGCAGCGCCAACCTGATAGAGGAATGGTGAAGCTGCAGCGAACGGTGTGAAAGACAGCACAAATGCGACAGCGATTAGGACGGAGCCAACAATGGTTTGAAAGGATCCGCCCCGCTTGCTCCCTGTGACTACAGGTGCAATACGAATTTCGTCAGAGCCACTGAAACTCAGTTCGTTCTCTTGAACGGTTTTAGAGCCGCGGAAGACCGCGAACTCAATCCCTTGGGATTTTGCATTTGAAATGAAACGCTCAAACCCGGGGATTTGGATGCACAGTGCTTTTATGGCTTCCGCCGGAGAGCGCACCGATAGTCTGAATGATCGACCGAATTGCCGCAGTTGCCCGTAAAGCCTGATCGTGGTCATGGGCTGATAGGCGATAGAAAATGCAGCCATTGTTTTCTCCAGGTATAAAAAAACCGCCTCTCGAGCGGTTTTTAAATCTCACAGCGTCGTAGGCAAAATATCTATCTGCCCATCGCCACCAGTAAACACTCGGTACTTCTTCACTGAGTTTTGTGCTGCTACCGCATCTCGCTCGATACGCTCGGTGCCCATCCCACACATTCCTGATCCAGAATAGGCGGCACCCAAAGTCAACGGACCTGGCGCCACAAAGAATGCTGCTTTCTGCCCAGGGTCAAGCAAAGCAACCTTCTCGCCGTCGATAAAGACAGCCATTGAACAGAAACTACCCGTATGTCCCGAGTCGCGTATCACCTGAACTGTTCCGAAGCTACCCGCAGGCTTGCTTTGGAATTTCAAAAGCTGCTGGGCAGGAGCCTGCGATGCTTGGGAAGAAGGAACTGGAGATGTAGAACACCCCGCCAACGCCACCAGCACCAATGCCCCTACGGAAATTTTCATGTCATTCCCTCGCTGAGATTTGACGAGACCTTATCACCAACGAGCGAGCAACACGAAAGCCCAAAATCAGCGAGGATCCTCCGGTTCGCTGCCTGCTCTCTATACAGTCCGGATGTGAAATCAAGTTTCGCAGCGCCCAGAGGTAGCCCTCGACTGAAATCCAGCTATGAATGGACCAATAGGCTTGACGAGATCGTTCCACCATATACTTCTGCTCAGCAGCAGCCAAATTATGCTCTAGACTTTTATCAATTAAAACGCAAAACAAAGGTAAAACGTATAGCAAGCAACTACACGTTTTTCGCAGCTGGAAGGTATCTTATGTCAGAGAAACCAATTCGCCCTGCCAGACATCTAAGACGCACTGGGTTAAAGCACGCCCCACTTTTGCAGAGCAAGAATTTACTTGAAATTCTTTCCGGGCTGAAAGTCCCAGACGGAGTCTTGACTGTTCTTCTGACCTTTTTATCCGCCTTAACTTTAGCCCCATACTTGGGTGGTCGCGCCCTTTGGATCCTAGGCGGAAACCCAGTAGTCATTCCCACTTTATCCGAGCAGCTCTTCTGGACGATCATAATTATAACGCCATACATATGGATGCTTGCCCTTGGGCGAATATTTCACGCTTCAAAGTTCAAGATTGCCGTCAATCTATTTTCAGCCTCAGCTGTTACCGCAGCATTGGTAACCATTCATTCCTTTTACCCCATCATAGGTCTGACCGCGATCGACTCCTCGTACTTAGAAGAACATGAGGTTTCCGCATGGTACTTAACAGCCGCACACGAAGATGCAAAATATAAATACTTTCGATCAGAACCAATTAATCTTGAACTTGAAAAAGGGTGTGCCTTACGAATAGAACGCATAGAGCTTTCCGCCAGCGGCTGGGCAAATATCGAAAATTCAACATCAGGGTTTGACATTCAAATATTTGCCAGCACGTCAGAACTTCTTGCTCCGACATTCAAATCCCATCAAGACCGTAACAACTCAGCAACTATGGAAGCCTCGATGGCTAACACATTGCGCAATGAACCAACCAACGCAGAGGTAAAAGGTCGATCAACTGTCAGAATAAACAGTACGGACTTAATCAATGAAAATCACATAAATCTAAATATTACATATGATTTCATCGGCCACACCACAAAGGTCGAACCGGGGGAATACTCCAAAAAAAAACTTGAACGATCCGATTTAGTAATCCGAAATACGAATGCAAAACTACAACTCGTCGGCTGGACACTATATGGTGACGAGGTCGAGCTTACGATTAACGACCCTATAATAAGAGTTACAGGAAAAGAACATTGCTCTCTACCGTCGTGGGTCTTGCGACAAACGAACTAACTTACGCCAACCACCTGGATATCGCACATCCATTATGGTAATCCTATGAATTCTTCAGCGGGTCAGCCGGTTAACTTGATCAAGCCCGTCAGCACCACACCTTCAAGCCATGCTATCGCATTGCTCATAAGGTCCTCCCACGGCTCTACCGCATCATGTGGTTGATTGTGCATCTTTGTGCCTGAGGATCAGACGTGTTCGGTCCAGCCAAGGACCGCCGAAGACAATGATCTCGCTCGGGCGTCCATACAGGTGGTGCAAAAGGAATGGCCCGGGGCCGAAGGTGTTTCCCTCTTCGCCTGGCAGAGCTGGGTCCGAGCCGAGGTAAATCCCGGCGTGGTTCGGATGAGCTGTGCGGCCGACCGCCATAACGATCATGTCGCCGCGCTGCGGCCGGTCAACTCGCACGAAGCCGGCTGCCTCGTAGTTGGATTCGTACAGGCTTTCAGTCTCAGCACTCTCCCACCACCCCTCTTCTCGCTTGAAGGCCTCAAACTCAAGCCCCCACTCGCACTGGTACCAGTCCGCGCAGATCTGCCAGCAGTCCCACGCCCCGTGCACGAACGGCCGGTTTAGCAGCGATGTGCTGCCGCTTGGGGTGATGGTGCGCAGATCGCCTTCCGGCCAGCTGAGGATGTGCCAAGGCAAGACTGTCGCCTCGCACATGGCCAGGTCGTGCGGTGACGGCCGGCTGGTTGCGTCAGGGTGAGTGTGGAAGATGCCGATCACCTCACCAACGTCTTCCGCCGCGGCGTAGTCCTCAGGATCGATTCGAAACTCTTCGGTCGGCTCAGTGGCGATGTTCCGGCATGGGAAGTACTTCTGCTTCCTACCGATCGCCAGCAGCAACCCGCAAGCCTCTTTCGGATACTGGGCTGCCGCGTGCGCTGCCATGGCGCTCAAAATGTGCTTGCGCATGGTCAACTCCGTGCAATCAGGGACACCGCGGGGAATCCGCCGTGAGGAAGTTGGTTGTTCTCGCCGAAACGCAATTTGCAGGACTTGAGCCCACCCTTGCACTCGTCCTTGCTAGGGTCGTCCGTGGGGTTGTCGTCGTCATCGAACATGGCGCCGCCGGTGTAGCCGCAGTTCGGGCCGCGGTACCCGCCGGTCATTGCCCAGTGGCAGAAGGTCGTCATCTGCCGGCCCGGCAATCCGTGGTTGTCGATCTCACCAGGTGAGGACAGATCCCATTGCACTACCTCGCCGTCTTCACTGGTCTTCTGATCGATAAACCAGATTTCCAACGCTTCTTGCGTCGGGTCGGCAGTCGGATTGCCGTCTGGGAAGTTCGCCGCATCCAAGTACTTGACCATCGTCTCGCGCACGGTCAGCTGAAACTTCAACAGGTCATCGAAAGCCAGGCACAGGGCCGTGATGCGACCGTTCACGTTGGCAGCCATGAACGTGGGCCGTGTGGCACTGCCATTACTGTCGGCGCCGATGCCTTCGATCTGCACGGGCCAAGCTGCGTATTCGTTGCCCTGCCAAATGATCGACTTAGCCGGCAGCTCTTCTGCTGAACCCTCATAAGCCAAAAGCTCATCGGGTGTGTGCGGGATGGCGTGAGCGTGAAAGCGCAGAACGTCCGCGCCGTACTCCGTGCCATCGATTTCAAACAGCCGCACTTCCCCGCCGGGCTCCAGCTTCTGGATGTCCGTAATCAAAGCCATGCGGCGCTACCTCAGGGGTGAAAGGTTTGTTCGAAGGTGGCGGTCAGCGTGTAAATCGAACCGCCTTTGTGTGACGGCTGAAAGCCGGTGCATTTGTAGAGCCCGAGTTCGCCGAGTGGCGGCGTCCACAGGAAAGCCTTTGCCCCCTTGTGGCGGCGCAGAAACTTGATGATTTCCTTGATGCGCTCAGAGCTGCCCGTGTGGGTGACCGGCCAAGACTGCTGCTCGTTGTTGATGCCGTCCGAGACAGACTGGCCGTAGCCGTCACCGAAACCTTTGGTGCGAACGCGCTGCTTGATGTCACCCGTCGCACCCTTTTCCGTTTGCCAGGTGAATCGCTCAATTGCCATAGATCACCCCTTGATGGCCCTGTTGATTTTCCCGCCCTGCCTCAGGTCCTGGCTCACGAGCTTCTGATAACGCTGATCGACGAAATCGGCCAAGTCCTTGCCGAACTGCTCGTAAGCAGGATCATCAGTTGTTGAGCTGGTCGATCCGTCGCCAGCCACCATGACCTGCACGCTGATTGTGGTTCCGCCCCTAGATCCCCCGCCAAGCGCCCGAACACCCAGCGCGCCACCAGCCGTCCTGGTCAGCGGCATGATCGCCTCTGGTCCTGCCTCACCCATTACGCCAGTTTGCCCGCCGGCTATCCCGAAGGCGGTCGGCTTGGTCACGACGTTGTTGGTGAAGGCGCCACCATTCGCGAATAGCTGCACGCCGGAGCCCCACGCACCACCGTCCGCCTGTGGAAAGTAGGTGTTGGAATATCCGGCGGCAGTGGATCCTGTTGACGTAGGTGCCGCACCTGCCGCGCTCCCCGCGAAGTAGCTCGTGGCGGCACCCACCAAACTGCCGAGCAATGCCGAGCTGGCCTGCCGTGTGGCGATGCGTGCCATGTCTGCGAGGATCGACTTGGCAAAGTCCGCGAACGACAGCTTACCGGTCATGGCGAAATTGACGATCGCGTCTTCCATTGAGCTGAACGCGTTGGTGAACAGGCTTTTCGTCTGCCCGGCCACATCGCGAGCCGACTCCAGATAGTTCTGCCACGCCGACGATGCCCCGGCGCTCCAGTCACCCTGAGCAGCGGTCATTTCCTCGTAGTTGGATTGCACCGTGTCATGCAGGTCTTGCTGTGTGGCTTTCATCGCGGCCAGCTTCTGGGTGTACTCGTCGAGACTCATGCCGCGCGAGCCATCACCGTATTGGTTGGCCAGTTCCAGGCGTTGCTGATTGAAGCGATCGTCAATGCCGTTTTGCTGATCCGTCAGCCCGCGCTGCCGATCACCTTGGCCCAGGCCAGAAGCCGCACGCAGGCCTTGCTGCCGAAGCGTATCGACCTGTTGCTGAAGCGCGCTTGTGTAGGTCTGGACAGCGAGGGTCTGCTTGTTTAAGCGGCCTTGCTCGTTGGTAGCGATGATCGACAGCTCGCTTTCGCTGTCCTGCTGCGCCTTGGCCATCGCTGAGCGCGCATCGGCGATCTTCTGATCGATCTGGATGACTTGCGCGGCAGTCGTGCCCTTTTTGGCCTTGGCCGCTTCGAGCGCGTCGATTTCCAACTGATAGCTTTGAGCAACTTCCTCTGACTGCTGCTTCAGCAGACTGATACGTTGCTCGGTGTAGCTAGTCTGGGAGATCACGCCTGCACGCTGGGACGCTTCCAATTCCTTGTCGGCGTTTTTGTAGTAGTCCAGGGTCTCAACCAAGGCGTTCTTCGCGTTGTTGAAGCCGGTTAGATCAGCGCTGCCTGCGGCGGCCTTCGGATCCTTGAACTTGTCATTGATGTTAGCCAGGTTCTTGTCAACGACTGACTGCTCAAGACGCTTGTCCTTGGGGTCCGCCTTACGGATGTCGTCGAGTTGCCGGCGATATTCCTTTAGCGCATCTGCGCGCTTTTGCTCATTCGTCCAAGAAGACTTGGTTAGTGTGTCGACCTTGGCCATCGCAACAACGGCGTCTTTTTGGACCTTTGCCTGCTCGCCTTCATACTTTGCGATGTCAGCTTCAGCGGCCTTTTGATCCTCCAGCATGTTCAACCGGTCGCGGTAGAATCCGATCATCTCCTGCTTGTTTTGAAATAGACCAACATCGCCGGACTCTGCTCGGGCGAGGTTCCGCTGAGCTTGTTCGATATCAGAGCCGATGTCGCTACGGCCGATATTTTTCAGGTTGTCAGCTGCTCGCGCGACTGCGTTATATCCCTTTTCCCAGAAACTGAGGTTTTCAAGGATCCTCGGAGTGCGTTCATTGATAGCGTCGGCGTATTGCTCCGTCGCCAGCTTCACCGCGCCGGCGTGGTCGCCTTGCTGCTCCAGTGCGGCGATCTGCGAATAAACCGACGCCGTCAGATAGTGGTATTGCTCGTTCAGCGCAGCCGACGCCTTGACCGGGTCGTCGGCCAGTTTGGAGAACTCAGCTACCGTCTCGCTGACCGCCTTGCCGGTAGCTTCCTGCATCGACACGGCGGCTTGAGTGATCCCGGCGAAGCTCTCGCCAGCGATCTTCCCGTTGCCAGCCAGCAGAGCCAGGACCTCTGCAGCCTGCCCGGTGGTGCCGACAGTGGCGCTCACCTGGCGCGCCATATCGCCCAGTTGACCGGCACTCACACCAGCGTAGCTGCCTGTGAGAATCAGTGACTTGTTGTAACTGTCCTGCTCTTCGCTGCCCTTGTAATAGGCATATGCCAGTGCGCCCACGGCTGCGGTGGCCAGCGCGAGCGGCGCGAGAATGGCGAGCAATCCCGCCGCACCTGCGCCTGCGCCGGCCCCAAGCTGAGCCACAGCACGAACGCCGCTACCCCAGTCGCCCGAGGACAGTGCATTACCGAGCTGCACGACGTTTTCTTGCGCCTGGCGGGAGCCAAGCTTCAACCGGTCGAAACCAGTGGCGGTTTTCTCCAGCGCGGCATAACTGCCGTTCAGCTTGCCCAGTGCCGAGTTGTACTGGTCCTGACTGATGCGGCCGGCATCAAGGTGCTTACCCAGTTGCTCGACCTGAGTATCCAGTTTGACCATGGCCGCACGGGCCGGATCAATGGCACCTAGCAGGCTGTTCAGGGCCTTTTGCTCATCCAATGTCGACTTGGCCAGCGCCACTTGCTGTTTATCGAGCTGCGCGGTGATCTTGGTGAACTCGGCCTCGCCATAAGCGCCGGTCTTGGTGAGTTTCGCCAGGCTTTCGCGTTGTTTGGCCAGTTCCTGCGTGGTGGTCGCGCCTTTCGACAGCGATTTCTCCAGCGCTTCCATCTCTTTCATCAGGCCGACGGCGGATTGCTCGGCGCGATCGCCAGCCTTGGTCAGCTTGTCGAGATCGGTCGCAGCGTTTGCGGCATCAGCCGAATCGACCTTGATGCCGAGTTCTGCAATGTTCATCGACTCACCTTGAATAAGTGCCCGTTCTCACGGGCTGTTGTCGCGAGCTTCAGCCATCACTGCGATGGCTTCGGATTCCATTACGCGGATGTCCTGAAACACGCCGGGGCGATCCTTCGCCGAAACACCGACGAGCTTCATCACGTTCGGCAGCACGCCGTAATCGAGGCCTGTCGCGCCGCATGCGCTTGTACGCCACTGAGTCCACATCGAATCCATGACGAGAAAGGACCTCCAGTTATCTGGCCAGACTCCGTAATCGTCGTCGGGGACGTCCGCCATGGTCATGCCAAAGGCGGCCAGGGCTGCGACAGATGGACCTGGCTCGTACAGAGCGCGTGCGGCGCCAATCAGTTTCCCAGGCGAGCCTTGCCGAACGCCTCGCTGTAGGCTTTGACGACAGCGTCCGACACGCCGATGCAGCTTTTCACCAGAGCGGTGATCGACTCGTCGTTGAGCTTTTCTCCGAAGCCCCACGACACGACCAGGTCCTTGATTTGATCGACACCCTGCTCGACCTCAGCCGCGGTGATTTCCGTGAGGGTTGGTTCGGTTCCTTTGAAACGCTCACCGATCGCTTCCGCTTTTGCCTTCCAGGTATCGAAAAGCTCGGCCAGTGCGGTGCGGTCGCGATACTTGAATGTGAACGGCACCATGGCCGGTTTATCGCCGACCTGCGGGATGGCCACATCGACGGTGAAGGTCGGTTTTGGTGCGATTGAGAATTTGGCCATCGTTTACACCGTTGCCGCGTAACGGGTTGGGCGCGAAGCCAGCGACAGGGTGATGGTGCGAGTCATGATGTTGTTGCGGGAAAGCGTCGGGGTGGAGGTGATCGACACGTACGCGTTGTAGTAGATAACAGAGCCATTTGGCAAAGTCAGGCGCAGCACGCGAGGCGCCCGATCATCGTCAGCTGCCTCTACTACCGCCACGTATGGCAGGGCTGGATCGTCCGCCACGGTGATGGACATGCTGATTGGCGACTTGGTGGTCGGCAATTGGCGGTCATCAGACTCCTCGAGGAAGCCGAAGGTTGTGAATTGCTGCTCGCCGCCAGAGCTGGTGCTATCGGTGATCTGGCTGATTTGAGACCAGGCGCTTGCCGCTCGAACCGAGCCGACACCTGCGCCTGTCGTGTAAACCACGGTGTTGGTGGTGTTGATGCCTTCCAGCTCGAACGTGCCCGCGTCAGATTCGGCGACTCGTGCGACCTTGTCATTCAGGCGAGTCCAGCCAGAGGTAACGACGATGACATCGCCATCCGCCATGCCGTGGGCGGCAGCTGTAGCGACTGCCGGGTTGGCGTTGCTGATGGCCGAAACAGGCTTCAGCGCGCTGAACGTTGCGGCGATTTCGAGAATGGAGCCGTTGGGAAGAATGGCGCTCATTGAGAATGTTCCTCTGTGCAGAAATGACAAAACCCGCTCAATGGCGGGTTCTGGGTTTGCCCAACGGGCGAATTAGTTGGTATCGGATCGGTATTGGAACGAAGCCGGTACCGTATAGGTGTTGCCGTCTGGTATGCCTAGGCCGGGCGCAACCGGTGTCATCACCAGCGCAACCAGCCCGGCGCGGGGAATACGCAGATTGAGCGGGAACAGCGCGGCCAGCTCATCGACAATGCCGCTCGCCTCGGTCCGGTACTTGCCGGATGGCGTCACGACGCTGACCTGAAACACGCCGGTGTAGACCCGGTGATCGCCGCTCAGCGTGTTGCTGTCCGTGACCGCCGGCAGCGTGAAAGCCCGCAGGTATGTCTCGGCAGCGCCAGGAGTGTAGGTTTCATTCTCGGCCACGACCTTCAGCGGCTTGGGCCGAGTCTTGGCCCACGCGAGCAGGCGCGACTCGAACGCCGCGGCAATGATGTTGTGGCTCATACCTGGTTGTTCCTAATGGCTTCCTGCACGATCTGCTGGAAACGGGCCACGGTGATGCGAACCATGCCGGCGGGCGCCTGTTTCGAATGACCGAACTCGAGCGGAATGGCGTACGGCAGGTTGTTTATGAGGTAAGCGGTCTTGCCCGCGGTGAAGTCGCTGACCGCCGAGACCAGTGCGCCGATCGTCTCTTGTCCGCTTGGGTCCACTTCTTCAAACGTGACGTTCTCGACGACATCAATTGATAGGTGCCAATTGGCCCGGAACCGCCCTCCGACGTAGCCTTCTGGCGCAACGATATCCATTCCGTCGTTTAGCTTTCGACCAGGATTGAGCCGGCCCGTCTTCGCCAAGTTGGCCGAGTCGCTGCGTAGGTTGCTGTTGTGATCGTCCACGGCTTTGTTGTACTGGCGAGCCACGACGTTCTGCGCCCAAATCTCAGGATTCCCCACTGGAGACATGCGTATGACGCTGCTGCCGACCTCAATAATGATCTCGCGCAGACTGGCATCGATGGCTTCCGTGGCTTGGGCGGCGAACTCGGCAAGGCTCAGTGCGAAGCTGCCAGACTGGCCGGCTCCGGCGCGGCTCAAGATCGCACCTGCAATTCGTAAAGGATTGGCGTGCCGGCTGGGTTTATTTCTTTCAGCGGCGGAACAATTGACCAGGTGCGCCCTTGGACTATGACCTTGTTCAATAGGTCAGGCACCCATGCCAACCCGTGCGCGGCGATCTTGAGCTTCTTGTCACCCCGCTTGATCAGGCTGTTGTTCTGGAATTCTTGACCGGTGAAGTCGAGCAGGATGCCTTGGGCGGTCTGCTCGATGACAGTGTCAGGCGGTGCGCTACCGGCGTCCGGATCGTACTCGCCGACGGTGATTGCCCGGATGGTCACGGGCTGGCCGAACTCTGTGACCATCTCCAAAGCCATTACGGCCATTTCGTCGTAAAAGGCCATGAGGGCTCCGTATGCATCAGTCAAGTGGGGCGGTTACTATCGTGACTCCAAGAACAAAGTTAATGGAGCAGGAAGTCACGATGACTAAAGAAGAGCAGCATGCCCGCGAAGTCATAGCCAAGATGCGCAGTTTCTGCAGCCAGGCCAACGAATTAATGGCGCTGCACAAACCCAGACTAAATCGCCTAGAGAAGGATGAATTGCAGCAGCGATTCAGATTGCTTAAAGACGAGATCAAACGATACGCCAAAAGTGGCACTGTCGACGGTGTGAAGCGCGCCCGCAGCGAGTGCGAGGAGTTTTACTTCGAGCCAGCTGTTAGCACAGCGGCAGCTAATATTCTGGTGAGTGTAAACGCCGACCCAGCAACGCAAGAATGGTTCTCCTGCGTTTACGGCATCAATACCGATATTGGACATCTGCTCTCACAGCTGGAAGAGCAATATCCTGACTAAGCCCTTACGGCGAACAACCCTCTACGCTGAAGGTAATCCGCAAACTGCGTAGCGCTCGGCCGATCTGGCGCCGCCGGCAACAGGCGGCCACTGGCGTTGGAGATCGTCGCGTACTCGCGAGTTACCGCGCCTTCGACACGCTCCAGAGTGATAGCGCCTTTGCGCTTCTCCACCGGGTCGATATCGTCCTGATGAATCTCGGCGGCCAGTGCCATCTGGCCGTACTGGATTCGCGCCGGCAGGTAGTTGTCGGGCTTGATCTGCTGATCCAACTCGACACCTCGGCGCGGCCAAGCCAGAGCCTGATCGCTATCCGTCTTGCGCCCTTTCCAAGTCTTGCCATCCATCGCCAAGGCGGCTCGACGAAGCAGTGCTTCTTGCGCTGGCTCGTCCGCAGGGATGTTCACGCCAAACTTACCGGCGTACATAACCAAGTCCGCGGCGCTCGCGTAGCTTTCGGCGTCTGGCTTACCGGTGCCGTCCTCGATAATGAGTGTCATGGATCAACTCGCTGAATTGAGTCTTGAATGATTGGCCGCCGGATAACCGACAGCCAGCAGTATCACGCTTTGGGCAGGTCCGAGACGAGCTTTTCCAAGGACTCTTTCGACGCATTCGCGCGATACGAAACGCCTGCCACATCGAGCGCAGCCTTCAGGGCTTCGACTGCCTTCCCTTCGCCCGCCTTCAGCTCTGCCAGCTCGTTACGCAACCTTTCGTTTTCCGCTGCGAGCTCATCACGCGCAGTGGCAAGATCTGTCATGCCGGCGTGGATGCCGCTCAACGCGTAAAACAAACGAATCGGAAGCTCACCGGCGCCCGGGTGTTCCAACGGCGCCGCACTCTCCAGCGACTCGATCAGTCCGCGGAAGCTGTCACGCTCGGCGCGCAGATTGCCGTTTTCCTCGTCCAGTGTGCTTTGCACAGAAAAGTCGGCGATCAGCTGCGGCACAGCCTCTTTCAGGGTAACTTCGGGCGTGTTCCTGGCTTCGTCGTCGCGGCTCGCGGTCACATTCGCGTCGATGATGCGCAGGCCCGCCTCTTTTGCCAGCGCCTTCACGTCTTGCTCGTACTGGTGGAACGGGCCTGAGAGATACCAAACGTTCTTGCTCATGATCTTTCCTCACCGGACCGGGCGCATGGCCCGGCTCAGCTGTCAGTGGTTACTTGGAGGCGTCACCGATCAGAGCGACACCGGCCGTGTCCTTGATGCTGGACGCCGTTTTGTCCCAGTTAGTGCCGGTAGCCAGCGCCGCGTTCGACGGCGATTTGCCGCCAGTAGTGGTGTCCCAGGTGTAACCCTTCAGACCCAGGCCAAAGGTGTAGTCGGTCTGAATAGTGGTTTCGATGCGCTCTTTGCCGTTGACGGTTTGAACGTTCGAAATGATGTCGCGGTTGTCATGGACCAACGCGGCACCGCCCACCAGACCCAGGATGATTTCCTTGTTTGGCGTGCCGGTCTGCATCAACGCAGGGGCGTCGGTGACGACCGAGACTTTGCCGAGGATGTCGACTACACGAACGTTGCCAGCTACGAACAGGTTGGTCGAGTTGCCGATCGCTTGGCCAACCAGCTTGTGCCAGGTTGTGCCCTGCATGATCTGGGCAACAATCGATTGGCTCGCATCGCCAAACTTCGCGTGCGCGCTGTTCAGGCCGGCCTGGGTGATGCCGGCGGTAGCCGACACATCATTCACCGCGGCGGCTTGTGCGGTGATTGCCGCTACCAGCGCAGCGATCGCGGTGTTCAGTTGGTCTTTCAGCAGAACCTCGGCAAACGCACGGCTGGCCACTTCGATGCCCTGAACAGTTGGGCGCTCCAGCCAGGTCATCTGGGATGGTTCATAGCGGATCGGACCAAAGCCGCCAGCAACCTTGACCGAAGTGTTCTTCAGTTCAGTCAGATCGGTGATTGGTGCGGCACCGTTGGCAGCGTAGCGATCAACACGACGCTGAGCAGCACCCAAGGCCTGGAAGAACGACTCTTGCAAGAAGTCGCCGGTGAAGCCTTCAGGAGAAAGCACGATTGCGCCGTTACTGGCCGCGTTGAATGCCTGAAGCATTTGATCCAGCGTCTCGAGAGTCGCGGGCATGATGAAGTCGTTGAAGACCTGCATTTGAGACAGGGACATGAATTATTTCCTTACTTGAGAGGGAGATCAGAGAACCGTGCAGCCAGTGCCGCCGTGCGCTCTGCCTTGGTACCGCCGATGTTTCCTTTCGGGGCCCCGCCCCCACCACCTGCACCGTTGGCCCCGCCGCCGGATGCCTTACTACCCGCGATTAACGGCGCGAACGCCGTGTCGTTTGCGAATTCTGCTTTCAGCTCATCCAGCGTTGCCGCCGAGAGCTTGCCCTGCTGGTCGAGGACGACCACGACAGGCTTCCCATCACGCTGCTCGACGCTCAAACGGCGTTCGATGTGCGGCAACAGGGCTTTGGCGCTGCCTGGGATTGTCAGGGCAGACGCGATATCAGTAGCGGTACGGCCGACAGTCAGATCACGGATCTGAGTGCTCAGCGTTGTACGCTCCTGTTCCAGCGTGCCGTTCAGCTCAGCTTCGCGGCGGTTGTATTTTTCTGACCAGGAACGTTCGAGCTCTTCGACGTTTCCAGACTTGCGTGCGAGTTCTTCACGCTCAAGTCGCGCCGCTTCTTCAGCTTCGCGTGCCTTTTTCTCGGCGGCCTTCTTCTCGCCAAGCAGTTCTTCAACTTTGGATTTCAGGCCAGATACGTCTTCTGGTTGCGGCAGTCCTTCAATACCGAGGACAAACTTGCCGTCCTTCTCGGTGTAAAGAGCGCGCACGGCTTCATCGACACCTTCCAGGCTGTCCAGTTGGAATTTCAGCATCTGTTGTCTCCCAGAGACTATTCGCAGGCCCTGCCCGCAGACATGAAAAAGCCCCGTCATTGACGAGGCTGGATGAAAAAGCCCGCTGTGAGCGGGCTTGGATATATAGAGCGCTATTTAGGCTTGATTTGGCTCAGTTCATTACCGAGGCGACTCACGAAGTAGTCCGGTAACGGAAACTTAAATGCCTTCAGTGGTGTTGAAACTACAAGCGAAATCGATCCGATGTCTCGATTGCAGCAAACGTGCACCCAAGACGCGGCGTTTAACATCAGATGGTCGCCGTAACGGAAAGTGGCAATCTCGCCAAATCCCAATACGGCTCGCTCCCCGCTTTCCTCTTCCAAGTCATGGCCGAAAACGAATGTTCCATATTTCGAAGTCAAATACAGCCACCGGCCGTTAACTTCTATCGGCAGACGACCGTTATTAACAACCGAGAACGCATAGGATCCGTGGACGGATACCGAAAGATTCGGCAATTCTTCTCGTCGCTGCTTATCTGCTAAATAAACAGCTACAGCAGCTGCCGCCAAAGCACCCGAGCCAGAAACCCAATCCCCCGCTGAACCCATCAACTCCTTCAGAGTTTTAGCGGGATTTTTCTCAGAGGCTACATCTAGGCTGATGACAACGCCCGCAGTGAATGCAATTGGCAAACCAAGGACCGCTATCAAAATTGCGGCGATCATCCATCTCATAGCAGCCCTCCCCCAGAAAACTGCGGATTCTACCTGAGCGGGACCCTTTCGCCATTGAGTAGGTACCAGACACACAACAGTATCTCCGCCCCACCAATTGGCATTCCTCTATTTAATACCAGCACGCTCGAACGCCAACGGCTCAAGAGCCTTCATCTGCACAAGGTTCAGAGCTGAAAAGTTGCGATCAAGCTGAAGTTCGGAGAATCGCTCGATGCTGAGGCCGCCTTCGCGGAACAACTTCGCACGGATCGGGCCAATGGCCTTGTCCTGAAACGCCGCCGGCTGTTGCTTGAGCCAATCGTAATAGCTGAGGTCCGCCCTCACCTGCTGGGCGCCGCCATCGCCGATTGATGCTCGCGTGGCGTCCTTGGCAAACAGAGCGCTGAAGCGGGTGACCGCCACCACCGTTGAGCGGCAGTTGATGTGGATCGGCGGCCGCGGCCCCTCAGTCAGCTTGAACCGCTGCTTGTCGAGTGATCGGCACTGACTGGTCGTCTTCGTGTCTAGGGTGCTGACCCATTCCACCGCCTGCACAACATCAGAGTTCTCTTTCAGCGTCTCCATGCGTGCTTGGGTGGCAACGTGTTGCACCGCGGTTCGCACCACAGCGCCGGCATTCCGGTTGGTCGTGGCCATGATGCCGTCGTTGTACTGGAGCGCTTTGGTGCCCCGGATGTTCTTGATGATCTGGAAGTTGGTTTGGCCTTCGAAGAAGCCCTGCCGGATCGCGCCAGTGAGGCGTTGTCGCTCGGTTGCGGTGAAGCCATCAATGAAGGACTTGAGCAGCTTGCCGCCGTCCGCGCCGCGCACGCTGAGCGGGTTGCCGAGGATGGCCGCCCTGATTGCAGCAGCACCTGGCACCGCGGCATCAAACGAGACGCCCATCGGCGCAGCCCGGGTCAGGCTGGTCGCCTCGAACTCAGCCTCATAGTTGGCAATGTCTATCAGGTCGAGGTTCAGCTTCTCGCTGTACCGATCGAAGATGCCCAGCAACAGGCTATCGACTTCGCTCAGCAGCCTTTCCAGCCGCGCCACGGTGTAATCCGTAAGGTCCGCCCGGGTCAGCCGCTCACGGATCGAGCGGTCAATCTCCTTGAGGAATGGCCCGAACTTCGCGACCTCC
>Ga0182007_10000348_pt1 | contig 29314 bp, 32 predicted proteins | sample Sormic07211113_1_FD_123023 | JGI IMG/M metagenome (GOLD analysis project Ga0182007, IMG submission 123023) | Rhizosphere microbial communities from Sorghum bicolor, Mead, Nebraska, USA - 072115-113_1 MetaG | ecosystem: Host-associated > Plants > Roots > Rhizosphere | place: USA: Nebraska...
CAGCAGGCTCTGGGCAGTCTCGACCTGTTTCATGTTGGTTTGCGAGTTTGGCTCGCTTGGTGTGAGGACATTGCCGAACTGCCTAAGGACATCGGCGCTCTGCATCACGGCCGTAACGTGCAGGCGAGCTACTTTCCCATGAAGCATGAAGGCAAGCCGGGCTTCGAATGGTGGATCGTCGAGAGGTCCTCGGAAGTTGCGGCGGCGCCGGCCGATTCGGAACGTCACATCCGTGCCCTGCTGGCACCCTTTGCCTATCCCATGAACCTCTTTGCCGACCGGACGGATTTTTCGAAGCAGATCTTCCGATGGGAGGTCTACAATCGTCCTTCGCTGATGAAATGGTCGAAAGGACGTGTCGTCTGTCTCGGTGACGCTGTACATCCCGTTTCACCCTATGCAGCCTATGGCATGGGTATGGCCATCGAAGACGGCTACTTTCTAGCCCGCGCCATTGGCACGAGCGATCTGTCGGACGGGCTCACCGTGCAGCGTTCGATCGCGACATTCGAGGCGGAGCGCGTTGCCTATTGCAACCATCAGGTTGAGTTTGCCCGCAAGCTCGGCAACATTTTCCATAAGGCACCGGCGCCACTTGCCTGGCTGCGAGATCAGGTATTCGACCGCACGGGCCTACTCCAATCCATGGTGGAGAGAGATTATCTTGCGGATGCGGAGCGGATGTCGATGTCCTTGAAGGAGTTCCATGTTTGAACAGGCCTAGTTGCTCGAAGAAGACAGTCACCAAATTTCCCTCTGCCATGCCTACGATGTCGCGGAATGGAAGGCGTGCGGCCTTGCCATGTCACCCGCCGCGCGACGCAAGATGATCCTGACGCTGCACGAGGGCCGGCTTTTCGGCTTGCTCGATGTCTGGCAGGCGGCACGTCGATGGCCTGGAGATCGGATGCCGATCTCAATTGCGCAGGCACGCATCTCGCGTGCCGTTCGCATGGCGCGCTGTTCGATCTTGAACTCATCAGATACGGTTTGCCGCTCATCCTGACCTCCTCGGTTGCCGTAAATTATGGCTCGAAGATGTCTACGAAAGGCTGGTCGGTCCAAAGGTTGCGATCTACAACGTTTTGGTCGAGGAGGTGCTGGAGGCCTCAGGCAAAGTGGTGGACGCCGCGACGCGGCACCTCACCGACCTAGCCGAGCGATTGAGTGCCGGCCTGCAGTACACGTTGCTTCAGGCCCACGCCGATCCTCTTTGGGGCAAGTTCCTGTCCAGCTCGTTGATGCGTCCGGCCTCCGCGGCCAATGGCTTGGGTCGATTCTTTTTGCGGGATGTTTTAGACGGGCTCGCGCAACAGCGCTTCAAGGCGGAGGACCTACCCATGAGCGTCGTGGCCATTGTCGGCACGCTCCATGCCATGCTGAGGGGCGAACGAGAGGAGATGCAGATGGCGCTTGGTCACCTCGGGCAAGGCCAGATCGATGGCTCCGCTGCAGCCGAAGAAGACATGAACCTGATTCGGCGCACAACTGCGTTGATGCTGCGGATACTGGGGATCCCGGCAGAAGAGTCCGTGGCGCTGGTTCATAAGCCATTGACGCGAATCAGCGGCTTCGCACGTTTTTTTGAACGAGACTCAGTAGCGGATGAAGACGCACCCACGAAAGCTGCGAGCTACTCTTGGGCGGGTGAGTGAGTTTGGCACCGATACCGAGGAGTCCCAGCATCTGCCTTAGACGCGCCCACGCGAAGGGAGAACGACGACATTTCCGCAGGCTGCCGCCTGTAGCATTGCAGCCTCCGTAAGCGCGAAATTCTCAGCACCTAGCAGGCTGTTGAAATTCGGAACGGTGTAAACGGGTGTTTCGAGCGGCGCGTTAGAGATATCGTGTTCATGACCTTGGACAGATAAGAGCGATGCGCGGAATGGACGAGATGCAGCAACCGCTGTTCACTACGGTGAAGCTGGAAGAGTTCGTGCCGGCCGACCACCCGTTGCGGCCGCTCCGGCTGCTGGTCAATCAGGCGCTGAAGCGGCTCAACGGGCTGTTCGGCACGATCTACGCGGACAGCGGGCGCGCCTCGATTGTGGCCGAGAAGCTGTTGCGCGCGTTGCTGCTGCGGGTGCTGTACTCGGTGCGCAGCGAGCGCATGCTGATGGAGCAAATGCGCTACAACCTGCTGCTCCGCTGGTTCGTCGGCCTCGCCATCGAAGAGCCAGGCATCCGCAGGCGTCGATCGCCAAGTACGGCGAGCCGCGCCTGACACCCGTGTCCCTGCGATGATCGCGCAGGCGGCCGGCGCGTGGGCGACCGCAACGCCGGCGCCGGATCACCCGGTCGGCCGTTGGTTCCGGCCACTGGTGGCGGAGCGGCTGGCCGGCGAGGGCGTCGTAACGCTCGGTGAGCTCGTCGCGTTCTGCAATCGGACGCGGCGGCGGCTGGTGGCGGTCGGTGCCGCACATCGGTGCCGGCCAGGCGCGCGTGCTGGTCGCGCGGCGTCGCGGCCTCGCGAGATGCATCGACATCTTGCGCATGGTATCAAATGCGCTACAATTTGGTATCAATTGATACTTTTGCGGGGAGTTGCTATGTCACTCGTTACCCCTGAAGCCGTGGCTGCGGTCATGGAACTGCGGCCTGTCCCGCACACGCTCGCGGAGCTCGAGGCGCTCGTGCGTGACGGCCTGCCAAAGTCAGCGCTGCGCGCCGGCGTTGAACATGCGACGCAAGGTGCAGACGCCCGGCGCGCGCTGCTCGCCCGCATCATCCCCGAGGCAACCTACAAGCGTCGCCGCGATCGGCTGACGCAAGACGAATCGGAAAAAACCGAGCGCTTGGCCCGGATCGTGGCGACGACCACCTACGTCTGGAACGATGAAGAGGATGCACGCGAATTCCTGGCGACGCCCCACCCCGAACTGGAGGGGCGGGCCCCGCTCGATGTCGCGCTGACCGAACTCGGTGCGCGCCGGGTCGAAGAGCTGCTCTGGAAGTTGTTCTATGGGCTGCCGGCATGAAGTTGTTTCGCATCGCTGACACACGACACACGATCTGGAGCGGCACCGGTGCGATGCTGGTTGGTGGCCGCTTCAACAGTCCTGGTCGGCCCGTCATCTATGCGGCGTCGACTTTCGCAGGTGCGATGCTCGAGGTGCTCGTGCACGCGCGCATCGGCAAGGTTCCGAAGACGCACGGCTGGGTTGAGGCAACCGTTCCCGACGACGTCCTCGTCGAACGCCATTCAGCAGAGACGTTGCCGCTTGGATGGGATGCGGCCGCATTGCAGGCGGCACGGCAGTTCGGCGACGCTTGGCTGACCGAATCGCGTACAGCGCTCCTGATCGTCTCTTCCGTCGTTGTCCGCGCCGAGTTCAACGTGCTGGTGAATCCCGCGCATCCCGACGCGACGCGAATCGTCGTGACCGATCCGCAACCTGTAGTGTGGGACGAACGCCTCTTTTTGATGCCATCGGCCGGGCGATCATAGATTCACGATGGTGGTCTGCTAACCTTACCTCGACACCATTTTCCTGGAGACAGGAATGACTACGGCGTTGCTTTTGGTTTCATTCGCACGCCCACCCAGTTTCCCGCCAGAGTGGGTTCCCAAGCCGCTCGCGCTGTTCGTGGCGAACTGTGTGCCGGGATTGAAGAAGCGTCAGTTGCTCGCTCGCACCGCGCGGCTCGGTTGGAAGCCGATGTGGGAGCCCGTTCCGAAGCTGAAGCGAGACGACATCGAGGCGTATGGCCTCGGGCTCACAATCGACGGGGTGGGGGTACCGCTTATTGCACGCATGCGCAGAGCTGCAAAGGACGTGTTATCGGTCAAGGTGCCAGAGCGGTAGCGTCATGGCGCCCTTCGTCCATCTTTGCGACGGCCTTTTTCAGCAGCCCGCGCAACCAAGTGAGCCCGGGGTCCGAGGTCCGATGCTTGTGCCATTGCATCGCCTGCTCCACCGTCGGGACCGGTACCGGCACCTCACGCAGCACGATCGGCAGGCTGCGCGCGGCCTCTTCGGCGAGCCGCCGGTGCATGGTGGCGATCCGGTTCGTGCCGGCCAGCAGGTGAGCCGGCGACACGAAGCTGTACGTATTCGCCTCGACGCGCCTCACGACGCCGAGCCGCTGCATGAACCAGTCTTCGAGTGTCGTCTGTGCGTCGCCGACCTGCACGACGATGTGCCCGGCCGCCATGTAGCGCTCGTTCGTCATCTCGCCCTTCGAGAGGGGGCTGTGGTTCCACACCACACAGCAGTAGGTTTCCTCGAGCAGCACCTCGGCCGGATGCTCGGTCGAGCAATACTCTTTGGGGATGATCAGTAGATCCGCTTCACCGCGCTCCAGCACGCGGTGGGGATAGGCAACCTGCGGGCGCAGCTCGAATCGGATGCCGGGTGCTTCCTTGTAAGCGAGCGTGAATAGGTGCGGCATTAGCGTCGTCATCGTGTAGTCCGAGACGAACAGGCGGAACAGGCGATTCGCTTGTGCCGGTACGAATTCGGGCTGGGCCGCTACCGTCGCGTCGACGCGCACGAGGATGTCGCGCACAGCGTCCTTGAGCGCGTCGGCGCGCGGCGTCGGCTCCATTTTGCGGCCGACCTGCACGAGCAGTTCGTCTTTGAAGTATTCGCGCAACCGTGAAAGCGCGTTACTCGTCGCCGACTGGCTCAGGTGGATCTTTTCGGCCGCACGGCTGATGTTCTGTTCGCTCAAGAGCGCGTCGAGCGCCACGAGCAAGTTGAGGTCGAGCTTGTTGAACCGCATGCGTGCTGTCTCCATTCTCCTAATCGCTGCCGCGTTACCTCGCGCGCATACGGTAACAGGGTTTAACCTGAGAGTATTGACGCCGTCGATATCGGCAATGGATCGAATCCATTTTTAGGATACGTCAGCCTATTTTAACCTAGCCACATCTCGAAGCGACGGCAGCCGACGCATCGCATTGGGAGGCCAGCGTCAGGGCATTTTCGGATCGAACGTATCGCTGTACGTCGGCCGTCTGCACCGCGCTTCCACTATTAGAAGAGATGCCAGGCGGCGCAAACGCGCCCCTAGGAGGAGACAGCATGTCCACGAAACTGATCGCAGCCGTCGTCGGTTGCGCCGTGTTGGCCACGGGTTCGATGAAAGAAGCACAGGCATTCGAAGGTGGTGTTTCACCGTATGCGGCCGGCGCGGTGGGTACGAATATCGCCAACCTGCCGCCGATCCCAGGCCTGTTTGCTCTGGAACAGTTCAACTACAGCTTTGCGAACGGCCTCTATGGCAACGACGGCAAGAAACTGCCGATTCCGTTCCATACGTCGGCGTTTTTGGAAGTCACTCGTCTGCTGGCGGCGTATCCGTTCCACCTCCTTGGCGCAAACGTCTATACGCAGCTGATCATTCCCGTTGTGTCATTGCATAGCACCGTCTTCGGGCAGTCGAGTACGCAGAACGGCCTCGCCAACATCACGCTGACGCCTGTGTTGCTGCAATGGAATCTCTTGCCGAACCTGACGATTGCGTCGGGCATCGATGTTGCATTCGAGACCGGTTCCTATAGCCCGGTCAAGTCGAGCGTCGCGCTGGGTTACACCTCGGTGCAGCCGTTGATCGCGATTCGCTATAACGTTCCCAACGGAATCGACGTCGCGCTCGCGAACCGCTTGCTGTTCAATCAGAAGAATGGCACGACGGACTACAGATCGGGCGACGGTTACGTCGCCGAGTTCAACGCCGGCTGGAACTTCGGCCCCTGGAAGCCCGGCGTGGTCGGCGCGTACCTGAACCAGTTCAGCGACGACAAGGTGGGCGGCGTGAGAGTGGGCAATCGCATGCGGACCTTAGGCATCGGGCCGTCGATCGTGTACGACGCCAGAAGCTGGAGCGTCAACCTCAATTATCAGCAAGGCATCTATGCCGCAAACACGGCCAAGAGCAGCAGTGTCTGGCTGAACATCGGCATCCCGTTGTGGGCCGACTTCGGGCACAAGGGCTAAGCATCGTCTCGCGGGCCGGACTGTGCACGAGAAGCCGGTCATGAGCGCCGTCATCGACCAATACGCAATTTCAATCAAGGCAATCAGCATGTTCCGATACTTTCCTACCAACTACGTCTGGAATCTGTCCGTCAATCTCGCCATCGAAATGGGCGCGCGCATTGGTGAAATCGAGGACATGTGCGGGCAGCTCCAGGAAGCAGCCAGGCAGCCGGACGCTGATGGCACGCGTGCGTTTCGCGAAGCGTGGGTCGAGAAGGCTGATAGTCTTTGCGATCTCGCGCGGGAAGACGAGGCCCAGGGGCGGCTGCTGTCGGCGGGCGAGAAACTCAAGCGTGCCGCGATCTATCTGATCACGGCCGAGCGCATGCTCGCGCACGATGCCCCGGGGCGCATCGAGCTTTATCGACGCTCGCTCGATACGTTCGACAAGGGCGTCGCGCTTTCCGGCGATAACTGCGAGCGCGTCGCCATTCCGTATGGCGACAAGCATCTGTCCGGGCTCCTTGTAAAGGCGAAGAACGCCGACGCGCGCAGTCCACTGCTCGTACAGGTGAACGGGCTCGATTCGACCAAGGAAATGAAGTACTTGGTGGGCTTGCCGGCATGGCTGGCGGCGCGCGGAGTATCGTCGTTGATCGTTGACCAGCCCGGTACCGGCGAGGCGTTGCGACTGCACGGTCTGCATGCGGTATACAACGCGGAGATCTGGGCAAGCAAGATCGTCGACTGGCTCGAAGGCCGAGACGATGTCGACCCGAAGCGGATCGGCATGGAGGGCGTGTCGCTCGGGGGCTACTACTGTCCGCGCGCGGTTGCCTTCGAGCCGCGCTTCGCCTGCGGTATGGTGTGGGGAGCCAACCACGACTGGCGCGACGTCCAGAAAAAGCGCCTGCAGCGCGAAGGCAACTTCCCGGTGCCGCACTACTGGAAGCACGTCTGCTGGGTCTGGGGCGCGAAGGATATCGATGACTTCATGCGTATCGCCGAAAACGTGCATCTCGACGGTGTGCTCGACCGCATCAAGGTGCCGTTTCTCGTCACGCATGGATCGAAGGATTCGCAGATCCCGGTCGCCTGGGCTCATCGCACTTACGAGCAGCTCGTGAACAGCCCGAAGCGCGAGCTCAAGATCTTCACGGAGCGCGAAGGCGGCGTCCAGCATTCGAGCTTCGACAACTCGATCAACGCGGGGCACTTCATCGCCGACTGGATCGCCGAAGCATTGGGCGCATACCCTGCCGCGCGCTAACGCCGCACACTCTACCAAGGAAGGATCGCATGAAGTTCTCGCTCGACCGACGCCAGTTGCTGGCGTCTATGGCGCTCGATGCCACTAGCGGCACGCCCGCTCAGCCAGCCACGTCACTGGGCGCCGCGCCGCCGCACGCCGACCTGGCGCTGAAGCTGATGATCGTCGGGCGTCGCAGGTCCGGCACCACGCTGGCCGAGCACCGGCACTACATCCGCCGGGTGCACGGCGAACTGGTGATGCAGAACATTGCCGCCGATCCCGTCAATGCACCGCGGCGCTATGTTCAGAACCCGGTATTCGACGGCACGTTCCGCACCGCCGACGCGGGCGCGGCTGACCCGTTCGCGCTGAACCGCGACTTCGTCACCCAGATCTGGTTTCCGGACCCGCTGTCGATGGAGCGCGCACGTCAGTCCGCCTTCTATCTTGAGAAGGTCAAGCACGACGAGGACAACTTCGTCGATCAAGCCAGTGTCATCTTCATGCCGGTGCGCGAACGCGTGATCGGCGGGGCCGCTGCGCCAGCGAACCAGCGCGTCAAGCTGTTTGGCTTCCTGCAGCGTTCGTCCGGTGCAGCGCCCGACGACTTTCGCCGCGCCTGGGGCGCGGCGCCCTGGGCTGCGGGCGACAGCGCCGGTGTGCTGCGGTATGCGCAGAACGACACGCTGCCGACCCCGATGGGCTCGCCGTTGGTCGACGGGATCGACGAGTTCTGGTTCGACGACGAAGCCGACGCGCGCATCTTCCACTTGCGCTGGGAGGCCTGGGTGTCCGAGGAGCTCGTGCGCCCCGGGCTCGTACCCGAAGCCCGCCACTTCGTGCTGCTCGCGCACGAGGACGTGATCCACGCCGGCCCGCGCTGACTTCTTCCTTTCCTGCTGGACAGACACTCATCATGAACATCATCGGACCCGATACGCTGGTCTTCGGCGTGGACGACGTCGCCGCCTGCAGCCAATATCTGCTCGACTACGGCCTGTTGCCGGTGCGCAGCGACGACACCGGCGGTCGTTTCGAGGCGCTCGACGGAACGGGCATTGAAATCGCACGCCGCGATGATCCGGCGTTGCCGCCCGCGCTCGGCACGGCAAGCATGCTGCGCAAGACGATTTACGGCGTCGCCGATGCCGCGACGGTTGATGCCATCGCGCAGGCACTGCACCGCGACCGCGAAGTGAGCACACTCGCTGACGGATCGATCGAATCGCTCGACGACATGGGCTTCGCGATCGGCTTCCAGGTCACCACGCGCCGGTCGCTTTCCCTGTCTGCCGAGCCCGTGAATGCGCCGGGCGCACCTGCGCAGCGCGCGCCGAACGTCGTAGCTGTGAGGGACGATGCCGTGCTTACCCCACGCACGCTTTCGCACGTTGTCTACTTCGTGCCGGATATCGACAAGGCCGAAGCGTTCTATGTAGAGCGTCTCGGCTTTCGCTGTACTGATCGATTCACCGGTGTCGGGCCATTCCTGCAACCGGCCGGCACGCTCGACCATCACACGCTGTTCATGATTCAGACGCCACCGTTCATGAAGGGCTGCGAGCATTTTACGTTCCATATGGGCGGACCGACCGAGGTTCTGCAGGCGGGCACGCGTTTCGTCGCGAAGGGTTACCAGTCGTTCTGGGGGCCGGGGCGTCATCGCTTCGGCTCGAACTGGTTCTGGTATTTCAACAGCCCGCTTGGCTGTCACGTCGAGTACGACGCCGACATGGATCTGCACGACGAGGAATGGAACGCGCGCGAGGCACCGATGGGCGCCGATGCATCCCAACTGTTCCTGTTCCAGCATCGCGAGAAGTGGGTGCCGGGCGGTCCGCCCGCGGGGGCAGCCGCGGCGAAGCTGGATTGACGGAAAGGATCGTTACGCCATGCCGGGGACATATTCCGATCGCATTCGTCTCGCAAGCGTCGACGATCTGCCCGATCCCGGGGCACGTGGCTTCGATCCCGACGGGCTGGGGCACGATACGCTTTTCGTCGTGCGGTACGGCGCGCAGGTTCGTGCGTATCGCGACGCATGCCCGCACTTTTTCGGCGAAACGCAGATGGCCTGGCGCAAGAACGCCTACCTGAACGGTGACGGCACCCGCATCGTCTGCCACGCGCACGGTGCGCAGTTCGACATCGCGAGTGGCGAGTGCGTACTCGGCCCGTGCCTCGGTCAGCGCTTGACGCCCGTCGAGATCGAAGTGACGGACGACGGCGCCATTGTGCTGATCGCAACATGACACACCAACACCAACCGCAGACATAGCAAGGAGACACCCGGATGGCAGCCCCTCTTCAACACGTCCTCGTCATCGGCGGAGGTTTTTCCGGTATGGCGACGGCGATCCAGTGTGCGAAGCTTGGCCTCACGGTCGACCTCGTCGAGATCGATCAGGGCTGGCGCTCGTACGGCGCCGGCATCAGCATCGGAGGGCCTACGTTGCGCGCGCTGCGCACGATCGGCGTGCTCGATGTCTTCTTCGAACGCGGCCACGGCGGCGACGGCGTGAATCTGTTTACAGCCGGTGGCCAGCCAATCGGCACGCTGCCGACTCCGCGAGTGGCCGGCGAGGACGTTCCTGGCGGCGGCGCGATCATGCGCCCTGTGCTGGCCGAAATTCTCGCCAAGGCGACACGTGCCGCAGGCGTGCGCGTGAAGCTCGGCTGTACCTTCTCGCGGATCGAGCCGCGCGGCGAACAAGTGGACGTGGCGTTCACGGACGGCACACACGGTACCTACGACCTCGTGGTTGGAGCGGACGGCCTCTACTCGAAAGTGCGCGCCGCTGCGTTTCCCGATGCGCCGAAGCCGCGCTATACGGGCCAGGGCGTGTGGCGCGCCGTGATGCCGCGACCAGTGGAGATCGCATGCGCGACGATGTGGCTGGGGCAGAGGATCAAGGCGGGTGTCAATCCGGTCTCCCGGGACGAAATGTACGTCTTCGTCACCGAGGATAGGCCGACCAACGACCACATCGATCCCGCCGAATGGCCGCACATGCTGTCCGAGTTGCTGGCATCGTTTGACGTGCCGCTGATCAAGGCCATCCGTGCGCAGATCGGCGCCGATTCGCGCGTCAACTACCGTCCGCTGGAAAGTCTGCTGCTGCCGACGCCCTGGTTTAGCGGACGTGTGGTGCTCGTCGGTGATGCGGTGCACGCCACCACGCCGCATATGGCGGCGGGCGCGGGCATCGGCATCGAGGATGCGATCGTGCTGGCCGAAGAGCTGGGGCACGGCACGACGGTGGAAGCCGCCTTGCAGGCATTTCAGGCACGCCGCTGGGAGCGCTGCCGCATGGTGGTGGAAAACTCGGGGCGTCTTGGCGAGATCGAGATCGTCGGCGGCGACAAAGAGGAACACCGGCGCATCATGCACGAGACGCACATGAGTCTCGCGCGGCCGATCTGACACAAGTGGAGACATGATGGAGACGAACCTTTCCCCCACGATGCCGGCATGTGCCGACCTTTCGATATCGACCGGCCCGGCGCGGCTTGGCGCGTTCGGCACGGTCGCATTGATGCTCGCGCATTGCGCCGGCATGGTCGATCTGGTGGCCTTGCCGGTCTGGGTCGGCACGTTGATCGGTGCGTATCGGCTCGATCCACAGAAAGCGGGCCTGCTCGCTACGCTGTTCCTGACTGGTGCCGTTCTGAGCAGCGTCTTTTTCTCGCCACGCTTGAATCACCTGCCGGCGCGCGCGATGTCGACTGTCGGCTTCGGCATCGCAGCGTGCGCGTTTCTCGGCATCGCGTCCGTGCAGGTCGATCGCTATCTGGCGATGGCGGTCCTGCATGCCGTCGCGGGCGTCGCCGTCGGATGCGGCCTGAGCTTCACGCACGGCGCCGTCGGGCGCAGCAGCAATCCACATCGCCTGTTCGCGATCGTGGGCTTCGCGCTCGGCATCTTCGCGATCGCGTTTCTCGGCATCGTGCCGGGACTGATCGCAACGCATGGCGGCCCGATGCTGTTTCGCGTATTCGCGGGCGTGATGGGCGTCGCCACGATCGCGTGCGCGCTCGCGTTCCCGTCGATTCGAGCGCGCCGCAGCGCGGCAACCGACGGCGAGCCTCGCTTCGAGCGGAGCGCCTGGTTCGGCATGGCGGGCGTCGGCTGCATGGCGCTGACGCAGTCGATGCTGTTCAGCTTTGTCCAGCGTATCGGCCTCGATCGCGGCTTCGGTTTCAGTGCCGTGACCACGACGCTGATCGCGCTCGGCTTCGTCAACCTGTTTCCCGCTCCCGTCGCGGGTCTGCTCGAAACGCGCGTGCCGGGCCGCAAGGTCGTGCAGGCCGGCCCCGTCGTGCAGGCCGCGCTCGCGCTGGTCATCACGCAAAGCGCCGCGTTTGTGCCGTACGCAGCGGCCACCTCGGTCTTTGCTGCAGTGATGATGTTTACCCACACCTTCGCGTTCGGCATGCTGGCGCGCATCGACCGCACCGGCCGCGTCGTTGCAGCGACGCCGGCCATGCTGATGACGGGCGCCGCCGTCGGTCCCTTGCTTGGCGGCACGCTCGTCAAGCAGTCCGGCTACGGCAGCCTCGGGATCACTGCAGTGCTGATCGCAGTCGCTGCAGCGATCTGCTTCTCACGGTTCGACCGTGGTCCGCAATCACAAGGAGTCCGAACATGAAGCCCGTTCGACGGTTTGTCGATCTCTCAATCTATCTCGAGAACGACGTTCTCTCTGATCCGCCGCCGCTCGCGCCAAGGATCAGCTATCAGAAGCACGAAGACACGCTGGCCGAATTCATGGCGATGCTGCCGGGTACGAAACCCGAGGACTATCCCGATGGTGAAGCCGCCGCCGCGGAGTGGGTCACGCTGACGACCCACAGCGGCACGCATCTCGACGCGCCCTGGCATTTCCACTCGACGATGGATGCGAGCCTGGGCGAAGCCCGGCCGTCTATCACGATCGACCAGGTGCCGCTGGAATGGTGCTTCCAGCCGGGCGTGAAGCTCGACTTCCGGCACTTTCCGGACGGCTACGTTGCGACGGCGGCCGACGTCGAGGCCGAACTCGCGCGCATCGGCTATGAACTGCAGCCGCTCGATATCGTCGTCGTGAACACGCGGGCGGGGGCGTGCTACGGGCACGACGACTATGTCAATGCGGGCTGCGGGATGGGCTACGAAGCGACCATGTACCTGTTGGAGCGTGGCGTGCGCTTGACCGGCACCGATGCGTGGAGTTGGGATGCCCCTTTCTCCTATACCGCGAAGAAGATCGCGGAAACGGGCGATACGTCGCTGATTTGGGAAGGGCACAAGGCGGGGCGCGATATCGGCTATTGTCATCTGGAGAAGCTGCACAACCTCACGGCCTTGCCGCCGACCGGCTTCACGATCAGTTGCTTCCCGCACAAGATTCGCAGCGCGTCGGCAGGGTGGACGCGCGCCGTCGCGATTTTCGACGACACCGACGTGGAGGCAGCAGCATGAGCTTTCCAGCGATTCGTCGCGTGGTGACGGGACACGATACCGACGGCCGGGCAGTCGTCGCATCCGACGGTCCTCTGCCAACCGTGGTGGAAATCGCTGCGATTCCCGGCACCGTATTCCACGAAGTCTGGAGCACGTCGTCGAGCCCCGCCATGGTCGGCAATGGCGCCGATCCCACGGTCGGCGCGCTCATGCTGCCGCCGCCAAAGCAGGGCACCCGCATGCGCTTCGTCGACATTCCACCCGATACGCCGGAATTTCTCGCACACGGCGCGATGAAAATGCACGACGCGTTCAGCCAGATCGGCGACGCCGCGGCGTCGACGGTGAAGGCCGGCTCGCCGCATCCGCTGATGCATCGCACCGAGTCGATCGACTACGGCGTGGTGATCGAAGGCGAGATGACCCTGATCCTCGACGATGCCGAAGTCGCACTGGCGCCGGGCAGCGTGGTGATTCAGCGGGGGACCAACCATGCTTGGGCGAATCGCTCGGGCCGGCCATGCCGGATGCTGTTCGTCCTGATCGACGGTGCCTACGATCCGGCGATTGCCGCCGTGCTCGACACACCCGCACACGGAGCTGCATGATGAAATTCGCGACCTTGCCCGACGGTGGCGCCGATGGGCGCTTGCTGCTCGTGTCGTGCGACCTGCGCCATGCCGTTGACGCTGCGCCGATCGCAACGACGCTGGCCGACGTGCTCGATCGCTGGGACGCGCTCGCGCCCCGCTTGCAGGCGCGTTACGATGCGTTGAACGCCGGCAGCGTGCCCGACGCGCGTCCGTTCCATCCGGCCGCATGCGCTGCGCCCTTGCCGCGCAGTCCGCAGTGGTGCGATGGCTCGGCGTTTCTGAATCACGGCCGCCTGATGGAGCAGGCGTTCAATACGCCGCCGATTCCGATGTTCGATACAGTGCCGGTCATGTACCAGGGCGCGAGCGACGACTTCCTCGGCCCGGCCAGCGACGTGCCCTTGCCCGACGAGGCCGACTGCATCGACTTCGAAGGTGAATTCGGTGTGGTAGTGGGGCATGTGCCGATGGGCGTATCGGCCGCCGGTGCGCTGCGCTGCATCCGCCTGATCGTGCAGCTCAACGACTGGAGCCTGCGGGCGTTCGGCCCGCGCGAAATGAAGACGGGCTTTGGCTTCCTGCAGGCCAAGCCCTCCACGAGCTTTGCGCCGGTTGCCGTCACCCCCGACGAACTCGGCGAGCACTGGCGCGACGGCCGCGTGCACCTGAGCCTGCACGTCGAATGGAACGACCGCTGGTTCGGTCATCCGCACGGCCGCGAGATGAACTTCGGCTTCGGCGAACTGATCGCGCATGCGGCTCGCACGCGCCGCTTGTCGGCGGGAACGATCGTCGGGTCCGGCACGGTGTCGAATGCCGACCGCAACGCGGGCTCGGCGTGCGTCGCCGAGCGACGCGTGATCGAAATGATCGACGAAGGCGCCGCGTGCACGAGGTTTATGCGTTTTGGCGACCGGGTCAGGATGACGGCGCGCGACAACGCCGGCAACGCACCGTTCGGCACGATCGATCAGCGGGTGGTGCGCGCGCCGCGCGCCGACGATGAGGAGGCTCGGCCATGAGAGTGCTGGTGACCGGGGCGGGCGGATTTGTCGGAACGGCGTTGGTCGAACGTCTGCTGCGCGACGGTATCGCGGAGCCGGGCGATGTGTCGGAACTGTTGTGGGTCGACCGGCAAGCGGAATGGCCGTACGACGATGCTCGAATCACGGCGCTGGTCGGCGATTTCAGCCGCTCGGAGATTCTCGAGCCGCAGCTGTCGGCACCTGTCGACGTCGTGTTTCATCTGGCGAGCATACCCGGTTCGCAGGCGGAAACCGAACCGGCCGAGGGCGACCGGGTGAATCTGTCGGGGACGCTGGCGCTGTTCGAACGCCTGGCCACGCAAGCGACAGAGCACGGGCGCGCGCCGCGCGTCGTCTATGCCAGCAGCGTTGCGGCGTTGGGCGAGTCGTTACTCGCATCCGTGGACGAGCACACCGTGCCGCGACCGACGATCAGCTACGGCGTACACAAGCTGGTTGGCGAACTGATCCTTGCCAACTGGACGCGACGCGGCAAGCTGGATGGCCGTGCATTACGTCTGCCGGGCATCGTGGCTCGTCCGGCGCTTTCTGCGGGACATGGATCCGCGTTCATGAGCCAGATCTTCCGCATGGCGCAGAGAGGCCAGTCCTATACGTGTCCCGTTTCGCCTTCGGCTACCGCGTGGTGGATGTCTCGCAAATGCTGTGTCGACAACCTGCTGCACGCCGCACGCATGTCCGCGGAGGGTTTGCACGCGGGCCGAGTCTGGACGCCCCCGGTGCTGCATCTGTCGGTTCAAGAGATCGTCGACGCGTTGGTCCGGCGCTTCGGCGCGTTCGACATCGATTACGCTCCGGTGGAACGGATCGAGCGGCTTTTCGGACGACAACCGCCGCTGACGGATCTCGGTGCCATCGAGGTGGGATTTCGGCATGACGGTACGATCGACGCCCTTGTAACGCATGCGCTTGAGTTAGAGGTCAGTCCAAAAAAACCGTGACGGACTGTTTACCTCTTCGGCGAGCTATTGAGCTTGGGCACCAGAACAACGGAAGTCCAAGGATGGAAGCGCCTATCGCTGGACTTTGTCGCGGCTAGACCGACCTACACCGGTAAATTGCAGGGAAATCAAGGGGACTCCACGATGCAGATCAACAGCCTGCGCGGGTTGCTGACCGAGTATGGCGAGGTGATGGGTGTCGGTCGAGCTGCGTTGGACAAATCCGTCGTTGGGGTTTTGGAAAGATTGTCGGGACGCCTGCCAGCGATACTGATCGATACGTTACGCGAGCAATGGAGAGGTCTGGATGACCTCGATCGGCAGATCGGCTAGATCGAGCGCCGTTTGCACGAGTGGATGAAAGACGACCCGTTTGCCAAAGAAATTTCGATGATCCCAGGCGTAGGCCTGCTTACCGCAACGGCGGCAGTGGCAACGATGGGACAGGCGAAAGCCTTTAAATCCGGCCGCGAGTTTGCTGCGTGGCTCGGTCTCGTCCGCAGACAGACGGGTTCCGGTGGCAAGATAGAGCCACAGGGAATCAGTAAACGAGGTGATACCTATCTCAGGACTTTGCTCGTTCAGGGCGCGCGAAGCATCATCTAACATGTGAGAGAGTCAGGTCTATGGGTGACGCAGATAAAACACGGCGTCCGTTGAACGTCGTCATCGTCGCGATGGCCAACAAGCTTGCCCGGATAATCTGGGCAATGCTGGCGCATCAACGACCGTGCCGGAGGACTACGAAAGCGCTAAACCGGCCTGATTTCTCTGGCCTTTCCGAAAGTTATGCTGAAGGGATGGAACGTCAAAAGTTGCGGTGGCATTCGAGTGCGATGACAAAACGGGTAGGACCTGGGACTCACTAAGCCTGAAAGTTATCTGAGCCTGACAAGCTTGTGCAGTGAATGAGGCGTGAGTCTGCGGATTTCATAGGGGCCCGCAGCGAATCAGGCTGCAACAAGGCCGAATGTAGAGTTGCAGCCCATCCTGTTTATCGAAGACTCGAAAGTCCGGCGCAAACGGGGCGTTCATGTAGACAACTTTACTTCGCAAACGGTGACGGTTTTATTTGGTCTACGACTGTGGCGGTTACTTCACCGCGACTTCCGTATGCACGATCTGCGGCGGGCTCTTGAAGAAAGGGCCGGCCAGCTGACGCCACGCCTGGAAGTCGTCCGACTGCCGGAAATGCACCATGTGATCTTCGACGGTGTGCCATTTGACGACGAGCAGGTAGCCGCCACTGCGCTCGATCACGCGGTGCAGCTCGGCGCCGCCGCAGCCGCGCGCACGGGCGAACAGCGGAAGGGCTCGACGAACTGCGGCTTCGAACGGCACGGCCTGCGCCGGATCGATTTCGAGCGATGCCATTTCCAGAATCATGAATGCTCCAATACGGGTTGAATGATGCGAACGGATCGTGACGCGACGCGCGCCGCAGGCCACGCATCCATCAACGATACCGGAAGTCAACGTCGGGGTGGCCGCATGCCATTCCGGCGACGCCGGTGAACGCGCCACGAGTTCCTCATCAGCAGCTTCAGCGATACGGACAGTGCCGCCGACACTGCGAGAATCGCCGCCGTCGCCCAGATCCGGGCCGCGAACGTGCCGGTCGACTGCTTAAGGAAGCCGACGAGGTAAGAGCCGGCGAAGCCGCCGACTGTCCCGATCGAGTTGATGAACGCGAGCCCGCCTGTCGCCGCGACGCCGGTCAGGAAGCGCATCGGAATCGTCCAAAACATCTCGCGTGCCGAGCTGACCGAGATTGCCGCGACACTGAGTCCGATCATCTCCGTCTGGCTGCCAACTCAGCGACAACTGGCACATCCTGCGACCGATCTGGTCCTGGAGGTCCGACACAGATGTGAACTCGCCGGGCTACAGCCGCCAAGCCGTACTACAATTGGCGGGCGCTGGTCGCGGCATCCGCGTGTTGACTGAACGCCTATCGCAGGAGAGCTTGGACGCAGCCCGACTTCGCTTAATCATAGCTCAGGTCTTCGCGCTTAGTACGTGACGTCGAAGCCCCGCGGTGCGATGCGGCGGGATCGGCCTTGGCAATGACGACGCGCGAACAGCCGCGACAAAGATCGCAGTCTGTATGAAGCGGTCACCACGCCTGAGGGAGGAACCTTGAAAGGCCGTAGACAGTCTGACTCAAGAACTACAATCGCAAGGATTTCGACGATCTCACACATCTCTTGCGCACGCGTGTTGTGAATTCGAAAGCTCTATCTTCTCTGACCCCTCAGGTGTATGCCCAAGGCGATGATCGGTAATATATGCCTTCGGGGTTGTGCCGCAGATCAGAAATGCGGAGATGGCGGCGAGCGCAGCGATACGTGCCGCTGAGCCGTCGCGGCACACGCCAACGATGGCGAGCACCTTTGCTACCGATGTTGGAAACGAACGGATTTGCATACGACTTACTCCTGAAATTCGAACCAGCTGTGTGCCGTGTCTGGTACACACGCGTTTTCGGCGCAAGAACGGGACGCCCTCTGTCTGGGGCGCCAGAAGAAGCAGGCGCCGACTGCCACGAAGGGACGCTGAGTGCGATAGTTCGGCTACAGTACATGTGAAAGCAAGGCCCGCGTCAGTAACGCTGAAGCCGAACTCGTTGCGCTGGAAGAGGGCGTAGAGCATCATGCAGGAAAGGGAGGAATAGCCGGCGAGAAATGCAGTGTTTACGCCGAGCGGTGAATTCCGGTTGAAGGCACAATGAGGACGCTGGCTGCTCCGCCGAGCGACACCCAATAGCCTCTTCGTCAGCCGCATCGGCGAACCGCGATCACTACATTGGTGGATTCGGAGGAGCTGGGCCTACGGGCGACGATCGCATTTTTGTGGCGAGAGAAGCTTGTGGGCAATTCCACCGAACGGAAATGGGACCGACACTCTATACAACGAAATGTAGTCTTGGATGACGGAGCATCAGACAAGCCGACCGCAGTCGACGCATGTCGCAAGCAAAGATCACGGCATGTCCGCGGTCGGACCATGTATTGACGAAGCTCGACGGCTATCATCAGTCGCATGTGGGTGCGGATCGACACGCACGTGCCGTGTCCACGTCAATGCGGCTCAGAAGCGGTATCCGATCGAAAGGGATGTCACAATCGGATTGACCCGGAATTTGCTGGTGCCCGTGACCGTGCCGACGGATGACCGGGTAGTCAGCGTAGCGCGCGTCGATAACCACGAGTACGCCACCGATGCGCTGATCGACCAGCGAGAGTCGATGTTGTAGGTCAGGCCGCCGCTCACGACAGGCGAAAAGGATTTACTGAGTGACACTGATGTCGGTCCCTCGAGCGCCGTCCCGACGGTCGGCGAGAAATAGATCTGACCTGTGGAAACGGGGTTGCTGAGCTTGATGTTGCTGAACCACGTATAGGTGACACCGGCGCCCAGATACGGCCTGAACCGTGCATTCGGTTGGCCGAAGTAGTAATTGAAGATGATCGTCGGACTCCAGGCCCGCGCGGTCCCCAGCTCGCCGAGACCGCTGAGCGTACCCGTGCCGTTCAAGTGCCATGTCGGCGGAAGTCCCATGATCGTCGTTGCCGCAATATGGTCGGTCAAGAAGTACGTTGCGGTAAGCCCGAACGTATCGCCGCTTGCGATGTCCCCGCCGCTGCCAGTTATCACATGTGACTGGCCGAGCGCATTGACGGTCAGCGGATCTGCGGCCCCCTGCGGGGCAAAGTGGGACCAGCCGGCATTGACTACCCACTGGCCGGCTGATTGGGCATGCGCGCTAGAGATGGTCGCGAGTAGTACGACGGTTCCTGCACTCATTCGTTTCATGATTGTCTCCAGATTTTGGTGTTGGTGTTCAAAAATCGTGAAACCTGTCTTCATCGCCGTGTACCAGACACCACTCGCGGGCTGCTCCTATGCTGATGAAGCGCGACGGTAAAATAATCTGGTTCTTCTTCGGTAATGAAAATATCTTCTAATTAAATTTTAAATGCGAAATTACTTACCTAATTCAACCGCAAACGTTACGAGAGTGGCCTATCATTGATGTCAGCTTCGACTGAGGCTGAAAAATCAAATGGAAAGCGTCCATCGGATTCGGAGATCTTGCCGATCGCCGTTAGCGGCATCGCGTTGGCGATATGAATTCGCTTCGGCATCCCCAATCGGAAAGGGACGAGGGCAGCACTGTGACAATGCAAGATCAATGTTCCGGGCCGCGACTATCGAATCCAGATGAAGTCCGGACACAGCCCGGACAGTAACCTATTCGCGCGCCTGTTGAACCAAGCGTCTGCGAACGACAGAGCGCACCACGTGTCGTCGCATACGGGGTAGAAATCCAGGGCGGTTCAACTGGTATACCAGCCGCTGGCCGGAGTTCAGAATACGATTCTTTACGTCGGCGAGGTCTTCGCGAAGCAACTGATGGCCACGCTTGCGCCATGCACCCGCAATCATGACGGCTTCGATGTTGGCAATGCTGGCATGCAGGGCAGCGACGATCGGCTCGTGAGCCGGCCAAAGATTCAGTGCGCTGGTATCAATCACGACGAGATCGGCTTGCATGCCGGGAAGGAGGCGGCCGACGCGGTCGAACATGCCCATGGAGCGGGCACCCTCCACCGTCACCCACGACAATGCCTGTTTGCTGGTGATGGGACTCGTAACTGCTGCCATTCTTGTCAACTGTCGCTGGACCTGATGATCAAGACCGCGCTGATGTGCCAGGGCGACCCGCGCGGCGATGAGGATTTCACCCGAGACAGCTGACTCGACGTCCGTTCCAAGGGACGGTGAAATGCCGAGTCTCATCAGCCTTCCGGTGATGGGTACGCCGTGCCCCTGAGCGAGTTCGTTTTCCGGGGTAATCGTGAAGTTCGCGCCAGCGCCGACCAACGTTTTGAGCCAATCGTCATCCAGGTCAGCACCATGTACGATGTTTGTACGGGAGCCGATGACTCCTGCGTCGCGAACGGCCTCCCACGCCGCGCCGGGGCGCCCCCCACTTTGATGCATTGATACGACGAGACCTCGTTCATGGGCTGCACGCAAGTCCCCGATGGCAACTTTCGTTGTCGAGTACTGGGGACCTTTGATCGCCATGCCGAGTGTGAGGAGCGGATTGTGGCTGATTGGTCCCATCATCAGGCGGTCTACTTCGTTCAGCGGATGAGGTGCATCGGCTGCAGTGTGCGGTGTGCCATGAAGAAAGACAGCACGGATGCCCGAATCCACCAAACCTGCTACGGCTTGTTCAGCATGCTGTGGCGTTTGGGTGTTGTGACACCAGTCCCCGAGCGTGGTAACACCGCAATTTATCTGGTTCAATGCACCCGCCAGCGCTGCGATACGCATGTCGTCGGGCGTATAGTGCGAAGCCACTCCGCCATGCATGTTGGCGAGGTAATCCAGAAGCGTCCACGCAGCGCCAACGCATCGCAGTGGAGTTTGCCAACTATGCAAATGAGCGTTGATCAAACCCGGAATGATGATGCGACCGCTCAGGTCGACGACGACGGCCCCTGAGGCGCTCAGGTTGTTCCCGATCGCCAGAATCTTGTCCCCTTCAATGAGAAGGTCCACATCTTCTACATCGGGTCGGTTTTCCGCCATGGTGATGACGCGGGCACCAGTCAGCAGGATTTTGTTCATCGTGAAGCCTCCTTGCCACGAATTGCCTCGGGGCAAAGTTCGGGGGAACGACTGTGGGGCGGAATCATTGCCTGTGACGCTGCCATGGTGGTGGTGGCAATGTCTCGCGTCGCAATATGAGCGATGTAACCGTCGGGGCGGACGAGGATGAGCGTATCGCCGGTGACTCCGTAGTGGCGCTTGAACGACTGCGACGGGTCAGTAAATGCAGTATCCTTATGAAGGTCACCGACTTCGACGAAAACGCGCCGGAGTGGCGCACCGGCAGACGGCCATAGCAGGGTGCGACAGTCTTCGGCAGCATGACGTCCATATGCCACCGCGGTGAAATGATGTCCGCGGTAGATATCAAACAATCGCAGCGGGGCGCCTTGTGCATCACGTAGCTGTGCATCCGGCGCGCGATCACCTGGGCGCAGGGTCTTGGTCTGCTCCGCGTTCGATGGCGCCAACGGGCCGCCTTGGTAGGTCAGCAGCAGTTGCTGCTCGTCTTTGCCACGTCGTATGCTTGACGGGTCCAGCCTGCCAATCCCCTCGTACTTCTTTGTGGAAAGACCGAGCACGCCCGACGCAATCGGCTGGCGCTCAGCCTCATACGTATCCAGCAGAGTCGGGTTCGCGCCGGCCAGCACCTGTGCGATCTTCCAGCCAAGGTTGTACGCGTCCTGAATGCCGGTGTTCAACCCCTGTGCACCGGCGGGCGGGTGTACGTGCGCCGCGTCTCCAGCAACAAAGACCCGGCCGCGACGATAGCGTTCCGCAAGGCGAATGTTTGGCCGGAATACCGACTGCCACCGAATGCTGTGAAGCCGCACACGCGGATTGCCTAAGCGTGACTCGAGCAGCGCGATGATGGAGTCATTGTCTTGCGGTGGCGCTTCACCCGGCGACAGACGAACCATAAATTGAAACAAGTCGCTATGCGGGAGTGGGCAGGCGCCGACAAAGCGGCCTGCCGCGCCTGGCCACATGTGCCAGCGATCGCGAGCCAGGCCGGAGACTGCGGCATCGACAATCAGGATTCTGTCAGATTCATCCGTTGTACCAATGAACTCTAGTCCGAGCTTCTGACGGACGGTACTGCCGCCACCGTCGGCGCCGACGACATAGCGAGCGGCGATTTGCTGAATACCTGCCTCGGTCGAAACCTTGCAATGGACGACGTCGGGGCCTTCGGCGAGCTCGATCAGCTCGGTTCCGAACTCGACGCGGCGCCCTTGCCGCTCAAGACAGGCATGCAGTATTCGGTCGATCCGGAATTGTGGAATCAGCCAGGTGTTAGGATAGGGTACGTCGTCGGATGGCTGCTTATTGCTGAACATCCGCCAAGGGACCGTAAACGGTCCAATATGGATGCCCAGCTTTGGATAAAGGCTACCGCCGTCGAGGATTTCATCCAGCACACCGAGATCAGCGAACACTTCCAGGCTCCGCGGCTGTACTCCTTTGGCACGGGAGCCATCAAAGGCATGACTCCTTCTTTCAATCAATCTGACATCAAGTCCTCGACGCGTCAAATCGATCGCAAGGGCAGAGCCTGTTGGACCTCCGCCGACAATGAGCACATCAAGAATGTTTTCGCCAATCATAAATTTAACTCTTCTCTAGGCAAGCGCGGCATACGTTGCACACTGGGCTGAGTGGGTGTCGTGATGACCGCGAGTGACTGCTTTTTGGCCGTGAACGGGATTGAAACCGCTCACTGATCCGGCCCGGTGTGCGCTACTTGTGCGATAGGCAGGTGTTATCGAGGTCGTGCATGAATCGCTGGATCGCATTTGCAACCCAGTCGGGCTCCTCCTCCGGAAGCAAGTGCCCACCGTCCGCGTGCACGCGCTCCTGGCTGTTTTGAATGTCGCGGGCGAAGCGCTGTGCATTGATCATCGCGCTGCGCAATATCAAGGTCGGTGCCGCAATGCGTGTGATTTCTTCGCTGCGGTCGATCTGGTCCGTGTTGACCAAGTCGACGAGTGCCGATCGATTACCCGGGCGACCTGTCAATGTGTGGACCCGCTCCACCATAGCCTCATCGACGATCTCCGAGTGAGACCCCACGGCCATCCGCAGACTACGAGCGGTTGCACTGCGTGGCATCCAACGTCTAAACAGCGGTCTAAGCAGCGGGTTGTGCATCAGGCGGAAGGCTGGCGGCACAGTTTTCTCCGGATAGCCAGTGGCGTTGATCAGTACGAGTGCAGCCACGTGATCCGGATAATCGAGCGCAAGGTTCCATGCGATGTTTCCGCCCAGTGAGTGGCCAACCACTGTGTAGCGGGACACCCCGATTCTTGCCATGAAACGTGCGACGGTTGCCGCGTACGTGCGTATTCGATAGTCGCGGTCGCTGCGCGGTCCGGTCAGCCCAAACCCTGGTAGGTCAAGGCGAACAACATCGAACGTCGTCGATAGCAGATCCGCCAGTCGTTGGACGCTGTGTAGTGAGCCGCCAGAGTTGTGCAGCAGGACGATCGATGTCCCGCTCCCCGCCCTCTTGTAATGAACACGGAGTCCATCGACAGTGGCGAAGAGGGAATCGAATTGGGGTTCGAGCCAGTTCATCATAATGGTTACAGTGTATCCATTATTAAATGGGATGTCAAGGTGGTCTTGCGTCGAGACTGACCGGTCACGGTTCAGCAGAGGGACGTTATGGGGCATCCCGTCTGGCTCGCCGAATGCAGCAGACCTGCGCGTTGGGGGATACTAAGTAGATCAAAATAGGGTCGGCTGAATATTGATGTCTCGTTCACCGGATGCCCAGTCTACCGATTTCAGTGCAGTCCAATACCCTGCAAGGAAACGAGTATTTGGCTTACGAGCACGCCCGATTAAATGCTGCTCCGTCGCTACGGGGAACGCAAAAGTTGATGTCTAGTGAAGAGCGGATGGCGCAACGCTGGTCAACGTATTGCCCACGGGCCGCCTTGCCATCACGACGTCTTTCGCGCGGCTAGGCTAATGAGCAATTCGAAATGGGAGCGATGATGCTCGCGAACAGTCACTCCGCGGCGTACTTCTCGCCATGCTGAAAACAGCGGATGCCAGTACCCAATGCAAAAGATGTTCGTACTGCCCGGCTGTATGGTCCGAGTGGCCAGTGGCAAGCATCGGATCAGAAATTGAAGCTCGGCATCTGGGAAATTCGGCAAACTTCGGGACTCGCCGGAACGACTTTGCTCTCGTTGCGCCTTGGCAGGCGGCGGTCCCCCAAAGGCCGCGATGAGGAGGGTGGTGAGGCCAATACCGTGATTCGTCGAGCAATCGTCACGAATTGAGCCCGATCGTGTGTGCGGCGGTAAAACCGGCAATCAGACTGGCAACCTCTCGCGGCCGCTCGAACGGTGCCATATGCCCACAGTCCTTAACCACATCGCATTGTTGCGGCTGTAGCAGATCACGCGCGATCTCGAGCTGACTGATCGGGGTTACGAGATCGTTCTCACCCCATACAAGCAAAGTTGGAACATTCAGCGACCGCGTGCGTCTGAACAATTCGGTACGGCCAGAGAGCGGAAAATTCTGCAAAGTCGAGAATAGCGCATACATCGCTCCTCTGTAACGGTATGCGTCCAAGATCATTCGTGCCGCTTTGTTCGCGACCTGTGGATCTTGAACGTTGTGACCCAAGTGACGCTTCAATAAGCGTTGACCAAATCGTTTAGCCACGAAAGTCATCAGCCAATCGCGACGGGTCAGCCAAGGCGGCAACGCCGGCTTGGCGCCAAGACCTGCCGGACCGGCCAGAGTCAGCGTAACAAGCGTGCCAGCATGTTGTGCAGCATAGGCCATTGCGATGAGGGCACCCATCGAAGTTCCAACCAAATGGAAACGTTCAATGCCGAGCCTCTGTGTAAGCTGCGATAGCTGCTGCGCGAAAAGCGATTCGTCATACCTGTTCCGCACCCGGTCGGAGTAACCCCGGCCGTAGCAACTGTAGGCCAGCGTTCCAAACCCGCACGCCTGCAGATGAGAAGCGAGGCCATCCCAATAGAACAGGGGAATCGTCAACCCGCCTACCATGACGACTATATCCTTTGTCTTAGGCGCAGCCAATTCGTAATGTGTGGTTCCGTCGCCCAACTCGATAAAACTTCCACGAAGAGCCTTGCGTGTAAAAGCATCGAGTTGCCGGTCCTCACCAGACGCCACGAAGTATTTCATCTCTGGATCCTCTTCGAAGATAGCATCACGGAGCTTTCTCGTCGTGACGCGCGGTTGCGTAGCTATTGCGGCACATATCGGATACAATGTATCCGATAATTTTCGCTATTCTGACCGATTTCACCCGCTCGCCAACCCCATGAAAACCCTACCCTCTTCCAAAGACGCGGCTCCATCCACGGTTCAACGATCGCCGGGCAGGCCGTCGTTGCCGCTTGACCGGATCGTCGAAATGGCACTCCAGATCGTCGACGAGGAGGGCTCCGAAGCCCTCACGATGCGAATTCTGGCTGATCGCCTGAAGTCGGGAACTGCAACTCTTTATCGACACTTTGCCGATCGAGGCGAGCTCGTGTCTCAGGTCATCGATCGCGTGTTTGGTGAAGTTGATATCCATCCGGAAGAGTTCGCCAAACTTCGCTGGCAAGACGCATGCACGCGTCTTGCTCACGCGATGTTCCATGCGCTAAGACGACATGGAAATATTGCGCCCCTGCTGGCACAATTCCCGCCCATTGGGCCAAATGCCAATGTGATTCGCGAACTCGCTCTGGCCACCCTGATTCGAGACGGTTTTCCGATTGCGCTGGCTGCTCGTACGTATGCAACGCTTGCGCGCTATGTACTGGGTTTTGCAATTCAGTCACATCCAGGCCTGTTCACAGAACACAGCGACGGCCATGACCAGCTATCGCTCACTTTTCGCGACTTGGACAGTTCCCGATTTCCCGGTACCGTCGCCGCGTCAGCAGCATTGCCAATTCCGCTGGAGGAGGAATTCACTTTCGGCCTCGAATTGATCATGGAGGGTCTCGTACAACTCCATGCCAGTAAGAATTCTCGTCGCGTGAAGCGTTGATAAGCCGTATCGGCTCGATCGCGGACGGGCATCCCACATATCGACAGGCCGCCAGGAATCAACCCGCGACCGGTGACCGAAAAAACGTCCGTGTCAACTGCTCCGCAGGCGGGAGAAGTCATGGGCACTGAATGGTCGCTGCGTTGATTCGCAATGCCCGTGTGTGGCTGATGGTATAAAACTGCGCTCGAGCAGCGGCGCAATGCTGAGCAATTCGCTCAAGCCAGAGGGAGGGGCGGCCGGGATTCGTGAATATGCGAAGCTTCGCATATTCACGATTATGCTCAGCGCTGGATTATGCGTAGCGACGGCCGGTACGCTTTAATTGGCGGGCACCGTCGGCCGTCGGGATGCACATGATCAGAGGCTAACGAGGAACGCCATCACCTTGTCGGTCGCACGAAACCGAGGGACTGTTTTCCCCGCCGGCTGAAGCCGATTCAGTGCTTTCTCCTTCAGTGCGAGGTCAGCTTCCATGTAGATGTGCGTCGTGTCGAGGTGCTCATGTCCGAGCCAAAGTGCGATCACGGTCATCTCGACGCCCGACTGCAATAGATGCATGGCCGTCGTGTGCCGGACAACGTGGGCGAGACGCGTTTACTGTTCAGGGTTGGACAGGTTTCGGCCGTGCGCGAGACAGCTTTTTGCCGGATCGAGTCGACGCCGTTGCGCGTCAGCCTTTCGCCGCGATAGTTGGCGAACAAGAACACGGGTATTCGTTGCGAACGACGCTGATTCGCTTCGCATGAGAACGCACGAGCGATGGCGTTAGACGACCCGCTTCATGATGGATAAAGAAAGAATTTCCTCTCCAGCAAAACAAACTGCTCCCCCGGCAAACGCTCGGCCGAATATCGCTACCCATAATCCGCTGACCCTTACACGGCAACCCGCGGAATACATGGGCCTGGCCCGTAAGGAATGGCTGCAACTGCGGCGATAAAAGCAGCGGAAGCAGCGTGTCGGAGGCGCACGAACGGGAGGTTGCAGAGGCGCCATAGCAGAGAGCACAAAAGGAAAATCTTTCGTCCACTAAAGAAGTTGGAAGGGAAAACGCAATGAACAAAAATCAATCCAGGGTGGTCTCGAATCGAGGGTTTGGCGCGCTCGGAACGGCAGCAGACAAGCAAGGAGCCACGGCGCAAATGGAACGTCGACAGGCCAGCGCTCCGACGAAGTCAAAGGCTGCGCTGGCAGTCCTCGCGGCGCTCGTGCTCTCGGCGGGTTATGCGCATGCGGATAACCTCGCGGTTGGGGGGGAAAACGCTGGTCAGACGGCAACCGTCGGGGGTGCTACGGCGCCGGTCGCGAGCACGGGCGGAGTGTTCCCCGCAGTCGCCGGTGCGGACGGTTCAAGCCAGAATACGGCGGTCGGCATCAATGTATCGGCGCAAGGCGGCGCCGCAACGGCAGTGGGCGATACAGTCACGGCGAATGGTACGAATGCCACGGCGGTGGGTGCCAATTCGGTCGCAAATGGCACGAGAGCAGTAGCGTTCGGCGGTGGGGCGACCACGACGACCGGTGATGCGACCGCAATCGGTGCCCTTGCACACACGACTTCTGAATTCTCGACGGCGGTCGGTACCAATAGTTCAGCCGCTGGCGGAACGGCGCTGGGTTTCCAGGCGAGTGCGAACGCATCTGACGCTACGGCAGTTGGTGTAGATTCTGTTGCGTCAGGTATCGGCAGCGTTGCGATTTCCCGCGCACAGGCAACCTCGCAGAATGCAATCGCTATCGGTGAGAATGCCAAGGCAAGCGATGTCAATGCCGTGGCCGTAGGCCCCGGGGCGAACGCCAGCGTCAACAGCGCCACGGCGATTGGTCCCGCAGCGACAGCAAGCGGCGGCAGTTCGCTGGCGCTCGGCAATTCCAGCGTGGCGAGCGGAGGATCGGCCATTGCGATCGGTCAGTCTGCCACCTCGTCATCCGTCACGGCGGTCGCGATCGGCTTTAATGCGAATGCCGCATCGACCAACGCGATTGCGATGGGCACGCTTACACAAGCAACGGGCACAAATTCAATTGCGATCGGTAACGCGGCTGCGGCTTCGACGGCAGAGTCGACGGCCCTGGGTTCCGGCGCGGTCACACGTGCGGCAACGAACGTGAATAGCGTCACGTTGAACGGCGTAACGTTCGGTGGCTTTGCTGGCGCGACGCCGACCGGTGTCGTAAGTATCGGCGCGGTTGGTCAGGAGCACCAGTTGCAAAATGTAGCCGCCGGGCAGATCAGCGCTACCAGCACCGATGCGGTGAACGGCTCACAGCTTTTTTCTATTGCTTCGCAGGTTGCGACGCTGTCGAACAATCTGGCGGCGGTGACGACCACTGTCAACGAGATATCGACGTCGGGCGCGAATGGCACGGTTGCGGATACGACCGACACAGCGGTGGGTAAGAATTCGGTAGCGTCCGCGCCAAACGGTACTGCGGTCGGAAACGGATCGAACGTTTCGGGTCAAGATGGTACGGCAATTGGCACGAACTCGAATGTCACGGCCGCGCGAGCAACCGCCATCGGCACGAACTCCAAAGTCACGGGCACGGATTCGACGGCAATCGGCACGAACAGCAAGGCCACCGCGAACAACTCGGTTGCCCTGGGTGCAAATTCAGTTGCGGACAGGGACAACACAGTTTCGGTTGGTGCGCCGGGTGCCGAGCGTCAGATTACCAACGTTGCAAATGGCACGGCTCCGACGGACGCTGTGAATGTGCGCCAATTGAATAGCGCAGTGAACAGTGTGCGTGACGACATGCAAAAGTATCGCAAGGATGCGAACGCCGGTTCGGCATCGGCTGTCGCGCTGTCGATGCTTCCGCAAGCGCCTGCGCCCGGCAAATCGGTCGTCGGCGTAGCTGTCGGTAATTACGTTGGGCAGACGGGCTTCGCTGTCGGCGTGTCGACGTATCTGCCCGGTGGCAACTGGATTCTGAAAGGCGGTGGCTCAACGAACACCCGTGGTACGGTGGCTGTTGGAGGTAGCGCCGGCTATGTCTGGTAAAACTATGCTGCTGCAAATCGAGCCTTGTTTTGCCTGCTGAAGTCTGGTCTGGAGTTTGCCGGATCGCCCTCTGCCGTTTAGTGTAAGCGTCCGGCGAACCCATCCCGTGGTTAAGCCGGTTCTGGCTTCCAGTTCTGGGGTAAGAGTTCGTCGAGCCGAGCTGCCGGATGCACCGGCAGCCGTGCAAGGACGTCCTTGAGATAGACGTAGGGATCGTGGCCGTTCATCTTGGCCGACTGAACCAGGCTCATGACGGCGGCGGCGCGGCGGCCGGCTCGCAACGAGCCCGCGAACAGCCAATTGTTACGGTTATGCCCATGTCGTAGCCATTTCAAGATGTCGTGGCGCCAGCTAAATAGAAATGTCCGGTTTTGAGGTTGGGGTTAGGGTTGGTTTTGCTGCCTGTTTGTCCTGGTTTATTCGTTACGCCGTGTCGAAGGC
>Ga0182007_10000349_pt1 | contig 29270 bp, 19 predicted proteins | sample Sormic07211113_1_FD_123023 | JGI IMG/M metagenome (GOLD analysis project Ga0182007, IMG submission 123023) | Rhizosphere microbial communities from Sorghum bicolor, Mead, Nebraska, USA - 072115-113_1 MetaG | ecosystem: Host-associated > Plants > Roots > Rhizosphere | place: USA: Nebraska...
AAATAAAGCTGAATCAAACCCATCATTTATTTAGCAAAAATAGGGAAAAACAATAGCACTACTAATTATTTATATGGAATTGCAACAATAAAGTAGCCATTCAGTTAAGCTGCAATATTTTGTTTGTTTAAGTTTCTTCCAAATTCTTCTTGGGACAAGTACCCCAGTGTAGAATGTAGTCTTTTGCGGTTATACCAAGTTTCAATATATTCAAAAACGATGCGCGCTGCCTGCTCTTTGTCGGTGAACTTGTGCTGATATACACATTCAGCTTTAAGTGTCTTAAAGAAGCTTTCTGCCACTGCGTTGTCCCAGCAATTACCTTTTCTACTCATGCTCCTGATGATCAATGGATTTTTTTCCAGTAACCATCGAAATTCATTGCAGGCGTATTGAACTCCACGGTCGGAATGGAAAATGAGCTCCTGTGTCTTGTCCTGATGTAAGTAATGTCAGATACCCATACAATACCCAATATTCCTGGCTTAAAATCACGATCCAATACATTATCCGGCATAGGAAATTTATGACTGGAGTCTGTAGTAACCTTAAACTTTTTCTTCACAATGCTTCTCAGCTTTGCCTTTCTCATGATTCTGGCAACTCTGGGTCTGGATAATTTAATCGCCTTTTTACGTAACTCCAGGGTAATTCTGGGACTGCCATATATCTTCTTGCTATTTTCAAAGGCTTGTAAAACCTCAGTTTTGATCAACTCATTTTCAATACTTCTCATTGATGGACTGCTGATTGCCCATTTGTAAAAACCAGCCCTGCTAACTTTAAATACCCTACACATCTTCCCAACTAAAAATATCCTGCTGTGGTCCTTTATGAACCCGAATATAGACCTTAAAAGCCAAGCACCCCTTCAAACTAACTTGGAAGACGAGCCAAAACTAGCATCAGATATTATTAGAGAGATGTTTAATCGTTTAGAAGATGATTATCCACAACGATAGCTTTCTTAATCAAGATAAAAACAAAAGTGAAAGTTTTGCTATATTCGATACCGTTAGCTCCATCAAATCAAATAACCAATTAACGCCATATGAGAATCTACTGTGATAGTAACGTTTTTAGAAAAGCAAAGAAAACCTCTAAGCAATTTAATCAGGCTGCTTATAATACTTTGGAATCTTTGAAGGATCATTTCGTTTTCGTGTTTTCAGAAGCCCATCTCTCTGATCTTACTAAATCACAGGAAGATTACCGAAAAGAGGACTTGGTCCTAATGGAGCGTTATGTGAATAACAATTACTTCTGCAGAGATCACATAAAAAAGGAATTTCAAATTCTTATAGCCACACCAACAGAAGCATATGATTCAAAAGATTTTACGGCGGCCGATGAATTTCTGGACAACCCTTACGATTCTATGAGTAAGTTGTTTGACTTTGAAGGAGGAGAAGAATACGGGAAGTTGTTTAAATCAATGTTTGACTTGCCCATATTTCCCGACAACGATCTAAATATTGAATCGGCACAACCTGAACATCGGGAATTGTTGGAGCAGTTCAAAGGTGTGAGAACGATAAATGATGCACTAAAGAAATTCCAGGGTGTAGGACAGATGCTAGATAGCGACACCGTCTTCAAAAAATATAAAAACCTATTATTGACCTATGTTGACAGATCAGCCTATAGTTATGACGAGTGGGAATTTGAATTTGATGAAAAAATGAAGGATACTGCCTTTGGCAAGTCCTTCTCAGAAATGGTCGATTTAACTATGGTGGAATCCGATAGAAGTGATGAGTACACAAGTTTCATCAACACGTATGTCCAACTTGAATTTTTTGGTGTCACTGAGGAAAGAACCGGAAAGAAAAATAAACTAAAGAAAAATAGCCATTTAGATCTAAATAAGGATGCCGCCCATGCTTTCTTTGCAAGTAAAACAGACTATTTTGTCACAGACGATATTGGCGTACAAACTAAGGCATTTATTGTATATAAGCTATTTAACATACAAACTAAGGTTTTATCGGTTCAGGATTTTATTGCCAGATCCATGCTTTTGTTGAAAAACGAAGATACTACAGCTTCGTTTTACGGAGGGCTTTCCTTTTCTCTAAAAAAAGGATTCATTATTAATCAATCACTACAGGATCAACGCCAGCTGATTAAACTCTTATATCCGGTATTCAATTACTACAACAGGATGCAGATCAATCAAAATAAACACGGACAAAGTATACAGTTATTTAAATCTTACGAAATCAGCTATGGAATTATGTTTGCTGAAATCGCCCTCCTAATTTTTAAATGCGAAAGGGTATTCGGACGAGCTATCGATTTAAAAGATGAAAAGAAAATATCTGAATTTAAAGAATATGAGAACGGTGAATTTATCAGGACATGGAAACACAATGGTCTGGATATTACTTTGTCTTGGGAGAAAAACACTCTAGAACAATCTATTATCGTATTAACAATGTGCTTTTAGTTTCAAAATATTAAAGGCCTATGTCAAACATTAAAAACCAGCACTACGTCCCTCGATTTTATTTGAAAGGATTCTCCAATGAGAAATTGAGGGTTTGGGCATTCGATAAAACAACTGCTAAATCTTTTCCATCCAATTCGGGAAACCTGGCAAGTGAAAACTACTTCTATGATGATAAAGAAATTGATGAAATATTTGGCGCCAAGTTCATTGAGAAATCATTAGGCGATATCGAAGATAGGATTGCACCATTGTTAACAAGATTACTGGACAACTTTGACAACAGAAAAGTTTTCAAAATAGATAAACAAACGAAAGCTCAGCTTTGTGAATACATGAGCATCCAGATTTTAAGAACAAAAGAACACAGGCAAAGTATACTTCAGATGTTTACACTGATGGAACAAACTTTGGTTGAAAAATCGTGGCTTACGCAACAACAAGTTAAATCTCTAGGTTTTCAAATGGATCCAGAAAGAGCTAAATCGTTACAGATTAGCCACCTACTTCCTGGAAAAAGTTTAAAAATGGAGCTTGTAAACAGTCTAAATGCACATATCTGTGTTATTTACAAAAACACCACACAAACACCTTTTTATGCCTCAGACCACCCCATTGCAAAAAGAGCACACATTATAAATCCTGTAAGATCTTTCTCTGGATATAGTTCTAAAGGAATAGAAATATCCTTTCCCCTATCTTCGAAATACATTTTAGTACTTTGCGAGCGGTCTATGTTTCAGAATTATGAGCAATATGAAAATGAAGTTTTGATCCTTAACGATCCGCAGAATATCATCTATTATAACTCCTTACAAGTAAGAGATTCCTATAGATATGTTTATTGCGCCGAAGACAATTTTGATCTGGCTAAAGAAATGGTGGAAACCCATAAGGAACTTGGTGATGTAAGTAGAAAGCGAAGTGAAATTGGATAACCTTAAATTGATTTCAAAAAATTAAATAGCTTTAGTGCTACATTATTTTCCCATCAGTATAAAACTAGACTGAGTCAGGGGCATTAAAAATCAAATCAAATGACTTTTATGAACATGATTAATTTTTCTCCACTACCGTAAGTTACTGAAAATAAACTATTGAAATCATCCACTGTTGTAATTCTCAATTGGAGTCCTCCCCGTTTTTCAGACCGTTTTAAATAGAGTTTCCGGTGTTTTATATTGCAAGTTAACGAATTCTTTTGGGGTTAAATCATTCAAAGTTTTATGAGGTCTGAAATGGTTATATTGTTTTCTGGGGAGACGTCAGTCAGCAGCTATAAACTAGATAACATACTTTTTATTGGATTTGGTTGGAGAATAGAGAGTGCTCTTTAAGCATGAAAACAAAATGAAAATGATTTATTCATATTTTACACAGCAAATAACTCTTAAGATTTCAAAAGACTCGTATTAATTGGAACCGATTTGATCTAGCACTTGCCTGAATACCTCCAATAACGCTTCCACACTAGGGTATTAGAAGCGATGGTTTAATGCTTCTGATCAGAAGCTAAGATATTCAGGTCCCATGATCGAGATTGATACCGGAATAGGTGGTCAGCTTGAAACCGAATCAGGTGGTCAAATTTAACGGAATCTCCAGTTAAGAGTTACATTTGGATATATAACAGTGCTCTATTGTCTTTCTATTATTTAACTATCTTGAATAGCTAATGTTTGTATTTTTGAAGAATTGCACTACTTTAGTCTGATCTAACCATAACGCATGCAACCTCAACTCGTTTATATCTACATCCATAAATACAAGGGCTTGTCTAGGCAAGGATTCAACCTAAATTCTAAGTACCAAGTCAATTTTACGCAGGAGTCCGATTCTTTAAATACCATTCAAATGGTACCACGGTTGTCTATACAATTACGGCATTCAATCCTGCCACACCTGTTTGACCCATACATCACTGACATCAGAGGTATTATTGGTGAGAATGGTGCCGGAAAATCTACTTTGATGGAGTACTTGACACTGGTTGGGCATGACAATAATTTAAATTATGGACATATCGGAGCTGGAAATCATAAAGATATTTTTATTTATGAAATCCAGGTCAATGGAGTAAATCAGCTTTACGTTATGGTGGGTTCTAGCTGGCAATTTGAAGCCATTGAGCAGTTCGCCACAGCTCCCATTGGGACACAATTTTCCAATATGGATGACTTTCTTTATGAAGAGTTCCAGGATTTTAGTAAGACAAAAATCATCTATTATTCAAACGTCTTTGACAATAAAATTCAAGTTCCTTATAATGATCTGAAGTTGATTTCTACAAATTTTCTTGTGAGAAAAGACCAGGAACAAACAACAAATGCTAAAGTACAGGTCAATGTGCTTGACTCGCATAAAATCATGGAAGCGAGAAGGCAACTAGAATTTGTCCTTCAATACCGGAACCAAGTCAAATTACCAATTGATTTACCGACGGAGATTCACATTCTGTATAACTCAATTTCGAGACAAAGTTTGTCTAATAAGATCAACGCTGCTGATGAAAGCCCTGAACTTCACACGATAAAAACCCTGCTGACCACTTGGTTGAATAATGCAAACGATAACGAGTTATTTTTGGCTAACAAAGCAGAAGTACTTTTACAAAGAGTATATTTTCATTATTTTATTGATAATCTGATTGCTGATGAAAATGAAGTAGTAAACAGCAACTTTCCCGGATTCCGAAGCTATAAAATTGCAGTTTTTAAAAAATTGATAGCGCTTAATTCAGAGGGGAATGGAATTGCAAACCTGAACGAACTGATAGCTTTTGTCGAAGAGGAGGAACATAAAATAGAGCTTAATCCTGAAAATCAGAAAATCACCCTTGGTGATAATACTTTGCCAATCGGTCTCGGGGATGCTAAACTTTCTAATTATTTGAAATCGTTTAAAGACTTTTACGAACTACTTTTCAGCCAGAAAACAGAAATAATAGTAGCTGGGCCTCTAGGGTTGTCGATCAGATTGAATAAGACTAGTCTTGACCTGTATATCAGATATTTCAATTCGCTTTTTATCACTACTTATCTGGATTTCTCGTTTCCTGAGCTTTCCTCAGGCGAACTTGGATTCCTTACTCTTTTTTCAAGATTCTATTCGCTGGTAAGTGGAACAAACAGATACTCTGTAATCGAGAGCCATGTAAAAAACCTGATCATTTTTATTGATGAAGGGGATCTCTATTTTCATCCCAGCTGGCAGTCGAAATTCATTTATTACATTAATCAAATGCTGCCCAAAATATTTCCAAATACAAGATTACAGATATTCATCAGTTCCCATTCGCCTTTTATCGCTAGTGATCTTCCAACAAATCATTTGTTGTTTATGCGAAGGATAGACCAGAGCAATATAAGTAGTGATGAAAGGCAGGCTGCGGGGGAAGTGATGAATGTACCAAACCGTACTTTCGGAGCTAATATTCATGAGCTGCTATCTCATTCCTTTTTCATGAAAGGTGCGCACATCGGCGAATTGGCCAAACAAACTTTGTTCCAACTATTAGATCATTTGGATGGCAAAAAATCAATCAGAAGTTTCTCAAATGAAGAGATCGTCGCGCTAATAGAGGAAATCGGTGAACCTTGGATGCGTAGCAGGCTGCTGGAAAAATTTGAGATTTACCTTCGCAGACAAAATTAAATATGATCAGCCAGGCACACAGAAAGCTCAGCAACATCGCAGATCTTCACAAAAAAGGAATATTTCCGTGGGTGACAACCCGCTTTGACAAGGTAAAACAGTTTTTCCTCCTTATAAGCAATGTCAGCGGGATGGCAAGCTTTCCAAAGAAAACCTTAAAACTCCAAAATCCTGGGTTCTATAAAAGCACGTATGAGAAGCTCCTAAATCAAGCTGAACCTTTTTTCGGCAACAGTATGCTCATAAATGATTTTAATGATATCATCGCTACGATTGATGATAATTTTGACATTACTCTTGGTGGTTTACCTAATGAAATACACGACCTTTTTATCAAATTGGATAAGATATTCTCACGTTATCGTGATCCTAAAAAACATACCTACAGTAGTGAGTTCAAACCGATTATTGATTGCCTTCATCATGTATACGATTACGAAATCAAATTTTTAAGAGCTAAAGAACCACTTTGGAATGCCTATCAATTGAGTCAGGAATTAGGGATTGACGTTTGTCCTTACTGCAACCGGTCTTATACTAATACTGTAAGAACCGTAAAAAATCCACTTGATCCCACTCTAGGCTATAAAAATTTCATCCGTCCTGAATTTGACCATTTTTATCTCAAATCATGGTGTCCCTACCTGGCTCTTTCTTTTTATAACCTCATACCAAGCTGTTCTGCTTGCAACTCATCACTTAAAGGACAGCACTTTATGTCGATCGAAACACATAGCCATCCTTATATGGAAGGTTATGAGGATTTGATGGGTTTTGGAACTGAGGTGGACCTGGAAGCTTGGTTAAAGAATACTAAGGTGCCTGTCGACATAGCATTCAACCCTAATAACTCAGGAATTCCAACTGATGCCGAAAAACGAGCTAAAGCAAACGCTGGTCTATTTGCAATCAAACAGGTGTATAATGCACATTCTGATCTTGCAAAAGAAATTTTTCAGAAATCAACCCAAGATTCAAAATCATACATAGAAACATCTTATAACATCATATCAGAACAAGGCATCAGGCTATTTGATAACAAAGAAAATTTCTATAAAAATTACGTAGGTAACTATATGGAAAGTAAGAATTTCCATCTTAGGCCCTTGTCAAAGTTTCAATATGACCTTTATAGGCAAACCGGAATTATTAAATTTCTCAATGACCTGGAGACAAAATCAAAAATATAGAAAAGAAACTATAACCACTATCCTATTTAAATTACAAGTTTTTTATAATCAAACCACCTGAAACATACTTTTAGTTTATGAAAGAAATATTTCGCATAAGACCTGCAAATGAAAAAACAGTAGAAGAGCTCGCAGACAGTTATTTGTGGTTTTCAAGACCTACAGCATACAACGATGTAAATGATGCTAATATTTTTGCCTTCGTAAAATCAAATGAAGCTTTAGAAATGGCCTTTAAAAGAGTTTATGAAAACTATCCTGAAATTGCCAGGCTGTCAGGACTATCTGGTATCTGCTGCTTTACAGAAGAATTTCCTGAAGCAAAAATCATCCGAGAGTTTCCAGGAAGTAAAAAAGGTTTGGTAATCGTTTATGATAAGAACCTACTTGAGCAACATTTTATTGGTCGGTTTGCATTAGGAGATTGTTTTAAAAGAGTGGACTATCTGGAGCATCCCACTATGTTCAAATCATTAGGTGAGCAAGATATTCTTTGGGAAGATGATGGAAATCTCCAAACCTATAAGCCTATGACTGCCATTACTTCTGATGTACGGATTATGGATCAGCTCTTCTTAAAAATGTTCACCCGCATACACTGGAGATTTGGCAATCAGAAGGAACTGAGGATTATTTTAGGCGGCACAAACATTCCGGATAAAAGTGATGGACTAATGGGTTACCAGATAAAAATTCCAAAGGAAGCCATCCTGAAAATTCTTGTGCACCCGGAAATCGATGTCGATATTTTGAAGTCAATTGAAAAATTAGGATATATTATCGAGCGTCTTTCATGATTTGCCCAAAAAGTTGATCACATACCGGTCCCGTTTAATTTGAATGTCATCCATCAAATGATAAAGAAAGTACCTGGCTCTAAGCAGATATAATCTGAGCCAGGTGGCATTAAAAATTACATCCTCATAACTATATATCAGTCGATTAAAGAATGGTTTTTAAATCCTAGATGCTTTACGTTTTTGCACATGCGTAACTGCTACAGCACTGACTTCTTTGGCAGTCGTACAATGCCAACTCTTGATCCACTTTAACAACTCCATTTTGGAAATTAAACACATCTTTGCTCGTCTGGTCTTTCAGCAGCCTGGATAGCAAACCTCTACCAGTAAGGATCAGCAGGTATCAGGTCATAGTGATACCCATTTATAAAATGGTCACCACAGGTGCAGAAGCATCCAGGTAAAAACACAACACGCTGATGAATACAATACCATTCCTGTAAGCAGATAAGCGATAATGGTAATCTTTTGGATCTTCTTGCTCTTAATTCCTATGATGGAAATCACCAGGAATACTGGCGCCACGATTTTCGGCTTCAACAAACCAATCTTGGTGATATCGGCAATGATGTGATCTGTAATGTTCACCGTCCATCCCCAGCCTTTAAAGGCCAGGTAACAGGAAATGTAAAAATGGATCGCCAAAATGAATAGGCTGATCATCCAGGTAAAATCCATGATCTTCCATAGCCCGTTGGCATCTTCTCCTGTATTTATAAAATTATTTCTTGGTTATAAACCTTGTCCGTTATCCTGCTCGCGAAGCGCAATCATCTCACATTAATTTTTTTGACGCTAAATTTCACGTTCCGGGCAACAAATATGGGATAAGCAGTGGCAATTATCCAAGAAAATGGACAAGAAGAATATACATAAGTTATTAATAACAAGTAGTTTACTTTTTGTTTTTAATCAGTTGTTTGCTTAATTCGGCAGGCTTATTTCCCGATACAGAGCATAATACTCATTAATTTACAGACTGTTGCAAGGTTCCCGGTATAAATATGGTGCAAAACGGAATTTTCTTAGCTGAGGATCCACCATAAAGTGCAAAGCAGAATATTACTGCACCCCTCTTGTACGCTGCAAATGACTAATCAACTTCTGAAAGCAATTACATCTGTAAGATCTGGTCTTTAATATCATAAAGTCATATAAAGATGCGTGATTGTTCAAGTCAAGCAAACATTTGACTGGACACATTTATCATACGGACTCCTACATCTGCCAAGTCCCCCTCCAGTTCCGTTATCAACGGAACCGGTTAAGATACGTGGTTGGCATAAAAATTTTATCTTAATCCTTTCTTCTTCGGTGACATTGCTTTCATTATATTTGTTTGAGCAACCTAAAATTCATGTTGATTTATATACTATTAGAATTTATTCCGGCTTTAAAATAAATAGGCACGCTAAGTGAACCCAAGATCTCATTGAGTGAAAAAAAATATACCTGGATAAGCAGTTATATCATGAAACGGCTGGCCTTACAAAAATCACCATCGGTACTCCTTTCATATAACCCTGAACACCACAGGTAACCAGCAGCCTTTGTACCGTATTATGTACAATGCCACCCGCCGGAATGATACAGTCAAACTCTGCAAACAGCGTAAAATCCTCCATTTCACCGCTGGCCGGATCTTTCTCCGGCGGCAACTCACCGGGAGCCGCCATGCAGGCCTTTTTCAATACAACTGACAAACGCTCTGTAACACTATCGATATCCATTTTTCCCTCCAGAGTGACCACATTCAAAATATCTAGCCAAGCCTGTCTCATCAAACCCATCTTACCATCATTTCGCCACTCCGGCGTAAGATCAACATTTACCGTAAAAGGATAACGTTGCCATTTAATATGCCTGATCAGCCCCTCCCACTTCGATCCATTGGCCAGTTGTTCCTTGGTTTGCGCCTTTAGTATTTCACCCCAACGGGTAGGACTATCTGTAAAAATAACCGCCCCCGTAGCCTGCGATAAAAACGCCGTCATTTCAAATCCAGGTGCCAAGGTTTTAACGCTGATTTGTCCGCCACTCCCGTAAAGATCGTCCTGCAATAAGGAAAATGGATCCGCTATGCGAAGCTTCTGCTGGTAGTTATACAGTTTGGTAAGTAGCTCCTCATCAGCTTTTGGGAAAGACTTTTTGAACATCATTCGCTGCTGCTCTTCAGGAAGCGACCACAACACCCTTTTATGATCATCATCCCAGAGCTGTTCAAATATTTTGAGCTCTTCCTCATCTGCGTCGATGTGCTCATTTCGACGTTTACTTATAATATCATAAACTTGGAAACGGAGGTGCTGGTTAAAAATACCCAGATCCGGCACCAAGTCGATACTCCCGTTAAGGATATAGGGATAAAGCGAAAAAAATAAAGAAATATTTCTCAGCGTCTGCTGCCTGAACTTGGCAGGATTTTCAACCGGACTGAACTCAGGTTTCATCGCCGCAGGGTTGGGAAAAGGATGCTGGATAAAGACCTCATCAAAATACAGGGTCGAACCCGTCGCGAACCTGAACAGCGTTAAAATATCGATAGCGCCCGTATAAATCGCTCGGAGGCGGTGATCAGGTTTGGGCAACAACCTCAGGATCTCAGTATCTGCCGGCCACAAGAGGCCGAACAATTCATGGAGACTTTTTACCTGCTCATCGCTCAGTTCCCTCCGCAGATCATCCCAGTCCTTTCCATCATCAAAGCCTAGGATACGGTTCAGGCCCGCATAAAACATCATATTGCGCTGGCGCACACTCATTATGTCCCAGGCAGGCCTTTGCTCAGCAGCAAGGTCCCTGCAACACTTTTTATATTTCCTACCCCTGCCACAGGGGCAGGCATCATTTGGGCCAGGTTCTTTTTTCGGTAGATCTTTCTTAAGGAAATCGTGATCCGGTGTCGTCCGACCAAACGCATCCTGAAAATGTTTCCGTCCGTCCGCAAAGCCAAAAAACATATCCCCGCCAAACTCATAGAGTTTATTCACTGGCGGTAATAACGTTTGCTTCACAGATGCCCAGGTAATGCACTCGTCCTTCTCCGGGTAAAGCCATTCTTTTTGCGTCGCAGCAATATAACGCCGTGCACGGCTCTTGATCAAAAAATTGATATTCTGCACCTCCCGGTCGGTCAGAGAGCGCTCACGTATCCATGCATCCGTGCGAGCGAAGGTTCCCCCAAAATTCCTGGCATTCGTCCGGTTCTGTGTTGGATCAGCCAGGTCAGGCGCATTAGCGTATTCCAGATTAGTTAGGATCAGGCAATGGTCCCTGTCCAGTGGGAAGATTGTTTGCGAAGCCTTCCAGGCCACTGGAGGGTCATTGGGGTACTGACAAATGTCCGCATCCTGCGGACAGGCAAAATTGTAGACCGTAACGGGATGATCTGAAATGATAAATTTGATATGTGCATCTTTTGCGCTGACGATTTCCCGGACCCCTTCCAACCATATTGTGCAATTCATTTGCTGAACCGCCTGCATTTCCTGCATCAGGCTAAGCTGGTCAAGACCCGCATATCTTTCTTTCAGCCAAGTTAAACCCTTGGGCGTCCTGCTGATCTGTGTATCCACATATTTAAAAAGATTCTCGAAATGATTATGCCGTGCCAGCGCATCCCCATCGATGAACGCCCTTATTGCTCGGGCGCCCGTATCATCAATCTTTCCGAAAACCTGTTTTTCAATAATATCACTCATGAACGGACCGAAAAAGGTCGTGTACAGATCATATTCAAAAAAACATCGGGAAGTGGGCTCGCGTTTCCGGTCATTGAGGGTAATCATCTTCCCGTTGGGAAGCTTTCGCGTATCCGGCTTCAGGTTAAGATATTGCAACTGGCCGCCAGAGTCCGTAAAGCCCTTCTGGTACCATTGTGGGACATAATGGTTGTCACGCGTCAGGTTTTTGGCGTTTTGTTTATTACCCTGTGAAGAATCATTGTTCCCGGCCATAATAATGTGATATTAGTCTTGTTTTGCGAACCATCAAGGTTTGATAAAATTATCTCAAGCCCGTAAATTTAAGATTTTGAAAATAAAATAAAACTAATTAAACAGTAGACGACCTGAATAATTTTTGATTCCCTATCAAGCCAACCATTGTCATCGGCGGTATCATTGTGGTTTTAATACTATCGGTGTGTTTTACAGAACTTAGGCTGTTACCAACCTAGCAATACGATAAGGATCTAGGATATTCCGAAGATAGTCCACACCTATTCATGTATCCAGAAATTACAATACTCCTAGAAATTAGATAATATGTACTTTATAACTAAACGGATGAAATACGTGATATTTTGATATCACGAAATGAATCTTGTTAAAAATCTTTACAGTTAAAGATTTTCAGAATCAATCGGTGCCGAATTAGGCATAAAGGATATACTTATCAATACAAACTTCTAACGCCCCCCTTTTAACCTCATACATAAAACGTGATGGCCATAGTGCTTTGCAGCAAAAAACGCAATAGACAATCGGTTTAACTAAAGAACTTAATTGGTAAAATACTTGCGCTTAAGCACCACATCATCTTTGAGCTTGATTAGAATTACGATCAGCGTTCGCAGAAAATACAGGTAATCCATTTCCTGACACTTCTCATCACGCTCATGTGAGCCATGCAAATATTTATTTCGCAGATCCTTACTGTTGCTAAACTTTTTCATATTCAGATGAAAGTTCAGATAACTAATCTCATCAGCTGTAAATAGCCGGTCAGAAACTTCCAGGTAGCCCTCATCGATTAACCGGTCCATGGCATCCCGGAAAGGTTGAGCAATATGCCAATAACTGATAAAACCATTTTCCCGAAGTTTTCCAGCTATGAAGATCAACACCGGATCGACCATTTTGATTACGCCTTTATCATCAATATGAAGAAACCCATCCTCAACAATGCGGTCAAGGTAGGCCCGCTGATAGTCTTCAAGGTCTGATCTTAGGGTCCTTTTTGTAGTTAGGGTTTGAAAGACGGTTTGCCTATTTTCTATATCTTCTTTCCGGTCTGCAAGTATGCTATTGGGATCAAAAAACCAGTGTTGCAGAAGGCGGATCTTTTCATGAGTGGAGAATACGTATTTTTTGCCGACCAGGCTCTGTACATTACTCAAATGAATGGGAGCTGAATCCAATCGCAGTAATTCATGGTCAATTGCTCCATCGGATACGAAATTCTGGAACTGCCTGAGCAGATAATCTAGTTCCGGCGCGATTAGCCTGATCTTTTCCGCCGGGCCCAGTTCTGCCTGTGGCATATTGAATACAAGGTTTTTCATGCCGAACCATTCTTTGAAGAACGCATAAACAAAGTTTTTGATGACAGACTCTATAGAACGTTCGCTGTCCTTTAGATAATGACTGAATATCCCCAACTGCGCCATCGATAGCATACTTTTCTGCTCGAATACGATCCCTTTCTGATATTCGTTTTTCCATTGCATAAAGATCTTTTCCAGAATGTCCATTTCCGCGTCATTATTAACCAATGAGATCAATCCCTCTTCATCCGTGTACAGAAAGAGATTGCTGAACACATTAAAGAGATCCATATCTGTCCGTAGTTTATCCAGGTATTCCCCGCCGTAGATGGCGATAGTGTCACCACTTTCCTGCTGCTCGAAAATAACTGGTTCAGCCTGATCCCTCGCCAGGCTTGCACCGACTCCAATCCGGTAGGAGTTATTATCGGTGAGGATCTTTTCTGTAATACCGGACGAGGTTTGTTTAGCCTTAAGCCGAACCTTTGGAGAAAGCTTGATCGTTCGGGCGTTAAGTGCAAGATCAACGAAGTTTAGGTTAGGTTCTTCGGTATCCAGATAGGCTTCGATGATCGATTCCTTATCTGTATTAGAAAGGCTCTTAGGAAAGTGATAATCGCTCTGCTCATCTGTCTTCTTTTGCTCATATTGCCCAAGCAGCAATTCCCCACTGTCATCGTAGATCAATAAAAAAGCCCGTATTTCGGAATTATAGTATTGTACTAATTGCGCCAATGGCAAAATATCCCGGATATGCCGTGGAAAGGCTGATAGGATGTCTATGAAAACTTGCCGGTCATGCTTCTTATGAAGTTCAAAATATCTGAACAACTGCCAAAAATTTTCTCGGTTATCAAATTCAAGTTCTCCGATCTGCGTGATCAGGTCTTCCGGCGCTAGGCCCAGGAAAAATTTACTCATTGCTGCAAGTGCATTTTTTATTACCTGTTTATAAACCAGGATCTGGTTTTCCGTCCAATGGCTAAGATAAAGTCCATGTTCGAAATACTGGTTAATGTGGTGAAACTCCAATAAGGCGTTTAGATCCAGACCAGAAAAATCAGGTGAACCTTCCAACAGCTTTTCGGACTTGCCCAACATATGCGGTCCCATCATATCATGCTTAGAAAAAAAAGATCACCCGGTCTAATCGGCTCATATTGTTGTCATTTAAAAGTTTAGGGAAAATTGGAAGACATTCATATAAATTAAAGTTAAACAACAGGTTTCTTATTGTAATGTTCTTCTAAAAGTATCCCCACATTACAACGCAATTATATAAGCGCTGGTTTGTGCAGTAAACTTTTGAATAAGCTCCCGCTGAAGGCCGGTCTTAGCAGCCTCAAAACGAAATTCATCGATTGTATTTTGATGGGTGAGCTCATAAGTGTAAGGTACGCTAAGCAACGCCAGGTCTTTATGTCTGACCGATCCGTTATGGGCGCTAAATGATTTCTGAAGGGCTTTACCTGATTGGTCAGCTGTTTCATAAGCCCCCATATAATATAGATCCTTAAGCTTTGTCGTCCTCAGTAGGTAGTTTTCATAATGGTAGCGGATCATGTTCGCAGCGTTAGAATCCTTTTTTAGCGGAAGGTTACCCGGTTCATGACCAGCGATAAAAGTTTCCACAAGTTTGACATCTTCCAGGTTCTGTTTGATATCACCAACGAAATCATTAATCTTCCACAAATATATACCTAACGGCGTTTTGAGGAAATAATCCCTAAGAATTTATGAAGGGGTTTGAGGTACAAAAAATTGAGAAATAACAACAGACAACAACAAAACACTTATGGCAAACGACCTTAATCATGCCAAAAACAGCTATTCAACTAACTTAAAAAGGCTTTAATTCCCGATAAAAAACAACATAAACAACTGATTATAAATGACATAATCACCTACTTCCCAATACAGAATATAAACCTTTATGTCTATCAGCGTGTTAACAAAGACGAGGTACAAATATCTAACAAATAAAATAGCTATACCACAAAACTGATAAACAATATTGTAAGTCAAATAATATTTTTCGGGAAGATATATATTGACATTCAAATGACACATTCGTATACCATTTTAGCTTCAGTTGTTGTAAACAAGGGCCCTTCTGCTTTGCCCAAGTTCAGGGTATCAAAAACATCTAAAATAATCTTCAAACAGTACTGGCTCGAAGCCACTGCCAAATTCAAAAACATGTTTGACTCTGGAATCATACACTGAGGTGAATAGCATTCAACCGATTTTACCAATAACATTACAGACAACCAAGTCTGCACTTCCGTGATGGATTCGCCTTGTTCAGCCTAAGATCTTAGGTTATTTGCGAAAATTATCTCAAACAAACGCGCTCTATCATCTTCAAGCAGGCTTTCGGGCTTTCATATCCCAGATAATTAGCATAAAGACATTTGAGCAGACTATTCCTATACTAGCTATATAAGACAGAATATCGAAAAGTGAATGAGAATTAATTAGATTCGCAAAGGTACAATTCATATAAGGTTAACAATAAAATATAAGTCATGTCAAAAATTAGCGCTCGTCTACAGACATTATTAAAAAGTAATCCGGCATTCGATCCATTTACTCTGGAATTTCGACCGAAAGGTCTGGAATCGGCTGAAGAATGGAATGCAGAAGAACTTGTTTTCATTAACCAAATATCAACTTTCAACGACGGCTTTCTATTTGCGCTTAAAAACTTGATGACAACGCTCAGGCATCATGGATTTACCAGATCAGCGCTAATTGATGCCTTGTTTGCAAAAGGAAATAAACACATAGCATTTGTGAGAGGACAAGTCCACAATCAGATGAACCAAAATACTCAAGCAGTAGATTACGACAGAACGCGGTATTTTAAGGTCGAAGATTACAAGGGTAACCTGCAAAATAGTATTCAGATGGTGGAATTTCTATCTGAATTATATGGGTTACTACTGACCTATCAGGACAAATACGATATCCTTAACCAAGAGCATGTTCCTGAAGAAGGAAAGGCGATTCATGATATTGATATCGTCCTTCAACATTTGATTCAAATGGTCAATATAGTATTCAACCTGAAAATTGCTTATCACCTCCTTGTTTATGCTGTTGTTGATGCAGATTTGACAGACCCCGAGCACCTAAAACTGTCTGCCGAAGATAATGGAGTAAACCTGCTAACAAGTATAAACGAAATCCGGAGTGGCAGTCATTTCAACGAAATATTCTTCCCGCTTTATCAGCTGGCCAAGTCTTTTCCGAAAACTGGACCGGCTATTGAAAATATTTCAGTTCAAATGGGCCAAATTGCTATAACTGTAGGTACCGTAAAGCTTGACAAAGGAAATGAAGCTGCTCGAATTGCCAGAACAATGGCCTTTTATGAATACCTGGAAAAAGTGAAGCTCAGCGCATTTGGCGGAGTGACCATTGAAAAATTATTGGAATTGACAGGACATCTGAGTGAACTTACAGACCATCATTTCCAGCCAGCAATAACAGTGGATTCAGAATTCGATACCATACCATATAAAATCCGCCGCAGTGATTTGATCAGCTATTTAACTAAAATGAGCAATCTGTCTGTTGATATCTTAGACACGTTTATCACCTCTATGACCAATCCTCCGGAGGACGAAGTTGACTTCTTCCGTTATCCGTTATACGCCATAGACGAATACATATATCTGTTATTTTCGGCATTGGGAGCTCCTCACGGGCACCCTTTGGTGGAACGTTGGTTAAGAGCTTCCCGAATCAGCGAATCTCAACAGCAAACGTCACTATGTGAATACATCACTTCCCAACTGGAGCTTTTATCGAAGAAAAAATTACCAAAAGGAATTAAATGGCATGTACAGGAAAACCCTCCAGGATTGCATGACAATGAACTTTGCCTTGAGACCAGGGATCAACTCGTAATTGCCTCCTGCCAAGTATTTCGATTTACCGGAAATAAGAAAGAAGAAATAACCGTGCTAGCTGATTACCAAGAAAAGCTTGCTGAATTTGAACAGCGTCTAATTGGATTACAGCCATATGCTCAAGCCCGAAATAAGAGAATAGTTCCTGTGTGCGTTACTTCTGACGTCCATTATTCAGGTATACTCCTGGGAAATATACCAGTTCTTGATTTCATTGCACTGAAAAACTACCTGGTTGTCGGCAAGTACCAGCGCGTCAAAATGATTACAGATCCTAAAGAGATCAAGATAAAGAACTTGTACGACTACCCATACTACAGCAACCAGGATGAATTTGAAACTCACCTGATAATTTTTTTGTGGAAACCGTATCCAATTTATGCGCTTCTCAAAAAGATGGAATTTAAAGAGGCACCGCTGTTACCACCTGATGTCAATTTTCAGATTAGTTACCATGTGGTAGACATGATCTCTGTGGAAGATGAAGAACAAGACGATCTTGCCAGTTTGGATCATTTGATCAAAACCCAACTGTTTATCAATGACAACAACCCGGAATATGACCAGCTTATTCACAATATTCTCAGTAAAACTTTTGCAACATTAGCCGATAAACAACGAAACACCTCAAGGGAAATTCTGGAGTTTGTCGACAAAATTTCAAGTTCAAACCGTATCAGCGCCACACATCTGGTAATCTATCTACGCCGGGGTGTAGAGACGCTGGGTCATATCAAGAAAGTTAAAAAAGCCGCGTATAGTCCAACGAACTACAATGCTGAAGGATTTCTTCAATTGTACTCCCGTATTCTTGAATCACACGCCGGCCAGGGAATTCAATTCTCGGAATTCAAAATTAATGTTGAACTGAGCGAAGCGGATAGGCAGCAAATTATAGCAGCCATGCTAGATCAATTGAGCGGAGTCAGTCAGCGTAATTATAATATCGACGAACAGGAACAAATCATGCTGAATCTTTCCCTGCTCGGGAGTGTAGCTAAAAATCCTGATGAATTTAGTTTACTTTATCTTGCCTATGGCAATTTTGTGGAGAGTCTAAACTATAACCAAGACTATCAGAAAGCCAGAGACTGCAGTTATGAGCTCTGGTTATATAGTTTGAAGAAGAAGCACCCGGCAAATGGATTGAACATCCTTTTCAAATGCTTCATAAAGCAAAAAAACTTCATTTATGCAGGTATCTATGGCGGAATGCTTTTGGCCACGATGGACACGATATCAGGAATGGACGAATCGTTATTCATTGACATTCTGTTTAATCTGTTTCGCTACTTCAGGGAATTCGGGTATGATGATTTTGCAAAAACGGTATGGAAAATAGCGCAGAAAGAAAGGCTGAACTTGTATGACGATCAAAAATTTACACTAGCTTATTTCAATCTTCGTGTGGGCAACGGGCTGAGAAATGACCAGACCTTGATTCCAGCCGTTGGGAAATACCTGAATAAAAATCTGAAGTCGATTCTAAAATTTGGAAAACATGGCGCGATACCATGGTTTGCGTTCTGTGCGAACATTCAAAAACATTGCGAATTGTATCAAATAAAGTTGCCCAGTTATCTTGAGCAAACACTGGCAACCTTAGAAAGTACGATAAACGACAAGGATGTGATTGATAAGTTACAAATGCAAATCAATGGGAAATCCAAAGACTTCAAAAAGGATTTTATTACCATGCTTGTCAAGGTATATAGCAATCTATATTATAGCGATTATAAATTTAACGTCATCAATCTTAGGCCCATCGCCGACAATGCCTTCCGTGAAGGATTCATGCAACAGGACTTTGACCTTACGATGCTTTGCAGTCTAGTCTACAACGATCAGCAACTCAATTTTACTGATCACGACCCGGCAACTGAAACCATTCGTTTCGATCAAGAAATGTCCCGATTGCAACCAGAAATCTTAACTAATTATTCAAAATACCTTCTATCAAAACTTCAATTAGCGCCCGGACAGGTATTGATCTGGCTGGCGGAATTCAATAACCAAGCCTATTCTATAACTATCTCAGCAGATCATATTTTCGAGGTGAAACTATTAGAAGAATGGGATCCTAAGTTTATGAGTTACTGGATCCGCAACAAATTACCGAAGTTTTACTTCAATAGCATTAAGAGCAAGTATTACGACCTCGGCGAGCAGGAACAAGCAACAGCACAGCTCATCAACTCCTTGGCAAAATTTGATCTGAAAATTAACAGGAAATTCGAAGAGATAATGATACTTAAAAGCGTGGATATGTCCGGATACCCTGATAACCTTATGATTAATAATGGCCAACTACTTTCCAGAAACACCCCAATCTGTAATATCCTCAATATCGAACATTACCTCCAACATCAGGATAAGACATTCATTAGTTTTGACAAAATCAACGCCTGGCTGCCGAAAATTGGTAAAGACGGTACCATCAGTTTCGGCCATGACGACTTAAGCCCGTTACTTGCAGAATTCCATGCAACAATTATCGATGAAGCGGTTTTATTTGACATGCCGTCAGGAAACATCAATATATTTATGGCGCACGGGAACACCGGCCTAGATGGCTTTAAATCATTTCAATCCGAAGAAGACAGATTTCAATTCAACTTCAACATGTTCGGACAAGGAGATATTGCCATACTATTTATTTGCAATTCCGGGAACTTAAGAGATGACTTCCAATCCCAAGACATTAAATCAGTCGGCCAGGAACTGATAAAACAAGGGTATAGAGCAGTGATCGCCCCATTCTGGAAATACGATGTAACCATGTCAAGAATATGGCTCACCGAATTCTTTAAAGTTTTCCAGGAAGGTTACTCCATCAATCAGACAGTTCATCTCGCCAATCGAAAAGTCGCCGAATATGATCCAGAAACCGGAAGATTTTTTGACGAGCCTGGTGGATGGGCCGCTATGCACTTATATGGTAACCCAAACTTATATTATAGTTTGAACTCCTAGAATATGGCTGTACTCTTTTCCATGAATACAGAATGCAGGAACATTATGGAAAAGAGTGAAGTATGGAATGTATTCTATAAGACATGGAGTCATAAAAAACTAAACTTCATGAAGTTGGAATTTACCAAAAAAAAATGTAGCTACGCAAACTTGCTACGGCAGCGATGATGTACGCAGCATTTGCAACTTCCCATAGGGAAAAGAAAAGGGACCACAACCACAAATAATCTTTTTTTATAAACTCGGTCCTCATACCGTAATATAGAGAAGCCTGAGGGCCAGGGCATTCCGACACTGATTTTTGAAGATTTTCAAGCTAGCTTAAGCTGTGGCTCGTTAGAATACCAAAGAAAAATAACTGAACATTAACTAAATTATGAGCACACCAAAAAATCACCATTACGTATCAAGGGTATTGAGCAATAACTTTCTATCCGAACAAAACCGGATCTATCGCTATAGCAAGGTAAACAAAAGGATTTCCGAACTGAATTCTACTAAGGGTCTTTTTTCCAAGCAGCTACTCAATTCTATTGTCGATGACCATGGAAACGTCGACCATACCTCGATAGAACAGGAGATCAGTACGCATTTTGAAAAAGATTTTCCAAAATACTATAAGGTGCTCATGGACATGCTGGCCATGGACCATGAAATAGGGATACCCATCCCCAATTCACAAGAAGTGATCAACGCTACTATAAAAATGATCGAGATGGGTATTATCGGAAGAGTGAGGCATCCTTTCGACATGTTCCAGTCAAAAAACTCCATATTCGGAGCAGTAATGGGCCTTGCCAATAGCATGGATAAGAAATTGAGGGAGGCCATGCTTTCACACTTTGTAACCAACGGCAACGTTCCGCACGGCCTTCACCTGGATTATCCTGAACTTTCAAAAGGGATGATAGAACTGATGGGCGAGGCGACTTATTCGATCATGCTCGCCGCAGATGGCCACTATTTTTTCCTACCCGACTGTACGTCGGCCACCAAACGATTCAAGATGAAGGACGACGTCATTGATGGAGAAGTCTTCATCAATCCTGGAATGGTGGTCGGTCTTGTCATTATGCCCATCAATTCAAAAGTCTTACTAGTAGCAACCAAAGCAGACCTTTTTCCAGAACGCGGTCATGGAACATATATCCTGTCTGAGGGATTGACGATCGACTATAACAGAATTTTATTTGATAATTCCATTTTCGAGATCGCCTGTGAAAGCCGGGATTATCTCGAAAATCTTATTCAGAAATTTGATGCCTCGACTGATGAGGAACACCGTATTAGAGTTTAGTATTAAACCTAAGCCTCTATCATTTACCTAGACTTATCCGTTCAATATTTTTCCATCTCGATCAATTCGATACCGGAAACTTTAGGATCATTGCCCCCTCTATCTCTCTTCAAAGGCCTCGAGATAACTTATAGGCAAAACCCGTATTTACGAAAACCCTTTTCACCTATAATAAAATAACGCAATTGTCGCCTTAATACGGAGAGCGTTAATTTAGATGAGCGGGAAATGATCGGACGATTGTTCTCCGCTTTTTATTTCTACGTACATTATAACAACAGTATGTGCCCCTCCGAGGTTTAAGTGTTGATCTGGTTGAAATTAATTATTCACTAACCTCAATTGCCTTTCCTGAACGCTGCCTCGCCAAAGTAGTATTTATAAAATGGGTATTCCTTTCAGGAGTCTCCGCATTTTCTAAATCTCCACTTTGTCTTTCGGGATCAGTTTTGAAAGACTTGGGTAAATTCTGGAACAAAATCAATGCATACCGAATCCTTCCATTGGCGATAGTCAATGCTGGTAATTCCCTAAACGAATCAATTGACATTCAAGCTGAGCATTCCGGGAGGAATCGAATTCCTAAGACCGGATAATTTCCCCATGCCCAAATACAAAAGCACTCTTGAGAAGCTCACAGAAGAAGGTGGGCTGATTGAATCAGGTTTTGCTCATCATACAGACGTCTCGGTTAAGGGATATCATAGAAGATTCCGTAGACCAGTAGACCTTAAAATACCCAATATTTTGGGTAGCCGAAAAAAAGACCTTGAAGAGTTGGCCACAGCCCTGCTGCACTATGTTTTCGATTTTCATAATATATCAGGTCCTGCCGAAAAGCAGGTGATCGGTTGCCATATTACAGCATTGAAGCCGGGAGACAAAATGGCCTTGCCGGCATATCTGTTCGTTAAAGCAGATGCTCCTTTCAGCATAGACTACCAGATCAGGTCGAACCAATGTAGTGGAATCGGGAAACTTGAAGTATTATAAATTACCTAAAGAATTCAAACAATAGATCAGGCGAAACTGCAGAACAGACCGCGTTTACAGAAATCTACTATAGGATTGGAAAGGTGCTACTAAACCAGGCTACCATCGATTGAAGTCGATTGGGCTTCTGAGGATCTTTTGCAGATTCTGTTCACTATAGTGTTTCAACGTCGCGAATAACTGTAATTACAAACGACTTTAGGATTCTGCGGACTCCGTTTGAAGCTCACCAGTTCCAATACATTGCAATGCTATGGCACTGTTATACAAGAAATATCTTTTGCTATGGCTGACTGTAAGAAAAGATCAACCTTCGTTGCAGGATCATTGTGAAAATCCCCCACTTTTCACTGAGATCCTTAAACTTCTCAGTCCAGTCCTTCATAAACTGGATATTGAAATTGATGGTCCCGTCGGCTGACTTCTCCGGATTGATTGCCTGCATGATCTCCAAGATTGCTTTCCAATATTCCTGCTCATCATCTTCCATCTCAGTTGCCCCTTCAGGATATTCACTGCATAAATCAGAAAGGATATCCATAAACCTGTTCCAGGTTTTAGCCAGTTCAGTAGCTGACTTGTGGAAATGATTACGTACCAGAGCCTCCCCCTTTTCATCCATCAAATCGTTGTCATTGAAAAACTCCAAATCACCAAGGTGCGCTACAAACACCTTCATCATTTCAAAATCAGTAGCGACACCCCGCATCATCTGCACGCTCGGATGAACCGACATCCAACTTTTCAAATTCAAGCCTGTACTAATTTTTTGGTCAATATCGTAACCCATCCATCGGTAGGCAGGAAGCTCTTCGAATTTGGTATCCAGAAACAGGTGCAACGGAAACTCAAACCATTTGAAGTCCAGCACAAAACCCCTGATCTCGCTGATCACATAGAATTTCGAAAAGAAACGCTCCAGCATCATGTATTTTAAACTGACATACTCAGTCCCGCAAATCTCATCATACAGCATTTGATAGACATCCCTGACTGCATAGATGCTGTCAATCGGGTCTTCAACCTGGGTTATGAAAACTGGTTTAAAATCCGTAATCGCATTATTCCGGTAGACAATTTTATGGCATCCGTTCTTATTTACAGCCTTTATGACTTTAGTCAGGGCATTGATGAAGTTATTTTGCAACGTGGTGATCTCTTCGTTCAACGTAATCCGCTTAAGGTCATTTCCATCAACCGCCGCGCAGAAGCTTTTCCATATGCTGGCAACTGTAAATAGATATTTATCAGTAATGCCAACTGTTTTTCTGTTGTATTTTTTGAAGAACAATTCCCGCTGCTTTTCAAAGTCTACCCGCTTTTCGGCAGCTGCATACAGATGCGTGAAAGATACTCTCTTGATGTTAGTATTGATCGGATGCTCTGGCTGAGAATGCTGTCTAACCATGGAGGTAGTTGTGTCACCTGACTGTCTGATGAAGTTTTCTATGTCAGTTTTGTACGCATTATAACTGTCAAAAAATGGCTTATACTTTTCCGAAAGATACAGCTCCTTGTTTTCATCTTTGCTCTGAACGGAGCCACGCCTTGCTTTGCGGCTTTTTACAGGAATACCCATCGGGTCAACCGAACTTTTCGGTGCGGACAGCCTGGTCAGCGACTGGTAATTCATTTGTTCCATGACCGGAAGTAAATCATTAAAATTTCCTGTCTTGCGAAACTTCGTAATAGAACTCTGAAAATCCTGAAGGTGCTTTTTGATCCTTTGCTCCCATTCATTCAGGCGCTCATGAAATTCATTCCAGTCATCAGGTCTCCTTGGAAAGTCGGTCAACTGACGGATGGTGGCATTCACATTTACCCATTGGGCAATTGGCAGGTTCTTAGCTGAAATATGTTTGGTCGAATCATCATAGGGCAAGAGGGCGATTCTGTGCCCATGGCCCTGAGAACAATATTTCAGTTTGTCTGGATAGGCAACCCGCAATATATCTATAACTTCCATGGTGCGGTTGTGCAGGTTTTTGAACTGCACATCCTCGGTCATATCTACCATAAAGTCAACGCTGACTTCATCGTTCACCTGCAAAAGCGGGATCTTATATTCTTCCTGTATTTTTTGATTAAACATTGGAGCCAGTTCAATGCGGATGGCATCAAATTCCTCAGAATACTGGTGCATACCGAGCATCAATATAGAAAGATCATGGCTGTCGAGTATCTCAAAAGCACTTTTGAAATTATTTGTGCAAAGATTGGTAATCTGTCCCGCATTATTGTCGGTATTTTTCAGCCAGAACAAGGTATCTCCAAATTCAGACCAGTCTGAATAGTTTTGTGGTGCTGGTGGTAATTCAATCGTATTATAAAACTGGGTTACGGGGATATAGACCTCCGATTTTGGACTTAGCTTGCTGCTGGTATCACGGAGCGTATTGACAAGTCCCTCATTTTCGCCGGGCAAAGCGCTCAGTGTTTCTTCTAAATCCAGGGTCCCTCCATGATAAATATCTGTTACAATCGACCAGGCATCACCTGATTTTTGATAGGCTTCCTCCAGAACCTGCTGGTTGCGGTCAATATAGTTTCTCACCCCTGCCCAAAGTAAACTTCTGGTGGCTGCACCGTAGATTACCCAGGAGTTTCTGCCGCTTGCTTTCAGGTTTTCGATCAGTTCCTCAGCACTGACGATCTTGGTATATAGCAATTGCAGGAGAAACGCATAACTGTCTTCCTGTTCAATGGTCTTCAGGCACCTGTTAATGTAGTCCTTTTTGCAAACCACGAATTCATCAAACATAATTTCAACGAGCAGTGTTGAGCGAATTGGGTGAAGGCCGCTCAGGTATTTCCGGTCAAAACTGTGTTTGAGCAAGTATTCCTTCTCGAATTTGTCAATGAGCAGTTTAATATTGGGCACATTCCGGATCAAGCTGACATCTATCCTCGCCCCGAAAGCGTCTGCAAAGCAGATTGTCCGCAATAGCTCCAACTGGCCGGTTGGGTTTTGGGCTTCTTCCTTTTCCAGTTGAGTGAACTGTGCCTTTAACTTGTCCCGTAATGAACTTCCTTGTGTAATAGCATGAACAAATTCCAGCAGAGGGACACCGGTTTTAAATTCGATCCAGGCATCTTTAAAATCATTGTACCTGCTGATCAATTCCCTTTGTTCGAGGTTGTCAAAGATGACCTGTGCTTCTTCTTCTGCGAGTTCCAGTTCGATATCTGAATACAGGAAATCTGATTCAGCAGATTGTGCCCTGTACCAGTCTTCTTTCCGGATGGTGACCAGTAAGCGCAGATATGGATGGTTGGCAAATTCCCTGGCGATTTTTAGCCATGAGGTCGTATTGGGCGTGACGTGAAGAACGAAATATGCGGGTACTTTCAGGCCCTTGGTTAATGCCGAAATCGCCAGTATTGCTTCATTTGTCTTTACCGGATCTTCCTGCAGGATGACTTCATAGATCAGGGAGCTCGCAGCTTTGTTAAATACATAACGGTAAGCTAAAGTGGATTTCCCCTGACCTGAAGCTCCGTTAATGACGACCACATTGTGTTTATTCAGACCTTCATCTATCGCTTCCAGAAAATGGTTTCGCTGTACATCCAATCCTGCGTTAATGTGTTCATACCTTGCACTTATACCATAGTAGAATTCTTCTTTAAGGTTCTCAGTCTCTGTTTCTGAAAGTTCGGTCTTGGTCAGGGGGTTGATGTAAATCCCATACTGTTTGGTAAAGGCAACGCGTTCAGAGAAGTATTTACCCATTCGGGTGATCATATCCAAAATATCTTTAAAATTGATCAGCTGCTGCCTTTCGGCATTGACCTGTATGTAGTAAAGCAGATTTTCAGCCGTCGGAACCGGGTCAATGGCTTCGTGCGCTTTCAGCATATCCAGAATCTCATCAGTGATCTGATCCTCATTGATCTCAGTCACCTCAAGTCTGGATTTGATGGTGAAGACCTGGTTTTCATTGAGTCCTCCTTTCAGGAAATGCGCTTTTTCCTTTTGGTCTTTACGATTTGGGCTATCTTTCCATTTCTTGATCTCCTCGCTGACTGCTCCAAACGAAGCCAGTACCGGAATACTGTTTGGATAGATGCTGATGAATCTTTTCAAAAAAGAGGTTTTGTTGTGAGCGATCAAGTCTGATAATGTCAAGGTTTTGCTCAGGTTCTTGACCTGGATGGCATAAAGAATATGTCCGTTTTCATCCAGCACATCAAGATCCTCCTCTCCTTCCAGCCTGTAGCTATGGAACATGTCCTGCTTGGATAAGATGTAATGAAGTGAATATAGAAATTGGGTTCTGTATCCTTTGAGTGCGGAGATGGCTGACATATTTAGTGATATTCTTTAACGTTGTGCGCTAAAGTCCGTAAAAATCAGATGAAGTGAGTAATCGATTTATGCACATCATGTAAAAGTTAAACGATTCAGTCATAAGGATTTAATTTTATCATACGGACTATCTCGCGTTTACCAGCAGGTGTCCGGTCTTGACTTTACTTATCTTTTAGACATGGTTAAAACTTATTTTTCTAAAATAGAAAATATAAATGAATAATATAAAATAACAGTGAATATATACATCACTAACAAAAGTGTTATCTAATTCACGCCAAAATAGCAATAAAAATTCTTTAATAAATTATGGGAAACCGTAGAATCTAATCTTAAAACACCAACTCATATCTCCCCGATCTTCGGTTCAAAAACTCACTTATACAGACACTTTTTAAAAACATTAAACATCTGACAATTCCCAGTGGCCAGCTCTATCACTTCCAACGCATCTAATAAGTTTTTTCTCTCTTAAAGTCCTGATGTGTTTATCTACAGAAGTTGTACTAATTCCAATATTTTCCGCCATTTCTTTTTTCGATACTCTAGGGTTAAACCTTATCAGATCCACTATCTTCCGTTGACTTTCTACCAACCCATCTACCAACCCATCTACCAACCCACCTCGGGCAACAGCCTCTTCTGAAATCGGAAATATCATCCTGGTAAAGTTTTCCATAAACCGGAAACATTCTTTAGGATAACTTTCTAAAATCCTTGGTACACCTGAACCTAATTGTTCTACCTAGACTAAGTGCTATAACCTAAAAAAGGCTGTTTACAGCTTACTAAGCTACAAAATATTAACCCCTACAAAACCAACTCATACCTCACTGACCTTCCTGCCCCTTCTGGAGCAAAAACACCCATTTCATGAAGATCTTGAAGATCTCTCGTAGCTGTAGCTTTCGATGTTTTAGTAATAGCTATATATTTCTTAGCGGTCATACCACCTTCAAAGCCAGTGGCACCATTTTCTAGCATAGGCTGAATTGCTTTTAACTGGCGTTCATTAAGTTGCTTACCATATTTATCAAAAAACTTCGCTTTTTTAAGCGTAAACTGTATCAATTCTTTAGCATCTTTTTGAGCATCTAAGATCAATTGAGCAAAATAATTTACCCAATCTGTAATATCTAAACTCCTCTGTGCGTATTACAATTGATCATAATATTGCTTTTTATCCTTTTCTATTATTTTCGACATGGAAAGCAATGCAGTGCTTTTCAAGCCTTGAGAAAGGGTAAATTCGGCTAAGGCTCGTCCAATTCTACCGTTACCATCTTCAAAAGGGTGGATGCTTTCAAAATAGAGGTGCGCAATAGCTGACTTTAATAAGGCTTTAGAAATATGGTCATTAACAGGTAATCCTGATTGAATATACCAATCCACAAAATTTTCATTTCAGCAAGAATATTTTCTGATGGAGGCGCTTCATAATGCACTATTTCTCTACCATAAGGACCCCAAACAACCTGCATAGGTTCTGAACCTTTGCACCATTGTCCAAGCATTAATTTTTGGATCATATTCCATTTAAATTTTATGCCAACCGAGGATTTTATCAAGATTTAAAACTTGGTTTATATCTTGATTTACCTCAAGCATCAGTTTCGCTATACCTGAAGCTCTTTTGTCTTTGACAATAACTGTAGGTTTTACACCTAAATTATTTTTAATCGAAGACATTACGTCCTCCCTACTCATATATTCTCCTTCAATCTCTGAAGTCTTAATCGCTTCCGAAATCAAAATCTCTACCCATTTATTTCCCAATACAAAACTTACTAAATATATTCTCCAACAAATCATCCGTCGTTACCTGACCTGTAATCTCCCCCAAATAATGAAGCGCCTGTTTAATATCCACCGACAAAAACTCCGAGGTCACCGGGTTTTCCAAACCATAAGCCACACTATCCAATGCCGCTTTAGTTTTCTGTAAAGCCTCCACATGCCTGATATTGGTCACCATGGTATGACTGTCGCTCAATTGATCACCCACGGCAAGTGCATATAACTGCTCTTTCAATTCCTCCACATATTGGTTCTCTTTCGCAGAAATGGAAACAAAATGAATGGCCGGCGGCAAATCCAAAGCAACAAAATCAAAGGAAGCAACCAGGTCAATCTTATTAGCCACCGCTAAAAAAGCCAGACCTTCCCGGTATAATTTCATGATATCCGAACGGATTTCCTCAGCAGAAAGCGTCGAAACATCAAACATATACACCAAAACGGCACTTTGGTCGATTTTCTGCATGGTCTTCTCCACCCCGATCGCCTCAATGGTATCGGTGGCTTCGCGGATTCCTGCCGTATCGATCAGCCTGAAGTTAATGCCGTTGATATTTAAAACCTCTTCAATGGTATCACGGGTAGTTCCTGCAATTTCACTCACGATGGCCCTTTCCTCGTT
>Ga0182007_10000350_pt1 | contig 29073 bp, 30 predicted proteins | sample Sormic07211113_1_FD_123023 | JGI IMG/M metagenome (GOLD analysis project Ga0182007, IMG submission 123023) | Rhizosphere microbial communities from Sorghum bicolor, Mead, Nebraska, USA - 072115-113_1 MetaG | ecosystem: Host-associated > Plants > Roots > Rhizosphere | place: USA: Nebraska...
CTGACCTGGTGGAGCAGCGTGGCGTCCTGGATCACCAGGGCGTCAGGGTGCATGACGGGTTCGCGCACCCGGATGGGCCGGTCGTCGATACGGCAGAACGCCATCACCGGCGCGCCCGTGCGCTCCGAGCCGAAGCTGGGGAACGCCTGCGCGTGGCGGCCCTCCAAGAACGCCGCCACCGACAGCACCTCCGCGGCCGTGACGGCACCCTGTCCGCCGCGGCCGTGGATACGGACCTGGAACACGGCGTCCTCCTTCCGCAGCCCGGTTCTCCAGTCCTATCCCGGGAGCGGGCGGCGGCCGGAGAGGCCGAAGGTCCCCGGTGAGGGGCCGAGGGGGCAGGCCGGTGCGCCCACCCGCGTCGCCGCGCCGGCCGGTCAGCCATGCGGTACGACCGCCACCGGGCAGTGGACGTGATGCATCACCGCGTGCGCCACCGGGCCGGTGTGCGCCCCCAGCCTGCTCGGGCGGGTCCTGCGGCCGACCACGAGCAGACCGGCCTCGGCGGTCGCCCGCAGCAGCACCTGGGCGGGACGGCCGTTCTCCGTCAGCTCCCGGACCGGGACCGCCGGGAACTTCTCCCGCCACGGCCGGACCAGCGCGGCCAGCGCTTCCCCGGCCGCCTCCCGTGCCGCCGCGTCCGCGTCGTCGGGCAGATGCCACGCATGCACCACGCGCAGGGGGGCGTTGCGCAGTGCCGCGCTCTCGAAGGCGAACTCCAGGACCTCCTCGCAGGGATGCCCGGTGTCCACGCCCACGACGACCTCGCGGTACGGCTCCCGCGCCGAGGGACGCCCCTCGCCGTCCGGGACACGCTCGTCCGCCGGGGTCTGATCGGCGCGCACCAGTACCACCGGACGCGTCACATGGGCCACCGTGGCCGATGCCACCGACCCGGCCATGAAGCCGCCGAGGCCGCTGAACGCGCGGCTGCCCAGGACCAGCAGCTCCGCGTTCGCGCCCGCCGTGACCAGCGCCTGCGCGGCGGGCCGGGCGACCTGGTCGGCACTCAGGCGGACCTGCGGATACCGTTCGTCGAGCCGGTCCATCGCGCCGCGCAGGATCCGCCGCGCCCAGTAGCGCGGCGCCTCCAGCTCCGGCAGGTCGGACGCGTCCGAGGGAAGTCCCTCGTACGCGTGCACCAGCCGCAGCGGCAGGCCGCGCCGCAACGCCTCACGGGCGGCCCAGTCGGCCGCGGCGAGACTCTCACGTGAACCGTCCAGTCCTACGACAACGGGGCGCGGCATGATGGACACCTCCCGGCGACGATGCCCGCGCGGTCCGTTCCGGCACGGGCCTGCACTCCCAGCATCCGTGCACGGGAGACGGCCGGGCAGGGGCTGTCCGGCCTTCGGCCGCCGGTCGAACGGCCCTCGGTCCGTCCACTCGGGCTTGTGGATCACCCCACCCCGCGGTGTGGGCCGAGGGGCCTTGGCAAACGGCCGGTCGGGACCCACGCAGGGCCGTTCGGCCCACGGTGGGCCATAACGGTGCCCGAATAGCGTCCGGGTCCATGGAGAACGACACGAGCGCGCGCCCCGTACGGCGTCGCGCCACCGTGGGCCGGCCGACGGCCGCGCGCCCTGTGCCGACGCGCCGTGAGGGGTCCGCGACCGCCGCCGATCCCGGCCGGGACGGCAAGGAGCACGCCGGGTCCACGACCGTCCTCCTGGACCGGGCCACGGGAGAACCCGTGGTCCCTGGCGGCTCGCCCGGCCTCCGGTGGGGGGAGGCCGGGCGAGGCCGCTGGAGCCTCGAACTCGGTGACACCGAGCGCACCGAGGGCCGTTCGACGATCGCGCCGGGCGCCGGAACGGACCGGCGGTTCCGCTCCGACACCATCTGCCGCGCCTTCCTCGCCCTGACGAAGAAGATCCGCCAGGACCGGCATGTCCTCCCGGCCGCCCACGAGGAGGACGCGGCGGCGCTCAGCGCCCTGGACAGCCGCCGCCCGGTGGACGCCGCCGAACCGTCCGGAAGCCGGGTCACGCCCGGCATCCCCACTCTGCGCCGCGCACCCCACGGAGACCCCGCATGAGCCCGCTGCCCGCCACGATCCCGGCGATCCTCCGCACCCGTATCCGCGCGGCCGCCCGCCGCCGCACCGTGCCGACCCCCGACGAGGTCGAGCGCCGCGCTCTGCTGCTGCGGCTGCTCTCGGTGCTCCTGCGGTACCCGGACCACGAACTGACCGACGGGCGGCCCCGGTTGGCGGCCGCGGTGGCCGCCCTGCCGCCGTCCCCGGCCACCACCGAACTCACCGCCTTCATGGACTGGTTCACCGCCGAGGAGCCCGAGGCGCTGGAGCGGCACTACGTCGAGATGTTCGACCTGCGCCGCGGGAGCAGCCCCTACCTGACGCCCTGTCTGACGTCCTACCTGCACGGTGACACCCGCCGCCGCGGCATGGCCCTGCTCGCCCTCGCCCAGCGCTACAAGGCCGCCGGCTGGGACATCGACGGCGACGAACTGCCCGACCACCTCCCGGTCGTCCTGGAGTTCGCCGCGCTGGCCGGCCCCGGCCGGGGCGAGGCGCCCCTGCGGCAGCACCGGTGCGGCCTGGAGCTGATCCACCGGTCCCTGAACGAGGCCGGCTCGCCCTACCGGCATCTCCTCGCCGCACTGCGTACCCTGCTGCCGCCGCCCACCGAGGCGGACCTGGCCGCCGTGGCGCGCCTGGCCGCGGAGGGCCCGCCCGCCGCGGACGTGGGCCTGGACCGCCTGGACCCCTACGGCAACGGCGAGTTGGCCCCGCCCGGCACCCTCACCCCGCCCGAGCAGGCCTCGGCCACCCCTATTCCGCCCGCGCATCAGGACGACCGCCGATGAACGTCTCCGCCCCCGACCTGCTCCCGTGGGTCGCCTTCCCCCGCGCCGGCCTCGCGATGTTCGCGGTCGGCCTCCTGCTCCGCGTCGCCGCGACCGCCACGCACCACGCGTTCGGCGGCGGCCACGACCACCGGGAGACTGTCTCCGTCCGGCGGACCGACGTCGTCCGGGTCGCCGGGCCCGTACCCGAGGAGGGCCGATGATCGTCGCGGTCGGGCACGGCGATCTGACCGATGCCACGCTGAAGCTCATGGAGGTCGAGTTGCGGGACCGCCTGGAGCGCCTCGACGACGGCGCCGCCGCGCTCGTACGGGCGGGGGCGGGGCTGCCGGTTGCCTTCGGACGGGCCGTCCGCGCGGCCGGGAGGAGGCTCCTGGTGCTGCTTCCGACGCAGCACTCCGTGCCCGCGCAACTGCCCGGGCGGGACCGGGAGGGAGCGCGCGAACTGCTGCTGCTCGCCGAGGAGGTGAGGCTGGCCGCCTTCGACCCCTCCGACCGCGAAGCCTGCATCGACGCCGACGAGCGCCTGGTCCGGGCGAGCAGCACCGTCCTCGCGGTGTGGGACGGCTCGCCCTCCGACGGCCGGGACGCCACCGCCCACCTGGTCGCCCACGCCCGCGCCCACGGAGTCCCGGTCGAGGTCCTGTGGCCCGAGGGAGCCGCACGGACGCGGCGGATCACAACCGGAGCGTGAACCACGTCGTCTTGCCCTCGTCGGTGGGCCGGACACCCCAGGTGTCCGCCAGGGCCCGCACCAGGATCAGCCCCCGCCCGGACTCCTCGTCCTCCGCGGCGAGACGCGGCTGGGGCAGGTGCGGGCTGCGGTCGCTGACCTCGACGGTGAGATGGGTGGCCGTGCGGTGCAGATGCAGCCCGACGGAACCCTCGGCGTGCTGCACGGCGTTGGTCAGCGTCTCCGACAGCAGCAGGACGGCGTCGTCCGCGCCCGGGGTGCAGTTCCACGACGTGAGCGCCTTGTGCAGGAACGCCCGCCCCTCCGGCACGGACGACGGGACGGCCGGCAGGTCGATGCCCACGGCAGCGAGCGGCGCGGCCGGCAACTGGGCCAGCAGGAGGGTCACGTCGTCGTCGTGACTGTCCGCGTGGGGCAGCAGCCTCCCCAGCACATGGTCGGCCGCCGCCTCCAGGGACGGGGTGCCGACGAAGAACTCGTCGAGTACGACGGAGAGTTCGCCCACCCGCTCCTCGATGTCGCTGCCCGGTGTCTCGATCAGGCCGTCGGTGTAGAGCACGAGTGTCGCGCCCGGCGGGATCTCGCTGCACGCCTGCTCGTACAGGATGCCGCCGACGCCCAGCGGCGCGTTGACGGGAGAGGACAGGCCGCACACGCCCTCGTCCCCGCCCGCGACGAGGATGGGCAGGTGCCCGGCGGAGCACACCGTCACCGTCCCGGCGTCCGGCGCGATGACCAGATAGCAGCAGGTGACGAGCTGGTCCGGCACATCGAGGTCGGCCACGCAGATGTCCAGGGCCTGCATCAGCTGGCGTGGCTGCATACCGGTCTTGGCGAGTGCGTGCGCCGCCGAGCGCAGCTGCCCCATGACGGCCGCGGCCTCCAGACCACGGCCCATGACGTCACCGATCAGCACCCCGACCCGGTCGGCGCCGAGCGGGATCAGGTCGAACCAGTCGCCGCCCACACCCGCGCCCTGCGTGGCCGGCCGGTAGCGGCTCGCGGTGGCAAGTCCCGGCAGGGCGGGCGGGGTGCCCATCAGACTGCGCTGCAGGGTGAGGGCGATGTGCCGCTGCTGCTCGTACAGCGCGGTGAGTTCGGCCTCCGCCTTCTTGCGGTCGCTGATGTCCCGCACGATGGCGCACGCGCCGACCACGGTCCCGCCGGTGTCCCGGGTGGGCCACAGCGTGACGTCCACGTCGAGCATGCCACCGGTCCTGGTGAGCCGCAGCGTCTCGAAGTGCTCGACCTTCTCGCCGTCCCGCAGCCGCTCCAGGAGGCTGCCGATCTCGTCCTGCAGATCGAGTGGCGCCAGCAGGGACACATGCCGGCCGATGGCCTCCTCGGCCGTGTAGCCGTAGAGCTCCTGGGCGGCCGCGTTCCAGTAGGTGATGTAGCCGTCGAGCGTCTTGGCGAGGATCGCGTCCTGCGAGGACTCGACCAGCGCGGCGAGTTCGTTGATACGGGCCTCGGCGGCCTTGCGGTCGCTGACGTCCCGCACGGCTGCGGAGACCAGCAGCCCGTCCGAGGTCTCCAGCGGGCTGAGACTGATCTCCACCGGGAACTCGGTGCCGTCCTTGCGCAGCCCGTGCAGATCGAGTCCGGCACCCATGGGCCGGACCTGTCGGTTGGACGTGTAACCGGCCCGGTGCAGGGTGTGCTGGCCGCGGAAACGATGCGGCATGAGCAACTCCACCGGACGTCCCAGCAGTTCCTGGCGCCCGTAGCCGAACAGGGCCTCCGTCTGGGCGTTCACCAGTTTGATCACCCCGGTGTCGTCGACGATGACCATGGCGTCCGGTGCCGCCTCCAGCAGTCCCCGGAACCTTTCCTCAGCCCCTCCCGCGACGCTCTCGCGGACCGCGGCCGCGCACCCGCACCGCTCCGGACCACCGACGGCGGCAGGTACCCGCCCCATCTCGACGATGTCGGTCACCTCCGGCTCACCTCCACCCCAGCGACGATCCGCACATCACACCGCCTCCACCCCGCCGCCGCACCGCGTTGTCGCTTACTGTCCGTACAGTGGCCGATCCTGTCCGCTGTCGCGTCGGAGGATGGCCGTGGGACGGCGGAAGTGCCCGCAGGGCTCAGGCCCTTGTGCCGTTCGGCCCATGTCCCGCGCGTGTCCGTGACCCAGCCTGAAGACAGGGGGCGCCCCGCGCCCGGACCCGCCGGAGGACACCATGTACGGCACCCCGCACACCGTGAGCGATGTGATGACCCGCACCGTCGTCGCCCTGGCGGGCGACGCACCGTTCAAGGACATCGTCAAGGCGATCCGCCGGTGGATGGTCAGCGCCCTGCCCGTCCTCGACGAGGATCGGCGCGTGATCGGCGTGGTCTCGGCGGCCGATCTGCTGCCCAAGGAGGAGTTCCGCGACGGCACCCCCGACCGGTACACACGTCTGACGCGGGCCACCGACCTCGCCAAGGCCGGCGCGCGCACGGCGGGCGAGCTGATGACGGCCCCCGCGCTCACCGTCCGCACCGACGCCACGCTCGCCCAGGCCGCCCGCACCATGGCGCGCTACGGCATCAAACGGCTGCCGGTCGTGGACGACTCCGGGACGCTCCAGGGCATCGTCAGCCGCTCCGACCTGCTCCAGGTGTTCCTGCGTGAGGACGCGGACATCGCCCAGGAGGTCCGCCGCGAGATCGTCGCCCCGCTCTTCCCCGATCCGCCGGAGCCGATCGGAGTGCGGGTGCGCGACGGAGTCGTACGGATCACCGGCCGGGTCCGGGACACCGCGCTGGTGCCCGTGGCCATCCGCCTGACCCGGGCCGTCGAAGGCGTCGTGGACGTCGACTGCGCGCTCGCCGGCCCGCGCCGCCATCCGGACCTCGACCCCGACCTGCCCGACACGGGCGACGCCGGCGAAGACCGGACGGACCCTCAGGAGGCCCGCTCGTCCCGCTGATCGGCCCCGGACGGCCCCGTCCGCCGCGGTGACCGGGCATGCGACGTTTGCGGCACCAGGCACCAGGCACCAGGCCGTGGGCGACACGCGTGAAGGGACACCGACCGATGGCGACGACACGTCGAACCCGGGTGAGGAAAGTGCCGTTGTGGCGGTGGCGGCACAACCCGTTGAAGCGTCGCAGCGACCGGGTGGAGGCCTGGATCGTGCTCGCCGGCTGGACGCTCGCTCTCGCGGCGGGACTGCTGGCCGGGACGGCCGCCGGCACTCAGGTGCAGCACGGTCTGACCGCACGGCGGGCGCAGGTTCGTCCCGTCGCGGCCGTGCTGACGCGGGACGCGCCCAGGACCCCCGTCATGACGATCCACGGCGGTGACCCCGACACGGTGTGGGCGTCGCTGCGCTGGACCGGCACCGACGGCCGTGCGCACATCGGCTGCACCCGGGTCGAACCCGGGAAAGCGGCGGGCGCGCGCGTCACCGTGTGGACCGACGGCGGCAGGCTGGTCACCCGCCCCGCCACCGCCACCGAGGCGCGCGTGCGGACGGCGCTGGTGGCCGGGGCCGCCGGACTGGGCGCCGGGGGAGTCGTGCTCGTCGGCGTACGGCCGGCATGTGCCTGTCTGGACCGGCGCCGCCTGGCGGAGTGGACGGCGGAGTGGGAGCGGGTGGGGCCCGCGTGGAGGCGGCGGACGAGCGGCTGACAAGGCCCGGTCGGGCCACGAACGGGGCCGGACGGCTCACGCGGCGGCGGCCGGTGGAGCGGGACGCTGACGGTGGGAGAACGAAGAGGAGAGTGACATGACCGGCATGATCGAACGGCTGCCCGGCTGGCCCGCGTTCCCCGACCTGTTCGGCTGGGTCGAGGGCGGGCTCCCGGCGGCGCACGCCGTTCCGGGAACGCACGGCATCCGGATCGAGGAGCACCTGGAAGAGGGCAAGTACGTGCTGCGGGCCGAGCTCCCGGGCATCGACCCCGCCAAGGACGTCGAGATCACCGTCTCGGAGGGCCTGCTGACCCTGCGGGCGGAGCGCACCGAGGAGACGACGGGCAAGCGCCACACGGAGTTCCGCTACGGAACCTTCACCCGCTCCGTGCGGCTCCCGGCCGGCGCCACGGGCGACGACGCCACCGCCGAGTACAAGGACGGCGTCCTGACCATCGAGGTTCCGGTGCCGGAGGAGAAGGCGGGCACCAGGACCATCCCCGTGCGCCACGGCTGAGTGCAGGGGCTCGCCGCGTCGCACCCCGTGTGCGCGACCGGGATCCATCCGGTCGCGCACACGTCCGTGCGGGCGCCGGCGACGCCGAAAGCCGCCGGCCGGGCCACCCGGTCCCCTGGGCCGGGACCCTTCGGCCCATGCCGGGGCCCGCGGACCCCTCGCAGGCTGGAGGCACACACCGTGGAGGGAGAGGAACCATGGCTGTCTCCACCCGCATCGCGGTCATCGCCGTCGGCGACCGGCTCCGGCACGACGACGGCATCGGCGCGGCGGTACTCGCCCGGCTCGGGCGACGAGCCGCCGTACGCCCCCTGCCGCGCGGTACGACCCTCGCCGAGTGCGACGGTGAACCGGGGCACCTCACGGGCCTGTGGGAGAACACGGAGCTCGCCGTCGTGCTGGAGTCCGCCCACGCCCGCACCGGTCACCCCGGCCGTGTCTACCGGCTGGACCTGGACGCCGCCGAGTTGGGGCGCCCGGGTGTCCTGGGGTCGCACGGCCTCGGTGCGGCCGTCGAACTCGCCCGGGAACTGGACCGGTTGCCCGAGCACCTGGTCGCGTACGCCGTAGAGGGGGACGACTTCTCGGAGGGGGACGGCCTGTCCGCGCCCGTCGCGAAGGCCGTCGCGCTTCTCACCGGAAGGGTGGAGCGGGAGATCGTCCGGCACCGCACCGCGGCCGTGCGCGGCAGCGCACGTCAGGGCGGGAAGGACGCACCCGCTTCTCGCGGATCCTGATTGCGCGGTGAGCGGCCGAGGCCGGTGCTCCGCGTCTTCGTCGGGTCCTTCCCGCCACATCCAGCACACCACGCCCGCCGTGCGGGCACCAGGGCCGACCGGCCCTCGTCCCGGAGGAGACCCGGACATGACCACCCTGCCCACCCGCCCCGACGAACGGCCGCGCAGCCGGCCCGCACTGCTGACCTTCCTGGGCGGTGTCGGGACCGTCACGGGCAGCAAGTTCCTGGTCGAGAGCGACCATGCCCGCGTCCTCGTCGACTGCGGCCTCTTCCAGGGCCTCGCCGACCTGCGGCGGCGCAACTGGCGCGAACTGCCCTGCGACGCCACCGACATCGAGGCCGTCGTGGTCACCCACGCCCACCTCGACCACTGCGGATACCTGCCGCGCCTGGTGCGCCACGGCTTCCGCGGCCGCGTCGTGACCACGCCGTACACCGCGCGGCTGATGGAGATCGTGCTGCGCGACAGCGCGAAACTGCAGCTGGAGACGGCTCGGCACGCCAACGAGCACGGCTGGTCGAAACACCGTGTCGCGCAGCCGCTGTACGACGACTCCGACGTGGACCGCACGATGAAGCTCGTGGAGGCCGTGCCCTACCACGCGCCCGTCGACATCGCCGCCGGGACCCGGCTCACCCTGTTCTCCGCCGGTCACATCCTCGGTTCCGCCTGGGCCCGGCTCACCCTCGAGGACGGCCGCACCCTCGCCGTCAGCGGCGACCTCGGCCGCCCCGGCCACCCCCTGCTCAGCCCCGCGGAACCCTTCTCCGGCGCGGACGTCCTGCTGGTGGAGTCGACCTACGGCAACCGGCGCCACGACGAGCGAGCGGGCCGGACCCACTTCGCCGAGGTCCTCGCCCGCACGCTGGCCCGCGGTGGCACCGTCGTCGTCCCCGCCTTCGCGCTCGACCGCACCGAGGTCGTCCTGCACGAACTCGCCGAGCTGCGCCGCGACGGCCGCCTGCCGGCCTCCGTACCGGTGTACGTCGACAGCCCGATGGCCCTGGCCGCTCTCGACGTCTACCGGGACGCCCTCCTCACCCACGCGCCCGGCCTGCGACCGGACGTCACCGCCACCGGTACGGCGGCCCTGAGCCCGGAGCCGTTCCGTGCCGTGAGGTCGCTGGAGGAATCCCTGGAGCTCGCCGAGACGCCCGGACCCGCCGTGATCGTGTCGGCGTCCGGCATGGCCACCGGCGGACGGGTCCTGCACCATCTGCGGCGGCTGCTGCCCGATCCGCGCAACGCCGTCGTCGTGGTCGGCTTCGCCGCGCGGGGCACCCGGGCCCGCGACCTCGTCGACGGAGCGACGGCGCTCAAGATGTTCGGCGAGTACGTTCCGGTACGGGCCCAGGTCGCCGACGTGCCGCACTTCTCGGCCCACGCCGACGCCGCGCAGATCGTGGAGTGGCTGCGCGGCGCGTCGGCTCCCCACGTCGCTTATGTGGTCCACGGAGAACCGGAGGCCGCCGAGACCCTGCGCGACCGCCTCGACCACACCCTGGGCTGGACCGCGGTGGTGCCGCGCTCGGGCGAACGCGTGCTGGTCCGCTGATCGGCACCGGCACCGGCACCGGCCTCGGCATCGGCATCGGCATCGGCGTCCGGATTCCGGCGGCCGCGCGCAAGGGACGTTCCAGACCGCGGTTGGGGCCGGAAGGCTCATGTGCCGCGGCGCGCAAGGGAGTTGGCTGTAGATGAAGGAGTACCACCGAGCGACACCGACCCGAGAGGAGGGGGGACAGTGGGCACGACCCTGACACCGGAGTTCTGGGAGCGGTTCGCGATCCTGCTGGTCGCGGCGATGGCCGTGACCTTCGTCCTCACCGCACTGTTCGACGCACTCTTCGTGCGGCTGACCGAGCGTCGCGGACACCGCCCGCCGACGCCATCCACGCGGGCCCCGCACCGGCCCACGGCCGCGGACCACCGTACGCCCGTCCGCAGCTGAACGGTGAGCGGCGGTGACCGCCGCACGCCGACCGATGCGCCGCCGTGGATCCGCACCGTTCCACACCGCGGCGGCCCGCCGTCGGCCACGCCCCCCGCTGTCCGCTCCCCGCCACCCGATGGGGCCGAACGTCCCCGATCGGGGCCGAACCACCCATCGTGACTTCCGCGCACCGGTGCCACGGTGAGTTCGGAGCCTCGCGCTGCCGCGGGCTCCTGGCCCGACGAAAGGCGGTGGGGACGATGGAGCTGCCCCTGGTCGTAGGCGTCGACGGATCCGAGTCGAGTCTCACGGCGGTCGACTGGGCGGTGGACGAAGCCGTCCGGCACGAGCGGCCGCTGCGCATCGTGTACGCCTCCCTGTGGGAACGCTACGAGGGCGCGGTGCCCTCCACCGGCCTCACCCGCCCGTCCGAGCAGGTGATGGCGGAGAACATCGTCGGCTCCGCCGTGGAGCGGGCCGGCCGTGCCGCGCCGTCCCTGAAGGTGACGGGCGAGGTCATCCCCGAGGAGGCGGCGGACGCGCTCCTGCGCGAGGGCCACAACGCCTTCGCCCTCGTCACGGGCAGCCGTGGCCGCGGTGAGCTGGCCGGACTCCTGCTGGGTTCGGTCGGTCTGGCCGTCGCGGCCCGCGCCCGCTGCCCGGTCATCGTCGTACGCGGCGACAAGGCGGGCCTGGAGGGCACCCACGAACGGATCCTGCTCGGCGCGGACGACCCCGCGACAGGCGGCGAGGCCGCGCGGTTCGCCGTCCAGGAGGCCGAGGCACGCGGCTGCGAACTGGACGTCGTGCGCGCCTGGCGCTGCCCGGCGCACGAGGGCGCGGACGACCCCCGCTCCGCCACGCAGCAGGCGCACCACCACGAGGAACGGGCGGCCGCGCTGCTGGACGCCGTCCTCCACGACGCCGCGGCGGACCACCCGGCGGTACGGGTGCGCCGCTTCACGCCGGAGGGCCCGGCTCGGCAGGTCCTGCTGAACCGCTCGGCCGCCGCCGACCTCGTCGTCATCGGGGCCCGTCGCAGGCACGGCCACTTCGGCCTCCAGCTCGGCCGGGTGGGACACACCCTGCTCCACCACGCGGACTGCCCGGTGGCCGTCGTACCCCAGCAGACGTGACCGGCACGAGCGCGTGGAAGGGCCGGATCGACGTGACGGACCAGGTGTGGGAGTACGAGGGATACGACCCCGCCGACGAACGGCTGCGCGAGTCCCTGTGCGCGCTGGGCAACGGCTTCTTCGCCACGCGCGGCACCCTGCCCGAGTGCGCCGTGGACGAGGTCCACTACCCCGGCACCTATGTGGCCGGCTGCTACAACCGGCTCACCTCCTATGTGGCCGGCCGCAGTGTCGAGAACGAGGACATGGTCAACCTGCCGAACTGGCTGCCCCTGCGCTTCCGCCTGCCCGGCGACAGCTGGCTCACCCCCGACACCTCGACCGTGCTGGAGCACCGGCAGACCCTGCATCTGGCCTCCGGGCTGCTGGAGCGCCGCACCACTTACGGACTCGGACAGGGACGGTCGCTGATGGTGCGCCAGCAGCGGCTCGTGCACATGGCCGACCCCCATGTGGGCGCCCTGCGCACCGAGTTCACCGCGACGGGATTCGACGGCGCACTGGAGGTCGAGGCCGCCCTCGACGCCGCCGTCACCAACGCCGGCGTGGCCCGCTACCGCGACCTCGACGGCCACCACCTCACCCATGTGCACACCGGCGCCGACGACTCCGGCACCGTCTGGCTGCGCTGCCGCACCCGCACCTCGGACATCCGCGTCGGCATGGCCGCCCGGCTGAGCGCCGGCACCCCGGTCACGGTCCGGGCCGACGGACCGCGCCCCACCCAGCACACGGTGCTGCGCCTGGCCGACGGCCGCACCGCCACCGTCGACAAGACCATCGCCCTGCACACCTCCCGCGACCCGGCGATCAGCGACCCGCTGTACGCCGCCGTCGACCGCGTCGACCGCCTCCCCGGCTTCGACGTGCTGCTCGACGACCACCTCACCGCCTGGGACCAGCTCTGGCGCCGGGCCGACATCGACGTCCCCGGCGAGCCGGGCCGCATCCTGCGCCTGCACCTCTTCCACGTCCTGCAGACCCTCTCCCCGCACACCGCCGACCTGGACGTCGGAGTGCCCGCCCGGGGCCTGCACGGCGAGGCCTACCGCGGTCATGTCTTCTGGGACGAACTGTTCGTGCTGCCCTACCTCAACCTGCACTTCCCCGAGGTCTCCCGCGCCCTGCTGCGCTACCGTCACCGCCGTCTCGAACAGGCCTGCACCGCCGCCCGGGAGGCCGGCCGCAGAGGCGCCATGTACCCCTGGCAGAGCGGCAGCGACGGCCGTGAGGAGACCCAGCGGCTGCACCTCAACCCCAACTCCGGCCGCTGGCTGCCGGACCACTCGCGCCTCCAGCACCACGTCGGCTCCGCGATCGCCTACAACGTCTGGCAGTACTGCGAGGCGAGCGGGGACACCGAGTTCCTCCACACCAAGGGCGCCGAGATGCTGCTGCAGATCGCCCGCTTCTGGGCCGACTCGGCCGTCTACGACGAGGACCTGCGCCGCCACCGCATCAAGGGCGTCGTCGGCCCCGACGAGTACCACGACGCCTATCCCGGCGCCGAGCGGCCCGGCCTCGACGACAACACGTACACCAACGTCACCGCGGCCTGGGTGCTCGCCCGCACCCTGGAACTGCTGCGCGCCCTGCCCGAGGCGCGCCGCCGCGAGCTCGTCGAGCGCACCGGCCTCGACGCCGGTGAACTCGAACAGTGGGAGGACGTCTCCCGCACCCTGCACGTGCCCTTCCACAGCGGAGTCATCAGCCAGTTCGAGGGGTACGGGGAGCTCGCCGAACTCGACTGGGACGGCTACCGCGCGCGATACGGCGACATCCGCAGACTCGACCGGATCCTGGAGGCGGAGGGCGACACCGTCAACCGCTACCAGGCCTCCAAACAGGCCGACGTCCTGATGCTCGGCTACCTGTTCTCCCCGGCCGAACTCGGCGCCCTGTTCAGGCGGTTGGGGACATCTCTCGACGACGAGACCTGGTCGCGCACCGTCGACCACTACCTCACCCGCACCAGCCACGGCTCCACCCTCAGCGGCCTGGTCCACGGCTGGGTGCTCGCCCGGGCCCGGCGCGCCGAGGCCTGGAAGTTCTGCCAGGAGGCGCTGCGGGGCGACGTCGCCGACCTCCAGGGCGGCACCACGGGCGAGGGCATCCACCTGGGCGCCATGGCCGGCACCCTCGACCTGGTCCAGCGCGGACTGACCGGCCTGGAGACCCGCGCCGGGGCCCTGTGGCTCGACCCGGTGCCGCTGCCGGAGCTGTCGTCGTACGGCTTCGTCCTGCGCTACCAGGGCCACTGGGACATTCGGCTGCGCCTGGGCCCGGGGCGGCTGGAGATCGCCGTACCGGTCTCCGAGGCGTCGCCGATCGATGTGCGGCTGCCGGACCGGACGGTGAGTCTGCGGCCGGGGGAGAGCGACCGGCTGGTGCTGGTCGACCCACGGCCCGGTCCCGACGGGGCCGGATGGGCCGGACCGGAGACCTGATGGCCCATACCCTCCGGCACCCGGACGGACGAGGCTTGCCGGTGAGCACATCCGAGGAGCGGAAGGGGTCGACATGTACTGGAACCGCCATGACATGACGGGCTGGGACTGGTTCACCGCCTCGGTCGGCATGGTCCTGATGTGGGCCCTGCTCATCGCCGTCGCCGTGCTTCTCTACCGCAGCCTCAACCGCACATCCGAGCCGCGCGGTACCACCGCCCACCCCTCGCCCGAGCAGCTGCTCGCCGAACGGTTCGCCCGGGGCGAGGTCGACGAGGAGGAGTACCGCCGCCGGCTGGCCGTCCTGCGGGGCGACGGCCCCACCCTCACCAAGCACTGACCGCGCCCGCCCGACCGCTCCCGAGGGGAGGTGCGCCCCATGCCGGCGCGACCACTCGACACCACGACGGTCAGCGGCCTGGTGGCCTGCGCCACGGCCGCCCCGTCCCTGCACAACGCGCAGCCCTGGCGGTTCCGCCACATCTCCGGCAGCCGCACGCTCGAACTGCGTGCCGACCTCGACCGGTCGATGCCGAGGGCGGACCCCGACCGGCGCGGACTGCACCTGGGCTGCGGTGCGGCCCTGTTCAACCTGCGGGTCGCGACGGCCGACGGCGGACGGTACGCGGACGTCCAACTGCTGCCCGACCCGGCCGACCCCCAGCTCCTGGCGGCCGTCCGCCTCCTCGACGTACATCGCGCCGACCGCGAACTGGCCCGCCTCTTCCCCGCGATCAGCCGTCGGCACACCAGCCGGCACCCCTTCGAGGACAGGGCGATCCCGGCTCTCGTACGGGAGGCGCTGAGCGACGCCGCCGAACAGGAGGGGACCCGGCTCGTGTTCCCCGACCGCTGGCACACCGAGTCGCTGCTGGACCACGTCCGTGACGCCGAGGGACGCGACAGCGCCGATGCCGCGTACCTGGAGGAGATGAGGTCCTGGACCCGGGTCGGAGCGAAGGAGACCGCGACGGCCAGGGACGGGATCCCCGACTATGCCTTCGGCCCCGCCAGGAGGGGAGTCCGGGCACCGGTACGGGACTTCGCGGGCCGACGGCCCCTCCCCGGCCGCCCCACCGCGGTCTTCGAGACCGCCCCGAACCTGGCCCTGCTCGGCACCACCCACGACCGTCCCGCCGACTGGCTGCGCGCCGGCGAGGCGATGGAACGGGTCCTGCTGCTGGCCACCCTCCACGGTCTCGCCACGTCCCTGACCTCACACAGCCTCGAACGCCATGACCTGCGCGAACTGGCCCGCGACCCGGCCTCGGCCATGGGCTTCGTCCAGATGGTGCTGCGCCTGGGCTACGGCCCCGCGGGCACCGCCAGCCCGCGACGCCACGTGGACGAAGTCCTGGAGATCGTCTGACACGGGGTGCGGCCGCACGGTGGGCGCGTCTCAGTCGTGCGGGACGACCGCGACGGGGCAGGGCGCGTGGTGCAGCACGGTGTGCGCGACGGGCCCGAGCTTCCAGGTGAGGTGGGAGGGATGCCGGCGGCGTCCGACGACGGTGAGCCGTCCGTGCGTGGCGGCGGAGAGCAGCACGTGGGCGGCCGCTCCGGCCGTCACCTCGGCGGTGACGGGAACGCCGGGGAACTTCTCCTGCCACGGTGCCAGCGCGGCGGCGAGTCGTGCGTGTTCCTCCGCCTCGCGACGAGCGGCGGGACCGTGGCCGGTCGGCGCCGGGTGGGGGTGGGGGATCAGGGCGGACGGCGGGAGGGCGTGCACCACGCGCAGGCCGGCGCCCCGCGCATGCGCCTCGGTGAAGGCGAATTCCAGCACGGCGTCGGCGGCCGGTCCCGGTTCGACGCCGGCCACGACCGCGTCCGGCCCCGCCGCGGTGTGTCCCCAGCCGTTCTCGACGGACGGATCACCGGCGCGGACCGTGACGGCGGGACACCGCGACAGACCGAGCACATGCAGGCTGATCGAGCCGAGCAGGAAACTCGCTGCCGAGCCGTGTCCGCGTGAGCCGAGCACCAGCAGGGCCGCGTCCTCTCCGTGCTCCAGCAGGGCCTGTGACGCGGGGGCCGCCACCAACTCCGTCGTCAGGACCAGATCGCCGTAGCGGTGCAGCAGCTCGGCCTCGGCCCGCCGCAGCACGTCCTCCCCGTACCGCTGCTTGCTCAGGGCCTCCTGGGCGATGGGCACGTTCAGCGGCTGGGTGGTCCACGAGTGGAGCACCAGGACGGGCAGCCGCCTGTCCAGACCTTCCCGAGCGGCCCACCACGCGGCGGTCATGCCCGCGGGGGAGCCGTCGACTCCGACGACCACGGCTCCGCTCATGACGCACACCTCCTCGGCGGTGCGACGGCCGGGGCCGTGGCACCGCGCGTATGGTCCCCCCTCCCTTGATTCCAGCGTCGCCCGCGGCCCGTCGGCGCGGGAGGGCCGGACGGTGTGCTGTTGGGGCCCGTCCGGCCCTGGGAGTGCGCCGACCGCCGGGTGAGGCTGAAGACGTAAGGCGAGTGCGACCGTCCCCAGCCGAAGGAGGGGAGTCGGGTGATGAGCGGCCCCGTTGTCGTCGGAGTGGACGGTTCTCCAGCGAGCCTCGCCGCCGTGGAGACGGCGGCGCGCGAAGCCGCCCTGCGCGGCGTCGGCCTGCGGGTGGTGCACGCCTTCGGGTCGCCATTGCTTCCGCCGCCTTACGGCACGTCCGGGTGGAACCCGGCCACGGCGTGGGCCCGTGACATGTCGGACCGCACGCTGGCCGAGGCCGAACGGCGGGCCCACCGGATGGCACCGCATGTGCGCGTCGTCACCGACAGTGTGGTCGGTGAGCCGGTCATGGTGCTGGAGATCGAGTCGCGCACCGCGCCCCTCCTCGTGGTGGGCAGCCGCGGCCTGAGCCGTTTCGGCAGCCTGCTGCTGGGCTCCACCGCGGCCCATCTCGCCGCCCACGCCCGCTGTCCGCTGCTGGTGGTGCGCGGCGGACCGGATCCGTCCGGGCCGGTGGTGCTCGCGGTGGACGGCTCTCCGGCATCCCGCCCGGCCGTCGAGTTCGCCTTCGCCGAGGCGGAGCTGCGTGGCGCCGACCTGGTGGCACAGCACGTGTGGAACACGGCCACCGAGCGGGTGTACGACGGCCCGGCCGACCCGCCCTTCGTGACGTACGACGAGGACCGGTTGCGCGAGGAGGAGAGGCGACTGCTGGCCGAGGCGGTCTCCGGGCTGCAGGAGAAGTACCCGGACGTCGTGGTGGAGCGGCGCCTGGTCCGGGGCCATGTGCGCGGCGCGCTGGTCGAGGCGAGTGCCAGGGCGCAGCTCGTCGTGGTCGGGGCGCGGGGCCATGGCGGGTTCACGGGGCTGCTGCTGGGCTCCGTGGGTCAGGCCATGCTGCACCACGCGCACTGCTCCGTCGCCGTGATCCACTCCGGGCGGGTGTGACCGTGGACGGCCACACGATCGCTCGGCCCCCGAGGGCGACCGGGCCCTTCACGGTGCCGGACGCCCACCGGCTGGCCCCGGCGGAGGTCGCCGACCGGCTCGCCGTCGCCCCCGAGAAGGGACTGAGCGCGCAGGAGGCCGCCAGGCGCGGGGAGGTGTGCGGGCCGAACCGGCTGGCCGAGCCGGCCCGGCGTCCGGAATGGCGGAAGTTCCTGGACCAGTTCCGCAACTGGCTCTTCGGCATCCTGCTGGGCGCCGCCGTGGTCGCGGCGGCCATCGGCGACTTCAAGGACGCCGTGGTGATCACGGTCGTGGTCCAGATCAACGCCGTCCTCGGGTATCTGCAGGAACGGCGCGCGCAACACAGCCTGGAGGCGCTGCGCCGGATGCTGGTACCCACCGCCCGGGTGCGCCGCGACGGCGTGGAAGCCGTGGTCGGGGCGGACACCCTGGTCCCGGGCGACATGGTCCTGCTGGAAGCCGGTGACCGGGTGCCCGCCGACGGCCGCCTCTCGGTCGCGGAGTCGGTGGAGGTGGCGGAAGCCGTGCTGACCGGGGAGTCCCAGCCCGTCGCCAAGGCCGTGACGGCGGTCGACCGGGCCTCCTCCGTGCCCGTCGCGGACCGCACCAGTGCCCTGTTCATGAACACGTCGCTGACCCGGGGCCGCGCCGAGATGATCGTCACGGCCACCGGGATGCGCACCGAACTCGGTTCCGTCGCCGAGGAGTTGCGCACCGCTACGGAACCGGCCACCCCGCTCCAGACCCAGCTCGACAGCCTCGGCAAGCGACTCGCCCTGCTCAGCGGCGTCGCGGTCGCGCTGTACGTCCTCACCGCCCTGATCCGGGGCGAGGCGCTCACGGACCTCGCGCTGCGCGCCGTCGCCCTGGCGGTCGCCGCGATCCCCGAGGGCCTGCCCGCCGTACTGGCCCTGACCCTGGCGCTCGGCGTCTACCGCATGGCCCGCCGCGGCGCCGTCGTCAAACGGCTCGCCTCCGTCGAGTCGCTGGGCGCGGCCACGGTCGTGTGCAGCGACAAGACCGGCACCCTCACCCTCAACGAGATGACCGTGCGGGCCTTCTGGACGGCCGGCAGGCTCTACGAGGTGGTGGGTGAGGGATACGACACCGCGGGTGCCGTCGTCGTCCCCGGCACCCGGGAGCCCGCCGACGGCCTGCTCGAGGCGGTACTGCCGTTCGCCCTCTGCAACGACGCGCACCTGACCGGCGACGGGTTCGTCGGCGATCCCACGGAGGCCGCCCTGATCGTCCTCGCGGCCAAGGCCGGAGTGGACGCCGACGGTGTGCGGGCCCTGCTGCCGCGCACGGACGAGATGCCCTTCGACGCGGCGACCAAGTACATGGCCACCTTCCACGCCGAACCGGACGACGGCCGTATCCGTGTCCACGTCAAGGGAGCGGTGGACGTCCTGCTGGACCTGTGCACCGACGTGCTCACCGACGACGGTGTGCGCCCGCTGGGGCACCTGCGCAGGGCGGAGATCCTCGCCGTGACCGCGCGGTTGGGCGGCGCCGGTCTGCGGGTCCTGGGCGCGGCCACCGCCCTCATGCAGCCCGGCACGAGCCACCCGCCGTCCCTGCCCGGGCTGACACTGATGGCCGTCGCGGGCATCTCCGACCCGCCGCGCCCCCAGGCACGTGACGCGATGGAGGTGTGCCGCTCGGCGGGTGTCGCCGTCAAGATGATCACCGGCGACCACGCGGACACCGCCGCGGCCGTAGCCCGCGAGCTGGGCATCGGGGGCGACGTCGTGTCCGGCGCCGAACTCGACCGGATGCGACCGGAGCGACTCGCCGCCCGCGTCGACGACATCGGCGTGTTCGCCCGCGTCGCTCCCGAACACAAGGTCGCGATCGTACGGGCGCTGTCGGCCCGCGGCCATATCGTCGCCATGACCGGCGACGGGGTCAACGACGCTCCCGCGCTGCACGCCGCCCACATCGGCGTCGCCATGGGGCGCACCGGCACGGACGTGGCCAAGGAAGCCGCCGACATGGTCCTCACCGACGACGACTTCTCCACGATCGTGCGGGCGGTGCGCGAGGGACGCGCCATCTACGACAACATCGTCAAGTTCGTCCGCTTCCAGCTGGCCACCAACATCGGTGCCATCCTGGCCTTGCTGGGCGCCTCCCTCGCCGGACTGCCGGCCCCCCTGACGGCGGCCCAGCTGCTCTGGATCAACATCATCATGGACGGTCCGCCCGCGATGGCCCTGGCCGTCGACCCACCCCGCGACGATGTGATGCGGCACCCTCCGCGCGACCCGGGGGAGCGCATCCTGAACGTCCGCAGGCTCACCGCCATCGGCCGGGCCGGCGCGGTGATGGCCCTGGGCACGGTGAGCCTGCTCGCCGCCGCCCGCGAGGCCTACGGCACGGACACCGCGCTGACCATGGCGTTCACCGCCTTCGTGCTGTTCCAGCTGTTCAACTCCCTGTGCGCCCGCGCGGGCGAGGGGCCGCTGCTGGGCCGCCACCAGCTGCGCAACCGGACGCTGTGGCTGTGCCTGGCCGGTGTGCTCGCCGTGCAGATCGGCGCCGTCCACCTCTCGTGGGCCCGCAGCGTCTTCGGCACCGTGCCGCTGACCTTCGCCCAGTGGGGACTGTGCCTGGTCACCGCGTCCACCGTGCTCCTCGCCGAACTCGCGGTGCGGGCCGGCCACCGGGTCAGGGCGTCGTGGGGGCGCTGAACGCGCCGGTGACGTCGAGCCGGGGCGAGGGCGTCGCGGCCGGACGGCACACCTACCGGTCCCCTTTCCCCGTCGAGCGGTCCATGTGCAGGGCCAGCACGGGACACGCGGCCACGGCGCGCCGGGCGTGGGTCTGCAGGTGGGACGGGACGGCCGTCTGCTCCATGACGGGGTAGCCCCATTCGTCGAGACCGATGAGTTCGGGGAGCAACTCGGCGCACAGGCCCCGGCCGGTGCAGACGGCGCGGTCGATGCGCAGGGTCCGGCTGCGGGTCATCGCCAGTCCTCCGGGGGAGTGGCCGCCGGGACCGGCAGCCGGGGCGGCCGTTGAGCGGCGGGGCAGGTGCCGTGGGCCAGGTGGTGGTCGACGTCGTCCGCGAAGCAGGCCAGGGCGGAGGCGGCGAGGCGGGCCGCACCGTCGGGGTGGCGGCAGGCGCCCCGGTCCGGCAGCAGACCGGTACGCCGTCGCAGCCGCGCCAGGTCGGCCGGGTCGGCCTGGCCCGCCGCCAGGATCGCGAAGTCCTCGGCGACCGCGGGCAGGCCGAAGAGGCAGGGGCCGCACTGCCGGGCGCTCTGCGCGGCCAGGTGAGCCAGGATCCGGGCCGTCTCGGTGAGCCCGCACGCAAGCCGGGGGAGCGCGACCACCACGCCCGCACCGGGCGCCGCACCCAGCGGAGCGAGGTCGCGCCGGGTGAGGGGTGTGCCCAGGTGCCTCGCCGGCAGCCAGGTGCCGCCGAAGCCGCCGAGCAGCAGCGCCGCGGGTGGTTCGGTCGGCCCGCCCGCGAGGTCGAGGAGCGTGCCGAGCGGCGTCCCGAGACCGACTTCCAGGACCCCGGGCGCGGCCACCGCACCCGAGACGGTGACCAGTGCGGTGCCGGGCTCGTCCGGCGTCCCGGCCTGCCGGAACCAGTCGGGGCCGTAGCGGGCGACGAGGGCCAGGTGGGCGAGGGTCTCCGCGTTGTGGACGAGTGTGGGGCGCCGTCCGACACCGCGTTCGTGGCTGCGCGGCGGGGTGCCCAGCGGGCGGGCCTCGCCCCCGTTGAGCCAGCGCACCAGCGAGGTCGACTCGCTGGAGACGTACGCGTGCGGAAGACCGTGCAGACGCAGGGAGACCCTGTCGAGGCACACCGCCGCGCGCTCGTCCATGGCATCGCTCACCTGCCAGTACTGTGCCGAACGGACGCGCGGCACGCACACGTGCACGACGTCGGCACCGACCGCCTCGGCCGCGAGCACGGCCCCGTCGAGCACCAGGTGCGGCGCGACGGCGAGCAGGAACTGGTCCTTGCGGCTCGCCGGTTCGCTCTCCATGGCGTTGACGACGACCACGGGACGGCCCCGCTCCCGCGCCACCGCGCGCAGCTTCTCGGCGGTCGGGAACCCGGCGCCGCCGCGCCCGGTGAGCCCCGCCGCATCCAGCGCCCGGATCAGCGGCGCGGAGCGACGGTTGCCCTGGACCGCGGTGACCGGCGGTGATCCGTACCGGCGCAGGTGGTCGGTCAGACCGGCCGGGCGTCCGGTGGCGTACCAGCCGCTCAGGAGGCGGGTGACGGTGGCCGTGCCGGCCGTGGCGGTGTTCATCGGCCCCTCCCGAGGTGGAGTGCGGTGGCGGTGGCGGCGGCACGGTGGGCCCAGCCGGGCTGGAGCGGCCCGGCGGCCAGGAACGCGGTGAGCGCGACGGGTACGGCCCCCGCGAGGACCGCGGCGAGGAGACGGCCCAGGGCACGACCGGGACCGGCCTTCGCCAGCCGCCACCACACCGCCCCCACCACCGAGGCCAGGCATCCGGCGTAGAGCCACAGTTGCAGCGAGAGCCGGGTGTCCGTGCCCGTTCCGGCGCCGTGGAAGAGCGCGAACGGCCAGGCCGCGTACGCCAGAAGGTGCACCGCCTTCCAGCGCCGCGCCCCGATCCGCAGCCGCATGGCGCTGGTGACGAGCACGGCCAGCAGCAGATCGAAGGCGACCGTGCCGAGCCCGAGCCACTGCGGCCGGTAGGACGCGGTGAAGGGCAGCACCGTCACCGCCCATCCCAGGTGCACGTACGGGTCGAGTACCGCGGTGACCACGTGCAGGACGAGGAACACCAGGGTGAGCAGGGACAGATTGCGGTGCAGCAGTGCGATCTCGAAGCGGCCGATCGTGCGGGGCGCGGCACGCCCCCCGGAGGCGACGCCCAGCACCACCGTGGCGGTGAGCAGCAGCAGCGCCAGGGTGCCGCCCGCGCGACTGGCGTACCAGAGCGGGCTGCCGACAAGGGCGAGAGTGGTCATCGCGGTTCTCCGTAAACCGTGGTCGTGGCGGGGGACGGGGCGTGCGAGGAGTTGTCCGGCGGCCAGCCGCCGAGGCGCACGACACGCCCGTCCGGCGCGACCAGCCGGGCGGGCAGCCCGGTGCCGCGCAGCCAGTCGACGGCCGTATGACCTCGTACGATCGCCGCCGTGCTCGCGGCGTTGGCGTCCACGCAGGTCGCCGCCGCGACGGTGACCGTGCGCCAGACCGGGGTGGCGGGTTCGCCGGTCGCCGGGTCGACGATGTGGTGGACGGCGCGTCCCGCCCGCCGCCAGGCGCGCACGCGGATGCCCGAGGTCGCCAGCGCGCCGGTGGTGACGGTGACGGCGGGGCAGTCGTCCGGCACCGGCCGGGAATGGTCGTCGGCGAGGGCGATCCGCCATCCGCCGGCCGGGGCGGGCCCGGCCACCGCGAGATCGCCGCCCAGGTTGACGACGACACCGCAGCCGGCCTCGGCGGCGGCGCGGTGGGCGGCCCGGTCGGCGGCGTGGGCCTTGGCGCTGGCACCCAGGTCGAGGGACGTGTCCGGGGGCAGACGCAGCGTCCTGGCGCGCGGGTCCCAGGCGATCCGACGCCATCCGGGCGCGGGCCGGAACACGGGCAGGGGGCGGGCGTCCTCGGGCCGGACGGCGGCGAAGGTACGGTCGTAGCCGAGTGCGATCACCGCACGGCCGACGGTCGGATCGACGGCGCCGTCGGTGAGCTCGGCCGTCCGCAACGCGGCTTGGAGCGCCTCGGCGAAGCGCACGCCGACCGTCACGGCGGAGCCCGCGGCCAGGTTCACGCGGGTCAGCTCCGAGTCCGGACGGAAGCGGCTGCACGTCACGTCTACGGCGGCGAGTTCGGCCCGCAGGACCGCCTCCGCGGCGGGCAGGGCGCCCGCGTCCGCGACGAGGAGGACGGCCGTGGTGCCGAGGGCGGGGAACGCCGCTCGGGCAGGGACGGCGGTGGCGTCCGCCGGGACCGGGCGCGTCCCCGGCGCGGGGCGCGACGCGGCAGCCGGGGTCCCCGCGTCGGACCGGGTCGTCATGACGCCCCCGTCGTGGTCTGGGGCTGTTGCTGGGTCGGGGCGGGTGGCTGGGCGGGGGACTGCAGTCCGGGTTTGGCCGCGGGCGAGTCGTCGCCCTTCCCGCCGTCGTCCTCACCCTGATCGTCCCCGCCCGAGCCGCGCTCGGCGGCGGCGGAGGAGGCGGTCGAGGAGGAGGGCGCCGCCGGGTTGTGCGCGGCCGGGCCGCCGGGGGCGGAGGAGGCCGAACCCCCGGGCAGTACATGGGTGTACACGGCGCCCAGGGCGGCGGTCGCGGCGATGGCCCCGCCCGCGATCCACGCGGTCAGTCCGCGGATCCGCGTGAGGCCGCGGTCACGTGCGTGCGCGGCACCGGACCGGGGGACGGGGGGCCGGTCGAAGTCGTCGGTCGGATAGGACATGGCAGCGGCTCCTGAAGGATCGGCGGCCCGGGTTCGGTTGCTTGCACCTCCAGGCTGTGCGGCCGCCACCCCGGAACCCGCTCATGTCTTCTTCAGATCCGGTAAAGATCTCGGCCCCGCGGACGTCTCCGTCCACAACGGCAGTTCCAGTACGACGGTCAGCCCGCCCCCGGGCGTGTCCGTCAACCGCACGGTGCCCCCGTTGACGGTGACGAGCCGGTGCACGATGGCCAGGCCCAGCCCGGCGCCCCTGGCCTCCGGATTGCCGAAGCGGTGGAAGGCCACCTCCTTCGCCTGCGCCCCCATCCCCGGCCCGTCGTCCCGCACCCGCACCTCGGCCCAGCGCCCCGTCAGGCGCCGTCCGACCGTCACACTGCCCCCCTCGGGCACGGCGTCGAGCGCGTTGGCGACGAGATTGTCGAGCACCTGCTCCAGATGCCCGCCGCCCAGGGCGGCGGTCAGCACCGGCCCGGCGTCCGCCGTGAGCCGGACCTCCCGTTCCTCGGCCACCGGCGACCAGGCGGACACCCGCTCCTCCACCACCTCGTCGACCCGCACCGCGACCCGTCGGGGCGTCGTCTGTTCCGCGCGCGCCACCGCCAGCAGCCCGTCGACCAGGCGGGACAGCCGGGCGATCTCGACCTGGGCGGCGGCCAGCTCCGCCGCGGTGTCGCCGTCGGCACCGGCGGCCAGCACGTCGAGGCGCAGCCGCAGCGCGGCCAGCGGGGTGCGCAGCTGGTGCGAGACATCGGCGATCACCGCCCGATGGCCGTGCACCAGCGCCTCCGTACGGCCCGCCATCGTGTTGAACGTGGCCGCCAGCCGCCGCACCTCCGGCGGCCCGCCGTCGACGACCGCGCGCTGCCCGAGCTCGCCCTCGCCCAGCCGCTGGGCGGCCGCGTCGAGCGTCGACAGGGGGCGGCCCACCCAGCGGGCCAGCCGGACGGACAGCAGCACACAGGCCGCGAGCCCCAGCGCGCCGATCCCGGCGGACCAGCCCCAGATGGCGGCGAGCCGGGCGTGGAGCGGCGCCGCGGAACGCGCCAGCACGACGGCTCCGGCGGGCTGCCGGATGTCGCCCGCCGGCTCCGCGGTCAGCAGCCGGCCCTCGTTCTCCGGCGGCTCGGGCTCATGCCCGGCGAGCACCCGCTCCACCAACTCGTCGGCCTCGCCGCCCCGGGCCGCCGCACAGGGCGTACTCGCGACCAGCCGGGCGGCTTCGTCGTAGACGGCGGCGCAGTCCCCCGCCTCGGCCGCGGCGGCCAGCTCCTTGCGCATGGCGGCGGCCGACCGGTGGTCGGAGAGGTGCTCCTCGGCCGCCCCGGCGATCACCCGGGTGGCCGAGCGCTGGTCGTCGCGGAAGGACACCCGCTCCCGTGCTGTCATCAGCACCCCGAGCGGCACCACCGCCAGCACCAGGAGCACGGTGGTCAGCGCGAGGAACGTCAGGGTGATGCGGCGGCTCACGTGGGCTCCGGCGTTCCCTCGACGGTCCCGAGCCGGAACCCGTGCCCGTAGACGGTCTCGATCAGCCCGGCCATGCCGAGTTTGCGGCGCAGTGCCGCGATGTGCACGTCCAGCACCTTGGTGGGGCCGTACCAGTGGGCGTCCCACGCCCGTTCCAGGATCTCCTGACGGCTCACCGTGCGCCCCGGATCGGCGGCCAGGCATTCCAGGATGCCGAACTCCTTCGGGGTCAGGGGGATGGGCTGCCCCTCCACCGAGACCTGCCGGGTGCGCAGATCGACGGTGAGCGGGCCGTGCCGCAGGATCTCCGGCCCGCTCGGGCGCCGACGGCGCAGCACGGCACGGATCCGTGCCATGAGCTCGGCCAGCCCGAACGGCTTCACCAGGTAGTCGTCGGCACCCTCGTCCAGGGCCACCACCCGGTCCGCCTCCTCGCCGCGGGCGGTCACCGCGATGATCACGGCGTCCGACCGGGCCCGCAGCAGGCGGCACACCTCCACACCGTCGATGTCCGGCAGTCCCAGATCGAGCAGGACCACATCGGGAGACGGAGCCGCCAGGGCGGCCCTGCCGGTCCTGACGCCCTCGACCGCGTATCCCGCCTGCCGCAGCCCGCGCACCAGGGAGTCCGCGATGCCCCGGTCGTCCTCGACGACCAGCACCCGTGTCTCCGACGAGCCGTTGACTTGCTCGCTCATGCCTACGACCGCCTCCGGCCCAATGATCCCTCCGCACCTCAGGTTGCGCGCGCCGTCGCACGCCGTGAAAGGGGCCGTTCGGCCCCTGGGGCGTCGTCGCGCGTTCCCGCGCGGGGGCGAGCAGCACGATGCGCGCTGTTCGAAGAGGGCGCGGCTCCTGCCGGACACGTCCCGAAGGTCCCGGACAATGCCCGGTCGGCCATACGGAAGCACCCGCCGGAGAGGAAGAGTTGAAGCGTGGCAGAGGGCGCCCGCACCCCCGACCTGCGCGGGACCGCGGTGCCGTGCGTCCTGGCCTTGTTGTCAGCCGAGGGAGGAGAGCCATGTCCGCGTCAGTGACCTTGCGCGATGTGCCGGGCCTGAACGACCGGCCGGCCGCGCTCAAGGACTCCGTACTCGTCATGATCGACTGTCAGAACACCTACCGGCAGGGCGTCATGGCTCTGGAGGGCGTCGAGGACGCCCTCGCCGAGGCGGCCCGGCTGCTGGCGCGCGCCCGGGCGACGGGAATCCCGGTCGTCCACGTCATGCACGACGCGGGCAAGGACTCTCCGTACGACATCACCGCCCCCATCGGCCGGATCAGTGACGAGGTCGCGCCCCGGCCCGGGGAACCCGTCGTCGTCAAGGACCACCCCAGCGCTTTCTTCCGGACCGATCTGGAGGAGCACCTGCGGTCGACGGGGTACCGCGACCTGGTCCTGGCCGGGTTCATGACCCACATGTGCGTGAACTCGACGGCCCGTGACGCCTTCAACCTCGGCTACCGCCCCACGGTCGTGGCCTCCGCAACCGCCACCCGGGCGTTGCCCGGCACGGACGGCCCGACGGTTTCGGCCGCGGAACTCCAGGCCGCGTCCCTGGCGGACATGGCCGACCTCTTCGCCCTCGTGGTCGGCAAGCCGGACGACATCCCCGACCGATGACCCCGACCGTTGACCCCGGCACCGCCGTCGCCTTCCGAAGGTGACCCGCGCGGCCCGACCGGCCGTGGCCAAGGCCCGTGAGGGGAATGTCGAGCGGCTCATGACGCGGGACACGGTCAGCCGAAGAACACCTCGAACTCGTCGTACAGCGCCGGATCGACCGTCTTGGTCCGGCCGCGGCTCTCGTCGAGCCCGACGCGGACGATGTCGGTGCCGTGCAGTGCCACCATGACGCCGAAGTCGCCGTCCTTGACCGCCTCGACGGCGTGAAGGCCGAAGCGGGTCGCCAGCCACCGGTCGAAGGCGCTCGGGGTTCCGCCGCGCTGGATGTGACCGAGCACGGTGGTGCGGGCATCGGTGCCGGTGCGTTGTTCGATCTCCTGGGCGAGCCATTCGCCGATGCCGGACAGATGCACATGACCGTACTCGTCCAGCGACCGGTCCTTGAGGATCATCTGACCGTCCTTGGGGACGGCGCCCTCGGCGGCCACGACGATCGGCGCGTAGTTGATCTTGAAGCGATCCTTCACCCACGCACAGACCTGGTCGATGTCGAACGGCCGCTCCGGGAGGAGGATCACGTTGGCGCCGCCCGCGACCCCGGCATGCAGGGCGATCCAGCCGGAGTGCCGGCCCATCACCTCCACCACCAGGGTGCGCATGTGCGACTCGGCGGTGGTGTGCAGGCGGTCGATGGCCTCGGTGGCGATGCCGACGGCGGTGTCGAAGCCGAAGGTGTAGTCGGTGCCGCGCACGTCGTTGTCGATGGTCTTGGGCACGCCGACGAGCTTGATCCCCTGGCGGCTCAGCTCCGTGGCCGCGCCGAGGGTGTCCTCGCCGCCGATCACGATGAGCGCGTCGACCTGGTGCGCGGCCATATTGTCCTGGATGCGCCGTATTCCGTCCTCGTGTTTGAGGGGGTTGGTGCGGGAGGAACCGAGAATGGTTCCGCCGCGTGGCAGGATCCCTCGTACCTCGGCGATGCCCAGCGGCATCACCTTGTCGCTGAGCGCGCCGAGCCAGCCGTCGCGCAGGCCGACGAACTCGTAGCCGTACTCCTGGACGCCCTTGCGGACGACGCTGCGGATCACGGCGTTCAGCCCCGGGCAGTCACCGCCGCCGGTCAGCACTGCGATCTTCATGGCTTCCTCCCTATCTCTCCGGGCGGAGGCCGACCTACGCACGACGTGGTGCGCGGCCGGGCACCTTCGCAGACGTGGACCCGGAGAGCCAGGTGTCTCTTCCTCCATCATGAGCGCCGAAGCCCCCGGCGGCGACTGCCCTGCGGCCTGCCACCGGGGACCTTCGGCCCCGTGACCGGGCGTCACCGCGGGCAGACCATGGGGTGGGAGCGTCCGCGCAGGTGAGGCCGGTGCCCGACGGGGGGACCACTGGACGGCCCGGGGCACGGTCGCCGGGCAGCGGAACCGGGAGGAAACCATGTCGCACACGGCGGAATGGAAGGTTCGTCTCCACCTCTTCGAGGAGGAGGGGACGACGAAGGCACGGGTGGTGCTGGACACCGGTACCACCTCGCTCACCGGCCACGGGGCGGCACACCGCAACCCCGCCGACACCGACACCCCGGAGATCGGCGACGAACTCGCCGCCGGCCGGGCGCTGCACGACCTCGCCCGGCAGCTGGTGGACACCGCCGAGCGTGATGTCGTGGCCATGGAGCCGGCCACAGCGCGCCGGGAGGCACCGTCGCCCCTCGGCTGGCCCCTGTGACCCGTACGGCGGCCACGGACACCGCCCACCGCACATCTCGAACCACAACACGCAAGCACTGCGCGGCGGACCGTGGAACGTTCCGTCACGAATCACATCCGGAGGTGAGGGGCCGATGTCGGTTCACCACGAGTTGACGCACGCTCGACATGCTCTCGACGACCTGCTCCGAGCGGTGGAGCGTCTCCAGATCCCCCTCGGAGACGGCCCGGACATCCGCCGGATCGCGTCGGACGCCAACCGGCTGCGAGAGGATCTCGACCTGCTGAGGCAGAACGGGGCGGCCGAGCAGGCGACCCCGGACCCCGTGGAGATCGTCTTCATTCCCCGCACACCGTACGACCCCTCGATGTGGGTCGGTTGTGAGGACGAGGGCATCGGCGCGCGCCACGGTGCTGAACGGCGGCAGACCCGAACGCCACACCGCTTCTCGCGCCGGGCCTCGCGTATGGCTTGAGGCCCCGCGTAGGGCTTGAGGCCCCGCGTAGGGCTTGAGGCCGGCCGCCCC
>Ga0182007_10000351_pt1 | contig 29032 bp, 22 predicted proteins | sample Sormic07211113_1_FD_123023 | JGI IMG/M metagenome (GOLD analysis project Ga0182007, IMG submission 123023) | Rhizosphere microbial communities from Sorghum bicolor, Mead, Nebraska, USA - 072115-113_1 MetaG | ecosystem: Host-associated > Plants > Roots > Rhizosphere | place: USA: Nebraska...
GCCGATGACGGCAGCGCCAAGCCGCAACTGGCCATCGACTCATCGGCCTTGGGCGGGATGTACGCCGGGGCGATCAAACTGGTCGGCACCGAGGCCGGGGTCGGGGTGAAACTCGATGGCAACCTCGCGGCCAGTGGTGGCGATATTCAGATCGATGCCAATGGCCATCTCAGCCTGGCGCAAACCTCGGCCGCAGGCGCCGTCAATGTCAAAGCGGCCAGCCTCGATGCGCGCGGCCCGGTCTACGCCGGCACCGCCGTCAACGTGCAAACCCAGGGCAACCTGACCAACCAGCAAACCCTCGCGGCCCGGGACAGCATCGCGCTGACGGCCGGCGGTGTGCTGACCAACAACGGCATCATCGAAGCCGGGGTCAACGCCGACACCAGCCGCAATGCCAGCGGCGATGTGAATCTGAATGCGCAGAATTTCACCAACACCGGCAAGAGCGTGGTGGCTAGCCGCAACCTGACGGTCAATACCGCGCAGACGTTGAATAACCAGGGCGGCACTTTAAGCGGGCAGAAAAAAACCAGCATCACTGCTACTACGCTGGATAACCAGAACAAGGGCCGAGTATTGGGCAGCGGCACTCTGGAGCTGAAAGCCACGCAGGTTCTCAACACCCAGGGCGTCATTACCAGCAACGGCAACCTCACGGCCAATCTCGGCCACCTGAACAACCACAATGGTGAAGTTTCCAGCGCCGGCACCACCACCGTCACCGCCACAACACTGGACAACAGTGACGGCCAGGTCACGGGCGACGTAGCCCTGAACATTGGCTTGATCGGCGCCCTGAATAACCAGAACGGTGTGCTGGGCTCCGGCCAAAGCGTGAGCATCAGCGCCGCCAGCCTGGATAACAGTCATGGCGGCAGCCTGGTTAGCGATGGCAGCGTCACCGCACGCATCAATGGCTTGTTCGACAACCAGAATGGCGACCTGAGTGCCAAAGGCGTGGTCGACCTGCAAACCGGCAGCCTCGACAATCGCAATGGCAGCCTGACCGGCAAGGATCGCCTGACCCTGCGCAGCGATTCACTGGATAACCGCACCGGCAAAGTACGCGCTGGCAAAGACCTGCAACTGACCGTCGGACAACTCGATAACCGCCAGCAAGGTCTGCTCAACAGCCAGGCGGCCATCAACTTCAACGGCACTCATCTGGATAACCGCGACGGCTTGCTCAGCGCAGCGGGGGCGGTGCAACTGCAGGCAGCCAGCGTCGACAACAGCGGCGGCCGTATCTCCAGCAAAACCGATCTGACGGCCAAGGTTGCGCAGTTCACCAACCAGGGCGGTGAGCTTGTCGCTCAAGGAATGTTGACCCTCAATGGCAAGGGGCTCGATAACCGCAGTGGCGGGCTGGTAGGCGCGACAAAAGCGCTGAAACTCAATGTCGATGAGGTGGACAACCGCGGCGGCGAAATCTCCAGTGCCGTTGATGTGGCCATCGAAGGCCAAAGCCTGAACAACAGTGACAACGGCAAGATTCTGGCTGGCACCGAGCTGGGCCTGAAAGTGGCGCAGATCATCAACCAGAACAAGGGGCTGTTGTTCGGCAAGGGCGCCACGACAGTGACGGGGCAGAACCTGGACAACAGCGGTGGCAGCCTGGTCACTCAGCTTGGGCTGGATATCCGCCTCGACAACGCGCTAAGCAACATCGAAGGCCTGATCAGCAGTGAAGGCACCCTGACGGTCAACGCGGCGAGCCTCGACAGCACCCGTGGCAGCGTGTCGAGCGCCGGCGCGTTGGCGCTGACGACGACAGGAGTGCTGAACAATCAGGGCGGGTCGATCACCACCGACAGCGGCTTGACCCTCAACAGTCAAAGCCTGAACAACAGCCAGAACGGCCTGCTCAGTGGCAAGAGCGCGACCGCCGTCACCACGGGTACGTTCGACAACACTCAGGGCGGTCAATTGATCAGCGGCGATACGCTCGACCTGACCGCGACCCAGGTCAGTAATGGCGTTGCCAGCCGAATCGCCAGCGATAAGGCCCTGACCGCCAGTGTCACCGGTTTCGATCAACAGGGCGGTCAGCTGTTCAGCAAAACCGCCCTGAGCCTGGACTTGAATCACGGCCAACTGAACAACCAGAACGGGTTGATCAATGCACCGTTGCTGATGTTGAAAAACCTCACGGACGTCAACAACCGCAACGGTGAAATCTCCAGCGCCCAGGCCTTCACACTGGCCGCCCGGAACCTGGATAACGGTAACGGCAAGCTGATCAGTAATCAGGGTTTGACGCTGCACATCGATCAACTGCTCGCCAGCATCAAGGGCCTGATTTCCGCACAGACCCTGGAGGTGCACAGCGCGCGTCTGGACAACACCGGCGGCTTGATCAGCAGTCATGGCACCCTCGGGATGACGGTGGACGGTCAGATCGTCAATCAGGATGGCACGTTCATCGCTGACGGTGACGTGAACCTCAGCGCCGATAGCCTGGACAACACCCGTGGCCAGATCGCCGGTAAAACCGATGTCACGGCCAACGTTGCGACTTTGAACAACCAGGGTGGGCAACTGATTGCCACCGGTGGCCTGACACTGACCGGTACCAGCCTCGACAATCGCAACAGCGGACTAGTCGGCGCGACCAATGCGCTGCAACTGAACGTCGGATCGGTCGACAACCGTGGTGGCGAGTTGTCGAGCAAGTCGAACGTGACCCTGATCGGCAACCGTCTGGACAACAGCGATGGCGGCCAGGTATTCGCCGACGGTGCTTTGTCCCTGACGGTCGAAAATATCATCAACCGCGCCAAAGGCCTGCTCTCGGGCAAGGCCGACCTGACATTGACCGGCCGCGATCTCGACAACAGTGGCGGCTCGCTGTTAAGTCAGAAAAACCTGACGCTCAATCTCACGGGGGACCTGAACAACAGCCAGGGTCTGCTCAGCGCTGAAGGCTCACTCGGGGTCACGGCCGCCAGCCTGACCAACACCCTGGGCAGTGTTTCCGCGGCAGGGCCGCTGACGTTGACCACCACCGGCGCCATTCTCAACCAGGGCGGCGAGATCGTCACGGATGCTGGCATCACACTCAACAGTGCCAGCCTCGACAACCGCAATAACGGCAGCATCAGTGGCAAGGGGGCGGTGATCGTCAACACCGGCGCACTGGATAACAGCCACGCCGGTCGCTTGAACAGCGGCGCCAGTCTGGACCTGACCACCACCCAACTGACCAACCAGGATGGCGGTCGTATCGCCAGCGTTGGTGCCCTGACTGCCAGCGTCACCGGCCTGGATCAGCAAGGCGGGCAACTGTTCAGCAACACCTCTCTGACACTGGATCTGAACCAGGGTCAGCTGAACAACCAGAATGGTCTGATCAGCGCGCCGTTGTTGATGCTCAAAAACCTCACCGACGTTAATAACAACGGCGGCGAAATCTCCAGCGCCGAGGCTTTCACCATCGCTGCTCGCAGCCTGGACAACAGCAACGGCAAACTGCTGAGCAATCAGAACCTGACCCTGCGCATCGATCAGGCACTGACCAACCTCAAAGGCCTGATCGCCGCTGCAGCACTCGACGTCAAAGCCGCCAGCCTGGACAACAGCGGCGGCACGCTGACCAGCCGCGCCAACCTCGACCTGAGCCTCGACGGGCTGCTGACGAACCAGAACCAGGGGCTGATCAACGCCACCACGGAGCTGACAATCAACAGCAGCGGTCTGAATAACCAGAACGGTTCTTTGCTGGGCAGCGCCATTGCCATCGACTTCGGGGCGGCTACCGGCGACCTGAACAACGGTGCCGGCCTGATCACCACCACGGGTTTGCTGAGTCTCAAGCACCTGCGTGACCTGAACAATCGGAACGGCGAAATCTCCAGCAGCCAGAGCCTCGATCTGACGGCCCGCGCACTGGATAACAACAACGGCAAATTGATCAGCAATAACCTGCTGACGGTCAACGCCGACACGGTACTCAACCAGGGCGGTCTGATCTCCGGCTGGCAAGGCCTGAGCCTCACCAGCAACAGCCTGGACAACCGCAACAAAGGCACGCTGTCGAGTCATGACAGCGATGTGGCCGTCACCGTAAGTGGTGCCATTCTCAACAGCGGCGAAGGTGCACTGGTCAGCCGGAAAACCCTGAGCGTCAACGCGTCGAGCCTGGACAACAGCAACGGCGGCATTCTCTCCAGCGGCGGCAATCAGACCCTGACCCTCAGCGGCCTGCTGAACAATGCTCAGGGCGGCTTGATCGACAGCGGCGCAACCCTGGCGATGCAGGCGATGACCCTGGGTAATGCCGGCGGCACCGTCAACGCAAAACAGGACCTCAGTTTCACCGGCACCACACTGGATAACACCGGCGGCAATCTGATCGGCAACGGTGCCGTGACCCTCGACCTGCTCGGCGCCCTGACCAACACCAACGGCAAACTGGCCAGCGCCGGCCCACTGCTGGTGCAACGCGCCACGCAAATCAATAACCAGGGCGGTCAAATCGCCAGCCAAGGCTTGATGACGCTGCTCACCGGTGGCCTGGACAACCGCAATCTCGGCACCATCGCGGCCAATGATCTACTGACCATCACCACCGGCGGCACGATACAGAACAGCGCCGACGGCCAGATCTACAGCCAGAATGGCGACCTGCAAATCCAGGCCGCCAGTCTCGTCAACGCCAAGGGCACCCTGCAAAGCCAGGGCGCTTTGAACCTCACCATCGGCGGCGATATTGACAACCAGAGCGGCCGCATTGTCGCCAAGGCCGGTGACCTGTCGATCAAGGCCGGCAACCTGGATAACCGCGGCGGCGTGCTCGCCAGCCTGCAAGCCGCGTTCACGGCCAACCTGACCGGTGTGCTGAAAAACGGCTATGACCTGAACAACAACCGCCGCAGCGGCGTCACCCAGGCCGAGCGCCTGAACCTGACCGCGCTGGCCGGCATCGATAACTACGGCGGGCGTATCGCTGCGCAAGGCGGCGACGCGACTGTCGTCACCGGCAACTTCGACAACCGCAACGGCGGCCTCTACGCCAAAGGCAAGGTCAGCGTCACCGGCAACAACTTTGACAACAGCGGCGACAATGACGGCCAGATTGCCGGTCAACAGATCGACCTCACCCTCAGCGGTGCCCTGAACAACCGACTGGGCATCATCGAGAGCGACAGCACCCTGTCGATCAAGGCTGCCAGCCTCGACAACCAGACCGGCCAACTGCGCGCCCTCGGCGACAAAGGCAAAACCAGCTTCCAGATCGGTGGCCTGTTCGACAACCGCAACGGCACCCTGGAAAGCGCCAACACTGACCTGACAATGGCAGTGGGCGGCTTCCTCAACGGCGGCGGCAGTCTGCTGCACGTGGGCAACGGTACTTTCGACATTTCCACCGCCAACGTCACCGGCGCCGGCGGCACCATCGTTACTCGCGGCGGCCTGACCCTCAACGCCGACAGCTGGACCAACAGCAACGTCATCCAGGCTGGGCGCCTGACCGTTAACGTCAATAGTTTCACCCAGACGGCGAGTGGTCAGTTGCTGGCCTCGGATAGCCTCGTCGGTACCGGTGTCAACTGGTTCAACGAAGGATTGATTGCCAGTGACGGCAGCATGAACGTGGGGCTGAGCGGTGCTTACTGGGGGGCTGGTCGTCTTAGCAGCCAAGGGGCCCTTGGCCTGAATGCCGCGCAAGTGAGCCTCAATAGCGTCACCTCCAGCATCGCTGGCGGTGGCAACACCACGCTCAATGTCAGTGGTCAACTGGATAACGCCGGTCGCCTCACTTCGGGCGCCAACCTGACGGTTAACGCCGGCGGGATCAACAACTTCGGGACGCTGGCCAGTGCTCAACAACTGACCGTCACCACCGGTTCGCTGGTCAACAGTAACGGGCTGATCTTCAGTGGCGGCAACATGGGCCTGCGGGTCAATGCGCTGAACAACAGCTACGCCAACATCTACAGCCTGGGCAACCTGACGATCGACCGTAACGGTCAAGGCGCCCAGGCCGCCAGCATCGTCAACAGTTCGGCGTCGATTCAAAGCGACGGCAGCATGAGCCTGGCGGCGAGCACGATTCAGAACATCCGCGCGGTGCTGACCACCAATAACCAGGGTATCTACACCGCCCGAATCGGCGAAATCACCTGTATCGAAGGGGTGAACGCGGGCGACTGCAGCGGCAAGCAAAACCATGTTTGGGAGATCGTGCAGCGCGACAAATTTGAAGTCACTGATGCCAGTGCCGCGTCCAGCATCACGGCGGGCGGGGACCTTACCCTGACCGGTGGTGACCTGCTGAACCAGAGCAGCACCATAGCCACCGGCGGCAATCTGAGCGCCTCGCTGGTCAACCTGACCAACAGCGGCATCGAGACCGGCGAAACCGAGACCACCCGGGTATTTCGCTCCGAACGAACTCGCAACGCAGGCGGATGGTACAACGCGGCCAGTAATTTCACCGACAAGTACTGGTTCGAAAGCGCGGGCTACACCCCCAACGACCTGGGCGGTCTTGAGGCCGGAATAGCCAACTTTATCGGCATGACCGAAGTGGAGTATCCGAACTTAGGCAGCACCACGAAAATCTCGTCCAGCGACCAAAGTTACGCCGCCGTGATCCAGGCTGCTGGCGCGGTCAACATCAACGCCCAGAACAATATCGATAACAGTGTCGTACGCCCTGGCTACACCTACGTGGGCAGTGGTCCGCGCACGGGCACCGGTGCTGCGGGCAGTCAGTTCTCCACGCGCATCACCCTCAATCAACAATTGCCGCCCAACCTGGCCCAACAGCAAGTCAACCCGCTGGCCTTGCCCGGCTTCGCTCTGCCCACCGGGCAAAACGGCCTGTTCCGCCTGAGCGGCCAAGACAGCAGCACTCCAGTGGCCAGCGGTCCGCAAAGCTGGACCATGGGCGGCGGCAGCGTCAGCACGACCCAGCGTCAGCAACCGCTGCAAAGCGTCCAGCCACGGAACATTCTACCGGTCAGCAACACTCAGGCCTCCGCCAGCAGCGTTGACCTGAAGCCTGTTGATTATGTGGCGTCGAACGTGGGCGTCGGTGCCAGCGCGATCGACGTCAGCGCACCGGCTGCCAATTCAACCGGCTCGACACTGCCTGGTCGTTCCACGGCCTTTACCATCAATCGCGTCCAAGGGTTGCCGGCCAGCAGCGGCCAGTCCAAACCCCAGAAATACCTGATCGAAACCAACCCGGTACTCACCGACCTCAAGCAATTCATGAGCTCGGACTACCTGTTGTCGAACCTCGGCTACGACCCCGACCAAAGTGCCAAGCGCCTGGGCGATGGCCTTTATGAACAACGCCTGATCCAGCAAGCGGTAGTGGCGCGTACCGGTCAGCGATTTATCGATGGCCAGACCAGCGACGAAGGCTTGTTCAAATACTTGATGAACAACGCCGTCGCCAGCAAAACAGAACTCAACCTGTCGCTGGGCGTCAGCCTGACCTCCGAACAAGTCGCGGCCCTGACCCACGACATTGTGTGGATGGAAAATGCCGAGGTGAACGGCGAGCAAGTGCTGGTGCCGGTGTTGTACCTGGCCAACGCCAACAATCGCCTGGCCGCCAACGGTGCCCTGATCCAGGGCAGCGACGTGACCCTGATCGCCGGCAAAGACCTGAACAACGCCGGCACCTTGCGCGCCTCCAACAACCTGTCGGCCACCGCCACCAACGATCTGGTCAACAGCGGCCTGGTGGAAGCCGGCAATCGCCTCGACCTGAAAGCCGGCAACAACATAGTCAACAAGGCCGGCGGCATCATCGCCGGCCGTGACGTCACGTTGACCACCACCCGGGGCGACGTGATCAACGAACGCACCGTCACCACTCACGAAAGTGGCAGCGGTTATCGCAACGAGCGGACCGACTTCGTTGACAGTGCTGCACGTATCGAAGCCGCCAACAGCCTGACCATCAAGGCAGGGCGAGACTTCAACAACACCGGTGGCGTACTGAAAAGCGGGGCGGACACCACGATCAATGCCGGACGAGACGTCAATCTCACCTCCGTAGAGCAGGTCGGTAGCAACGAGCGTGGTCCGAACCACCGCGATCAAACCATCACCCAATACGGCTCCAGTATTGACGCGGGTCGCGATCTGACTCTTAACGCCGGCCGGGATCTCACCGCCATTGCCAGCCAGATCGACGCCAAACGCGACATCGCCATGGCAGCCAAAGACGACTTGACCTTGGCATCAGCCGCGGATGAGCAGCACTCGTACAGCAAGACCAAGAAAGTCACGAGCCAGGAAGACCATGTCAGTCAGGTTTCAACGACGGTTACCGCGGGCGGCAGCGTTGCACTGAGTGCGGGTCAGGATCTGACGCTGATCTCCAGCAAGGTCAACGCTGGAGATGAAGCCTATCTGGTGGCGGGTGACAAGCTTGAGCTGCTGGCGGCGCAAGACAGCGACTATTCGCTGTACGACATGAAGAAAAAAGGCAGTTGGGGGAGCAAGAAAACCCAGCGTGATGAAGTGACTCAGGTCACTAACGTGGGAAGTGAAATCAAGGCCGGTGGGAATATCGGCCTGATCAGCAGCGGCGATCAACGCTATCAGGTTGCCAATCTGGAGAGCGGTAAAGACCTGACGTTGCAAAGTGGTGGTGCCATCACCTTTGAAGGGGTGAAGGACCTGCATCAAGAGAGCCACGAGAAGAGCAGCAATAGCCTGGCCTGGACTTCCATGAAGGGCGAAGGCACGACCGACGAAACCCTGCGCCAGAGCGCTTTGGCCGCCCAAGGAAAATTGACCATCAATGCGGTCAATGGCCTGCACATCGACGTCAAGCAGATCAACGAGAAAACCGTTAGTCAGACCATCGACACCATGGTCCAGGCTGATCCTCAGCTGGCTTGGTTGAAGGACGCCGAGCAACGCGGCGATGTGGACTGGCGGCAAGTCAAAGAACTGCACGATTCCTTCAAGTACAGCCATTCTGGGCTGGGCGAAGGGGCAATGCTGGCCATCATAATTGTGGTGACTGTATTGACGGCAGGAGCAGCGAGTGCGGCCGTGGGAACGGCGGCCAGTGCAACGGCGGGTTCAGGCACTGCGATGGCTGCTGCCAGCTCTACGGTCGCTGCGGGTTGGGGCAACGTGATGGCTTCGGCGGCGCTCACCTCGATGGCCAGTACCGGCGCCGTGAGCTTCATCAACAACAAGGGCAATCTGGCCCTAGCACTCAAGGATACGTTCAGCAGCGACAGTTTGAAAAACGCCGCCATCGGGAGTTTAACCGCTGGTGCGATGAGCTATGCGGACAGCAACTGGTTCCAGAGCCCAAGTGGCGCCACTAATGGTGGATCGCAAGTCACAGGGGCAGGTCCTATCCAGAATCCGGGCTATTCCAGCGATATGCTCAGCTGGAGTAACGCCGAGCAAACCGTATTGCGCAGCGGCACGCATGCGTTGATCAACAGTGGCATCTCAACAGCCATCAATGGCGGCAGCTTTGGTCGAAATCTGGGTGGGGCGCTGTTGGGTGAGGGGCTGGATCTCGCCGCCGCGGCCGGTAACAAGGGTATTGGTGATCTTGCTCATAATCTGGGCGTTGACCCTGGAAGCGCGCAGACCATCTTTCTTCATGCGGTGTTGGGCGGGCTGATATCGGCGGCCAAAGGTGAGGGTTTTACCAGCGGCGCGATTGCCGGTGGCGTTGCTGAAGGGCTGACACCCAAGGCCAACGAGTTTTTAGCGCAGTACGTTAGTGAGAATTTCAACGCCGATAACTTGAGCGTGCAAGGCAGTCAGAGCAAGATCGCGACCGCTCAAATGATCGGGCTGCTCTCGGCCGCACTGGCGGGCGGCAATCCCAATACTGGCAGTTTGATTGGTGGGGCTGGGGAGAAGTACAACGACGAACTGCACCATAACCAGGTTGAGGAAGCAGACTATGAGCTGAGGAAAATGATGGGTGAGCCCATCCCTCAGCAGGAGCAAGATGACCTTGGTAAGGTCGAACCTATTGACATCATGCAAGGACCGCATGGTGGTGCGAGTCCTCTGGGTGGTGGGGTTGCAAAAGCTGCGGCAAATGGCAGTGGGCCAGCTAAGGGCTTCTTAGAAGTCAGTGATGCATATTCATCCTCCAAAGCTGTACAAGGGTTGAGTAATTCAAAACCTATTGACTTTATTTACGATCCGGCTAGTCAACGATTCATCATGGGGAAGAATCAATTTGGGCATGATGGGATATTGGATGCTGGAAAAATCCCTTCATCTGACGCTATCGTCGGCGGCGGGATCTGGAAGGAAAATGGAGTCCTTCGAACCTATGAATGGAGCGGACATTACGGGATGAACTGGACTCCCGAGCTTCGTGAGCAGTTCAAGTCCTTTATGAGCAGCCATGGCGTGGATGTTACCCATACTCCCGGGATATCTAGATGATAGATGAACTGAAAAAAAAGCTATTGATGGAGCTCGGTAAGCTAGATGCTCCATGGATAAAAAAAATTGAGTACAACTCTGAAGGGGCTAATTTGAGTTGGCTTCCTGTAGCAAAATTGTGTGGGGGGCGTTTTCTTTTGGGGCTTACTTCCAAGGGGCTTTGGGCTAGATCGACAGAGTCTGTTGTTCAGACAGTCAGCGACGAAACTGCGTGTGTATTTTTTCTGCCAGTATTAGAGGATCTTCCAGAAGTGGTTCGTTGCAAGATGATCGATGGGCTTAAAGGTTATGGGCTTTCCGAGGGGTTCATAGACTTATTTCCATTTGAGCAAATTGTTATGGCAGGTCTTAGAAGTCAGAGTGAGTACTGGTCTGGCTTGGCATTGAAGTGGGTTTTATTCGTCCCGAGATCTAATAGTTTAGAAACAGAGTTGGAGGCGTTGAGTAAAGCTGGAGAGACTCAACAAATACGTCACTCGGCCAGAAAAATAGCTAAGCAGCTAAAAGTTTTGTGACATAGGTGCAAAAGAAATTCCCATATCTCGGGCTAAATACGGGGATGCAGCAGACCATATATCTAATGCGCAAGAGGCTGGTTATCCCGACGTGCTCACTATTGATCGCCCGGGGCGCCAGGAAACAGAAAAGAATCAATAGGAGGGCTTCCTAAAATTCCTGGAAAACAGTTAGATGAATATCCTCCAGCAATGTTTAAGGAGGGAGGGGAAGGAGCCAGCGTTCGCGCCATAACACCTAAAAATAATATGGGTGCAGGTGCTTGTATAGGAAATGCATGCAGAGGTCTAGAGGATGGAGAGAAAGTTAGAATTAAGGTGGTCGAATAATGGCTAAATTAACGGTAGGTCTGTATCTGTCGTACTCACAGTTTTGTGTGTTTATTAGCTCACTCCCACAACCATATAATGACTGGAGTGATCGAAACTATTCACAGGGCTTTTCCTGGCGTCCTGGTAGCGCCTCCTTTCGAGCGCTGGTAGAGGAAGGTGATCATGAAATCACCATCTTTATCGAGGAAGCTGTTCCTGAGGTGAGCTCGGATGTGATACGGGCATTTCGAGTGCCATTTGATGTATCGGATAGCAATGTCGAACTTGCAAGTATTTCAGGCTCGGTGCCTCTTGAACTACCGATAGGAACATACACCCTACAGGTTGAGTTTTTTGGGAGCATGGGTGAAGAGGTGCCAAGAATCAATGTGCGACTAAATAAGGGAGGGACAGCGTTTTTGATATTAAAGGCAGATGCAGAAATAGAACAGGAAGGCGATTTTGATCTTGAAGCATCACCAGCTACATAGCTAAAAAGAGCTGAAGAGAAAAGGGGACGGATTTATTTGTTTGGCTCGTGCGGTGGCTAGAAAATAAATCCGTCCCCTTTTTTCTTGGGTTTTCCAGATTTTTCTCCTTACGCTATGCACAGGGTGCAAATTCTGGGACTCACTGGGAAATACGGAGTGGACTCTAAACTTGCAAACTCGGCGGTTGGATTAGACGCGACACCCAGCGGGTTCGTCTGGCTTCATGTTGAAGATGGCCAGACGATGCTCCTAATACCTCAGGATGTGCATAACTCTACGAGGCATACTGGTGGTTCCGCAGTTATTCGGAATGGAGGGTTTGACAAATGAAAGTTAAAGTAAAGAAAGTAAAAAATATAGAATGCGGGGCTTTTGAGGCTGTTGAACTGTTTGTTGGCGCAGTTTTGAATGCTTCAATAAGGGGTTTTTTTGAAAGATTTAATGGCGGAGAACCTGCGTTAAATGTATTTGATGTGGGCGATGATAATAGTAGTGGCATAAATCAATTTATCCCTGTTAGTGAGGTGATTGCAGAGCTTAAACGGTTCGAGTTCAGAAAAGGGTTTATACCGATTGCTTGGGCCGAAGGTGGCAACTATGTGGCGGTTGATTTGATAGATGGTTGTGTTTATTTTGTCGATCATGAGGTCTTAGATAGGTATGTCAAGCTGTCGGTGGGGGTTGATGCATTTTTGGATGAATTGAATCCAACTTCTATCGATGATGTGGTATTGAAGCCTGGCCAGGTTATAAAAACTTGGGTAAATCCTAATCCTATTAAAGGTCTTAAGGGAAAATAGATTAAGAGAGAAATAGGCCGCCCGAGTTGGCGGAGGCATTTTACACACTCTACATCACGAGTGGATATACGGGGGTATACGGGGGCAGACCACATTTTTAAACGTGGTCTGTCCCCGATTTCCTGCGATTTCCTACTGGGTGTGGGATCAACATATTCTGTACCTGCAAGCGCATTAGAAGGGATTCTTAACGGTGGCGTAATTGTCCATCCATAGGTGAATAAATATTATGCAGAAGAAATGTGATTTATATTTATGTGGTCCGGTGGATGCGTCGCGACTTAAAATGCTACGTTTGTTTGATAATGATTTTGCTTGCGAAGATGGCAAGGTGTTTAGTGGTTATTTATTTGTAAGTGTTAATAGGGTAAAGCTTGTGGCGGTAGTGTCTGCTCTGCGGCAAAAGCAGATATTATGTTTCAGTGTTCCCGTCGAATATCGAGAAGGTGAGATTTCATTTGAGATAGCATTTGAAATAGCAAAAAAATATTCTGCAGAGCAAGGTGTAGTAGTAGGAGTGAGAGATCAATCGCAATGTCCACCTCTTTTTTGGTCTTTTAGTTTGAGCTCTGTCGGTCATGGGGAGAAAAAAGCAGGTGGGATGCTTATGGTTGATCGCTTGGATGGTCATATTTGGGGGCTTGATGAATATGAAGAATATATGTATGACTACAATAATATTTTCTAAGTGGTAATGTGTATAAATACCTAAAGGGATACCTAAGGGAGAAACGGGGACAGACCACGTTTATCCTGAGAATGGCAAAAAATGGGGGCAGACTACGTTTTTCTGTGTCGCACTTTAGCGATCTGAAAAAGTGTGAAATAGATAGGGAGATTGTTTTTCGTAGGATTGACTAAGTTATTGGCATCATTAATTGTGAACGGATTCACCATATGCCACGCAGAGCACGTCTCTTGATGCCAGGTGTCCCCTTGCATCTGATTCAACGAGGAAATAATAGATCAGTTTGCTTTTTTTCAGCGGATGATTACCTTTTTTATTTAGAGCTGCTTGCTGAGCAGGCCAACAAAAAATCGTGTGAAATTCACGCATGGTGTCTTATGACTAATCATGTCCATTTGTTGATTAGCCCTCATGAGCACAGCAGTACCAGCTCGCTTATGAAAGGAATAGGGCAACGATATGTGCAATACATAAATCGTACATATGGGCGTAGTGAGACTTTATGGGAAGGACGCTTCCGTTCGTGCCTTGTTCAAAGTGATAGTTATGTATTGGTCTGTTATCGCTACATTGAGATGAATCCTGTCAGAGCCAAAATGGTGACGCATCCTGCGGAATATCGTTGGTCGAGTTATCGTGCTAACGCACAATCAGAGTTTTCGGATCTCATTACCCCGCATGCTCAGTACCTATCGCTTGGGGGACACAGATGTATCGACTGCTGAAGTCTATCAAGCGAGTTGGAGATAGGATTGGTTGACCAGATTCGGGCTGCCACCAATGGCAACTATGTACTTGGTGATTCGCGATTTGCAGCCGAAATTGAAGCTATGATTGGGCGACGAGCTCGGCGGGGATGCCCGGGCAGACCGAAAAAGCATTCGATTTTTTAGATGGAAAACGTGGTCTGTCCCCGTTTTCTCCCCGTTTTCTCTTACCCACCAGGTACCGATCCAAGCGCTCCCGGGAGCACATATATTCGATTGATGCCTTCAGGCTCAACCCCCGTTACCGGCTTAGAGAATGGTTATTGGATTTCTGTGAAAAATGGACAGCCGATAAATCCAGCAACAGGTGGAACTGGCACAAGAGGAGAGACGCATGTGCCATTACCACCTAATACCGAACCGCCGGCGCGGTAAGAGGATAGTTATGATTAATGAAGCGGATTTGGCGGAGCTGAAGTCAGCAGTGCTAACAGGTGTAACTGTTGGGGTTGGCTCTCAAGTTCTGATTTTTGGCAGCGGCGCTACCGTTATAGTTCAGTGTCCTTTTTTGTGTGAAAGTCTTGGGTGGGAGCAGTGGGGGCACGGAGAAAAAGTTTATACGAGTACACTGTTCTTTGATTTTTTTAATCATCGAGTAGAGGAAGCCTCGCTTGAGGAAGGTGAAGTTCTAGTATTAAAGTTTGAGGGGGTGAAGATATTAAAAATTGTCCCTGAGCGAAATGGACTAGAGTCATATGTAGTTACTACTCGTTTTGGTATTTGTCCTGTCGCAATAATTTAGAGTTTTAAAGGGAGCTGTATGGTGGCTTTTAACCTTGACTCGAGATCGGCTAATGGGCGTCCCCTCTTTTGCGTGGGCAGCGGGCGGTGGCAGACGGTTACATCAGCGCCATGACCAGAGGGATGAACGCCTATAATGGTGAGACGGGAGGGTGTCAAGTTCAGGATTTATCTGGACCCGACTACTGGTACGGTTCGTAATTTCCACCCGAGATGAATAAAGGGGTAATGGCGTGAACGAATTGTTTGGGCAGCCCTATGATCGTCGGGATTCGCACTGGGTAATAAAGGCTTACTTTGACAGGATGTACGATGATGGTAGGTTTATCGAGGCGGTAGAGTTTCTTGTTAAAAAATGGGGGTTTAGTACGGATGGTGCGTACTGTGCTTTTCCCGATATGAATAGTTATTTTGAGGAGGATCATTTTGAAGGGGTTAGATTTTCCAGTGGATATATTCTGGAAGAGGATGCATCGGTAATTGTAAGTGATGAAGTGTTTCGTGATTATCTAAAGCTTGCTTGCGATAAGTACCTAAAGTTTCATTCGGGAAATGCAGGGAAGGTACATAAGTTGTTGAGTTGTTTATGTTGAGGTTGGCGTTATGTAAATGCCGTGGGGCCGTTGATTATATTCGGGAAAGAGGAAGTCCAAACTTTTTCTTGCGATAGAAACAGGCGACCCACAGGTCACCCCGAGTAACCGGCAGACCCGAAGGTCTCCCGCGCAAATCTTGAATAATGCGCAATCCCTGTAGGAGCTGCCGGGGAGAAACGGGGACAGACCACGTTTATCCTGAGAATGGCAGAAAATGGGGGCAGACTACGTTTTCTGTGTCGCACTTTAGCGATATGAAATAGCGTTTATACCGCAGAGTACTTGTCTAATTTGACGAAAGGTATGCCGCCTACTCAGGCCGCTGCGAATACTTGGACGGGGCGTCTTGCCGCGAAATATGGCTTTACCAGTGTTCAAGCGCCTGAAACTGGTATGTTTAATGATATAACCACGGTTGTTTTCAAAAAACCATGAAGTGATATTTTGCAGTGGAGGATTTATGCTTGAGGGTATTCTGAGGGGGGAGTTGCCGTGTCAGGTTTTTAGGGACTTGATAGAGGTTGATCCTAAACTTACTAATATACGTCTTAGTGAGATTTTTCATGAGGAATTTATCGATGTTGATAGTCTTGCTATGCAACTTATCTGGCATTGGAGGGGGGCGGGAAAATCTGAAGGGGTTATTGATGAGTCACTAAATGCTGAGCTGTTGGTAATGTTGAAAAGTGCAGGTTATTTGTAGGGGGGGTGCAGATCACGCTTGTTTAGCGGAGAAAAAAGAAAAGGAAAGAAAAGGGGACGGATTTGGCTCGTGCGGTGGCTAGAAAATAAATCCGTCCCCTTTTCCTGTCCATTTTCCTATTGATAAAACACAGCTCCGATACCCGAGTCCACTAGGTAACTGAGAAGGGTTATATGGCATTTTATATAGAGATGGATAAGGTTGTAGAAACTGAAGAGTATGTTGAATACACGTTTGGCCGGAATTTGGAGGTTGGGATAATACGGCTGGGGAAAAAGGATGAAACTATTCATGTTTTGAAAGAGTGTCCTCTGGATGTAAATGGAGAGTGGTCGAAAAGAGCTGCTATGAAGCTAATTCGTCTTTCTAGAGGTGGAAGTTTTCCTGGGAAAACTCAGTGGGCTTCTTAATGAAATAGTTTGAAAAAAAAGGGCGGATTTATTTGTTTGGTTTTATGCGACGGCCAGAAAATAAATCTGTCTGATTTTGGGATGTGGCAGTCCCCCTATAGCGAACTCAGCGTTTATGACACGCCGCTTTGACAAATATTTTCTCATCAGCCGAACATACGCTTTCAAGGACATTCAGACGTGAAAAGAACCACACTACTAGCACTGACCCTGATTCTGGCATTACCAGGCTGCCATTCCAACGTCCGGGACTCTTCCCCCAGTCTGCTGAAAGACGGTGTCCAGCTGAGTCAGAACAAGGTGGCCGTCGATGCGCAACACGCCAAGATCATCATGAAAGCATCAGGTAACACTACCCCAGTAGAGTTCTCGATCCGCCGCGCATCGGATCCTGACCAGCGTATGGAGGTGCTTGGAACCGTGGTGGATTCAGGTCGGGGCAAGGTCTTCGGCTGGATCGCCAAACTCAACGAAGCGGCCAACAGCGCCACGCTTAAACGCTTCCCACAGCTGGAAGTGCAGGCGGATGCCGATCAGCCATTCCAAGTGTCGGGTTATTCGAATGGCGCAGGTGTTGGGAGTATATATAGCTGCGGTCCGATCAAAACCACTTTCACACCAGAAAAAAGCAAGGTCTATTTGGTGGAGTTCCAGTTTGTTGATAGCCGCTGTGAGCAGCATGTCTACGATATAACTCAGGCTCAGGAACGCATTCCCGTGGCGAGCGTGCCTTCAATGTAAAGTGGCGGTATGAATAATGAGCGAAGACGATATCTATCTGCAACTCGGACAGATTTTGCTGGACACATCCCCCGCGACGGCAATGAAAATCATCGTCGAGGCGGAGCTATCTCCAGAGAACGATCATTGCCAGTTTCTATTTGATTATGTGGATGAGGATGGTAAGTAGGATTGGTTTAGCCCCGTCAGCGCTCAAGTGGATGTGGAATTGTTTGAATGTTTTGTTGAACTTCGAAAAATCTATATTCAGAACGGAATGACGAGTGGGTGTCCGATCTGGAGTGGCTGCGTAATTACATTGGATGTTGCTGTCAGTAAGCTGGCGGTTGAATTTAAATATGATTAGCTTGGGTCGGGACATGAAGGAGGCAGATATATTTGTTTGGGATGGAGTATGGCAAAAACCTTTATTCGTCCTTTGAGTTGTGTATTCCAAACATTGGGCAGGCATTAAAAACGGGCGACTCATAGGTCGCCCGTTTTGTTGAAGTCGGACGTCTGAATGCAATTTACACAACGCCACTTACCTCCTGTGGGATCTTGCTCGCGATAGTGGTGCATCAGTCGAAATCCATGTTGAACGTTAGTCAGTCATCGCGAGCAGGCTCGCTCCGAAAGGGTTGCGATCTACCCACCATGGCAGCAACTAGCTGACACCTTGTCTTCATACCGATCGTGATGCCTCACCCAATCCATGATCTCCTCTTCATTACGCCCCTTAGGCGTGAGGTCGAGGTAGTTGTAGGCACCGACCAGCAGATCCAGGCCTCGGGCATACGTTGAATAGGTATGGAAAATCTCCCCCGCTTCGTTGCGATAAAACACACTGAGCCCAGGGAGTTCTTCCTCTGCGCCGTCGGTCTTTTCGTAGTTGTAGGTGGCTTTTCCGGTGGCAACGTCTTCGGCCCGGGCGCAGACACCGAAGTCGTAGTTGAAGTCGCAGCCTTCAGATGAGACCCAATCGAATTTCCAGCCCATGCGCTGTTTGAACGGTTGGAATTCGGCGAACGGTGCGTGGGAAACCGCGACCACGGCGACGTCGTGGTGGGCCAGGTGTTGGTTGCCGCCGTCGATGTGGTCGGAGAGGAACGAGCAGCCTGGGCAGCCTTCGTCCCAGCCAGCGGCGAACATGAAGTGGTAGACGATCAACTGGCTGCGGCCGCCGAACAGGTCGGTCAGGCTCAGTTCGCCGTTGGAGCCCTGAAAGCGGTAGGGTTTGTCGATTTTTACCCAGGGCAGGGCGCGGCGTTCGGCGCTGAGTTTGTCTCGTTCTTTGGTGAAGGCTTTTTCGTGGGCCAGGTGTTGTTTGCGGGCGGCGAGCCATTCTTCCCGGGACACGACCGGATGAGTCTGAATGTTCATGCTGATTTCTCCTGCTTGCTGTGGCGAAAGTCGATCCGCGCAGAGGGGTAAACCGTCTTACACAGCCTAGTCGTTTGGCCTGCGCTCAAATCGACAGGCCGCCGGTCGGTTGGGGGAAAGAACTCGGCTGAACGGCTGCACTCCCTGTCGGTCACAACCTATGAAGGCCATTTCACTCGTGGGCACTGGAGGTTGATCAGGATGACGACTTATAACTGGGATTTGATCGAGCATTTACTGCACGAAGTGCAGAACAGTGCTGGCCGCAGTTTCACTCCACGGCCTTATGCCGAGCAGTATGCGGCGGCGAAAGCCTCCGCGGGCGAGCCGTTCGAGAATCTGGATCGCCTGAAAACGATGGCCGGTGAGTACGAAAAAATACTGCTGTTGCGGGGGTATATCGAGCCTCGGCCGGAGGATCAGGGTGGCAATGGCGAGAATTACATATTGACACCCCGGGGCTCGAGTTTGTTGAGCCTGATCGACAGCAGCATCCCGGGAAATGAGCATCCGCGCCAGGTGCTGGATGAGCAGGAAGATGCGCTGGATGAATTGACGTTTGATGAAGTGGCGTCGAAGGCTCAGATTGCGTGAAGCTTGCAGCTTTAGAACCTATCCTCGTTGCGCCGCTTTCAGGCATTTCAAATCAGTGAAGTCCTTGCGCATGTCTTCAATCTTATGCAGCAACCGTTGACGCTGAAACGGCGTGCTCTCGGCCATCAAGTCCACCAGCAATGCCCGAGCCTGGGCTTCGGTGTTGGCATAGGCCACACGGTAAGCGGGGGTCCATAAACTCTCGCGATCAACCAGAAGTGTCTCGATTTGCTGTGGGAATTGCGGACTCTGACGTTGCGCGACCGCCGCGCTGAATTGCTGTTGCCAATGGACGCGGTTGGCAATCCATTCTTTGTTCTGATCCCCCAGGGCGCTCGACCAAGCCATCACCCGTTGCTGTTGGGTTGGGCTGAGTGGTCCGAGCCAGGCATTCAGGCGTTTTTCCATGCGCTTGCTTCGCTCTTTGATCTGTTGCTCTAGAGGTGGTTTGAGGTATTCCTCCTGGCGTTTGCGCAGGTCCTTGGCGAAAGCGTCGTTCATTTCCGCGACTTGCTTGTCATCCAGCCCTTGCAACAGTTCGATGGCCGATGGGGTAATTTCCCGGGCGGTTTCGGCGATGGCTTGTTTGGCTTCCTGGGTACGGGCTTGCAGCTCGGCGTCGGTGATCTGGTTTGTCTCGATCATGGTCTGTAAACGATTCAGCCAGTCGAGGTAACCGGGTAATTGTGTGGTGCAGTGCCAGCGCAGGTGTTCCTTGAGCCGCTCGTTCAACCAGTCTTTTTGCTGGCGGTTCATGTCCAGGTAGTCGCTGAGCGTCCAGGGAATGATCACATCGAGGTTGCGGTAAGCCAGGCCCACGCGGGTGCATGCGGCGACGGCGAGGCTGAGCGTGAGGATGACGGTGATCTGTTTCAACCAATGCGACATGGCAAGCCCTTGCGAAGACCTGGTTTTTTATTGGGTTCTTTTATGTGAACGCAGGACGAGCCTGGCAGTTCAGCCGATTAATAGAAGGCGCGTACAGCCTTGAGAGTGACCAGGCCGTCGCATTCGCTATTGTGGCCGGAATAGGCGGAGCAATCGCTGCCGCTCAGGCTTGAGTCACTGTAGATCAAGTCCAGGTCGATACCCATGAACGGCCGGGACAATTTCACCGACCAGTCGGTAAAACTGCCTACATATCCACCGTCAACGGATACCGGCGTATTGAGCTGGTGAGTGGTGTATTTCAGGCTGACCCCGATGCCGAACGGCTGATTGCCACTTAGGTCGGCGAACAGGGTGCTGTTCTGTTTGTCCGGGTCGTTGCTGAAGGCAGCGCCGAAGCGGCTGCCCAGCAGGGTCAGGCCGCCGAACAACTCCTGGCTGTCGAGGGTATCCACTTTGGGATAGCTGTAATGGATCATGCCCACTTCGTAGCCGAGGGAGTGATCGAAGGGCTGTTTAAAGCCCATGTAGGAATCGACTTCAAGGTTGCTCGAAGGACTAAGCCCCATGCTGGGGGACCATTGGCCCACGTAGAAGCCGCTGTCGTGGCTCAGGTCGAGGCCACCGTGGAACGAGCCGGTCGTCGAGGGTTTGACCAGCCCTTGGGCCATGCTGCGGCTGGGGGTGGTGGCGAGTTTGAGATCGAAATCGCCCAATTCGCGCTGGAAGACTTGCGCATGGGCGACGGAACACCACAACAGGCTGGCGAGCAGGAGAAAAAGGGGCTTGAGCATGCGTCACTCCATGAGCTGCGAGGAGCAGGTGGTGAAAACCTGCTGAAACGCTTGATCCAGACACGTGCAAGCATACCGGCGAATGTTCGGCATCGAGGGCCGTTCGTCGATTGTTGAAATATTGATTTGTTTTATGGGGTATTGCTGAAGGGTTCCAGTCCAAGCGCTTCGAAGCTCAAAGCGCTTTGGGACCAGTTAAAGCGGGGGAATTACTTTTTGCCCAGCGTGATCTGCTTGGACGGGCCGAACGTCTGGCCGCTGACGCCTTTGGCAATTTGCTGGATCTCGCCACCGGACTTGAGGAACGCAGCGATCTGATTGTTGATCGATTCGCTGGTTTCAACGGCTGGAGCTGGCTTTGCTTTGCTGTTGGATGCTTTTACACGCATGGCGGCCATTAACCTGTAGAAATTAACTTGGCCAAGCATCGTACAGGAAATACTTGACAATTGCTTGGTAAATATCCTCCCGAAATACACACGGCAGGTGCGCGAATAATCGCAAGTTATTATTTGGAATAGTCCCCTAAGCTGCTGTTTTAACTAAAAACCTCAGTGGGGAAATAGTGCTTTTCGGATGGGCTGGCCACCGTCCAGACCACCCGAACGGCCTGACGAGCGGCCAAACACGCCCGCCAAACCCAGGGAAATTAGGGCCTTGCGTGGATTTTCTCGCGCCACCGGGCCGGCCCGCCGAACGCCGCCCGCAAAACCGGGTAGAATGCCGCCCACGCAATGAGGGTATTGGACATGGCTTTAGTCGGGCGTTACAACAGTTTGCAAGTGGTTAAACACACTAACTTCGGTTTATATCTGGACGGTGGCGCGGATGGCGAAATCCTTCTGCCTAATCGTTATATTCCCAAAGATATTCCCAGCGAAGATGAAGATTGGCTCAACGTTTTTATTTATCTGGACAGCGATGACAAACTTATCGCCACCACCGAAAAGCCGAAAGTTCAGGTCGGTGAATTCGCCAGTTTGAAAGTCGTTGAAGTCAACAGCATCGGCGTGTTCCTGGATTGGGGGTTGCCGAAGGATCTGCTGCTGCCGTATTCCGAAGAAAAGCGCCAGATGACTGCCGGCGAGTATGTCGTGGTGCACGTCTACCTCGACAAACACACCCGGCGCATCACCGCGACGGCACGTCTGGACCGTTATCTGGACAAGACCCCGGCCAACTACACCCCGGGCCAGGAAGTTGATTTGCTGGTAGCCGAAGCGACCGATATGGGCTTCAAGGCAATCATCAACAACAAGCACTGGGGCTTGATCCACAAGAACGAAATCTTCAAGTTCATGCGCGCCGGTAAAGAAGAGAAGGGCTTTATCAAAGAAGTCCGTGCCGACGGCAAGATCAGCTTGAGCCTGCAGCCGGTGGGCGAAGCCGCTGCCACCAGTCTGAACTCGAAGATTCTCGCCAAGTTGCGCGACAACAACGGCACCCTGCCAGTCAGCGACAAGAGCGACCCGACACTGATCAGCAGTATGTTCGGCGTCAGCAAGGGCAACTTCAAAAAGGCCATCGGTGCGTTGTACAAGAACGGCCAGATCGTCATTCACGCTGATCGTATCGAACTCAGCTGACCTGCACCGGCCCCGGTAGGCGCTACCGCAGGTTGTGATCAAAAAAGGATCCAGCCTACGGTAGCCTTCTGCGTAGCAGTCACCCATCTCTTTGTATACATAACGCCCTGCACCGTTTGCAGGCGCGGACGCCCTGTTCATGGGCATTATCACCCCCTCTACGACTTGAAAGCTGTGCTCTGAACAGGGTTGGAAGCCAGATTTGTCACACCTTTAGATCGTATGGCACGCATTCTGCGTAGCAACTCGTATACAAACCATGCCGGCTCCCGTACGCAGTGTGGTTGCTGCATCAATCCCGGGGGCCGCGCCTGTACTTTCGAGGAGCCCCGCGATGACCGAACGATTGCCCAATGGCTACAGCCCGCGCCTGTATAACCAGGACCTGGGGCCACTGCCGCAGACATGGAATTGGTACAACATCTTTGCCTTCTGGATGAGCGACGTGCACAGCGTCGGCGGCTATGTGTTCGCCGCCAGCTTGTTTGCGCTTGGGCTGGCCAGTTGGCAGGTGTTGATTGCCTTGCTCGGCGGGATTTGCATCGTGCAGTTGATCGCCAACCTGGTGGCCAGGCCGAGTCAGCAAGCCGCGGTGCCTTACCCGGTGATCTGCCGACTGGCGTTCGGGGTGTTCGGGGCGAATATTCCTGCGGTTATTCGCGGCCTGATTGCGGTGGCCTGGTACGGGATTCAAACGTACCTGGCGTCCAGTGCACTCATCATCGTCGTGCTGCGGTTTTTTCCTTCGATGGCGACCTACGCCGAACCGCACTTTGCCGGTTTGTCCTACCTCGGCTGGTTCGGTTTCCTCAGCCTGTGGTTCGTCCAGGCGCTGGTGTTCTGGACCGGCATGGAGTCGATCCGCCGCTTCATCGACTGGGCCGGCCCCGTGGTGTACGGCGTGATGTTCCTGCTCGCCGGCTGGATCGTCTGGCAGGCCGGCTGGAGCAATATCAGCTTCACCCTGGCGGAAAAGTCCTTGTCTGGCTGGGAAGCCTTCGGCCAGGTGATCGTGGCAACGGCATTGGTGGTGTCGTACTTTTCCGGTCCGACCCTGAACTTCGGTGATTTCAGTCGCTACTGCCGCAGCATGAATGACGTGCGTCGCGGCAATTTCTGGGGGCTGCCGGTAAACTTTCTGGCGTTCTCGCTGGTGACCGTGGTGATCGTTTCCGGCACCTTGCCGGTGTTCGGTGAAATGCTTCACGACCCTATCGCCACCGTGGCGCGCATCGACAACAGCGTGGCGGTGCTGCTCGGCGCCTTTGCCTTTGTCACCGCGACCATCGGCATCAACATCGTCGCCAACTTCGTGTCCCCGGCGTTCGACTTCGCCAACGTCGCCCCAAGCAAAATCAGTTGGCGTGCGGGTGGCATGATCGCCGCCGTGGCATCAATCTTCATCACCCCGTGGAACCTGTTCAACAACCCCGAAGTGATCCACTACACCCTCGATGTGCTGGCGGCGTTCATCGGCCCGCTGTTCGGGATTCTGTTGGTGGATTACTACCTGATCAAAAAACAGAAGATCGACGTCGATGCGCTGTTCAATGACGGCCCGAGCGGGCGTTATTACTACAGCGGCGGGATCAACTGGACGGCGGTCAAGGCGTTGATTCCTGCCACCCTGATGGGCGTTGCGATCACTTTCATCCCGGTGTTGCAGCCGATGGCCAACTTCGCCTGGTTCACCGGCTGCTTCCTCGGCGGCGTCCTGTACTTCGCACTGGCCAGGCGCGAGCAGGCACAGCAATCGGCGGCGCTGGTCATCGCTGGATGACGTACGTGGCGATTTAAAGGTCTTTTGCAGACACCTTTTTCTGTCCATCTGGTTAATAATCGACAGCATAATTTTTCGCCCCGGCACCCTCTGTTCAGCAGGAAGGCCGGGGCTTTGCTTTTACTGTCGAGTCACTGCCATGGATTGTGTTGTCGAGGTGTTCCGGTGAGCGCCACCCGGCGTAGCGCCGATGGGTTTGCCCTGCAAGTGATGGTCGGGCTGTGCCTGATCTGGGGTGTGCAACAGGTGATGATCAAATGGGCGGCGTCCGACATCGCGCCGGTCATGCAGGCGGCGGGGCGGTCGGGTATTTCCGCGTTGCTTGTAGGATTATTGATCTGCTGGAAGGGCGGTTGGGATCAGGTCGGGACTACCTGGCGCGGCGGCTTGCTGGCCGGCGCGTTGTTTGGCCTGGAGTTCTTCTTCATTGCCGAAGGTCTGCAACTGACTACGGCGGCGCATATGTCGGTATTTCTCTACACCGCGCCGATCTTTACCGCGTTGGGCGTGCATTGGTTGCTGCCGAGTGAGCGTTTAAGACCGGTGCAGTGGCTGGGGATTTTTCTGGCGTTCATTGGCATTGCCATTGCGTTTGCCGGTGGTGTGTCCTGGGACAATCTTGACCACCGCATGTTGATGGGCGATGCCCTGGGTGTGCTGGCCGGCGCGTCGTGGGGCGCGACCACCGTGGTGGTGCGCGCCTCGCGCCTGTCGGAAGCGCCGGTGACTCTGACGCTGTTTTATCAACTGATCGTCGGCTTCGTCGGCCTGCTGCTGATTGCGATCCTCAGTGGTCAGGTCACCCATGTCAGCCTGACCACGGTGGCGGTGGCCAGCGTGCTGTTTCAGGGATTGGTGGTGTCGTTCTTCAGCTACCTGACGTGGTTCTGGCTACTGCGCCGTTACCTGGCGGCGAACCTCGCGGTGTTTTCGTTCATGACGCCGTTGTTCGGCGTCACGTTCGGCGTGGTGCTGCTGGGTGAAGAGCTGAGCCTGAACTTTGTGATCGGCGCGGTACTGGTTTTGCTCGGGATCACTTTTGTGAGCGCAGAGCAGTGGGTGCGCCGTCGTTTGCGCAAAGCACTTGGGCAACCCTGATCTGCCGCAGCAACAAGCCTGCGGCAATGATAAAACCGCCGCCGGCGATCACCAGCGCGGGTTGCAAGCCACCGCTGAAATGGCTGCTCAACGCGGCTAGCAACGGCCCGCTGAGCTGACCCACGGCGAAGCACGCGGTCAGCAGCCCGGCATTGCGCTGGGTGGCGTGGGGCGCCAGTTCCCGGGAGCGCTGCATCACCAGTTGCATGCAGGCCAGGAATGGCCCGCCACACAGGATCACCCCCAGCGCCAGTCCGGCGCCGCTGCCCAACAGGCAAGCAAACACACCGGCGGCCTGTAGCCACAGCGTTGCCATCAGCCAATTTCGAGTAGCGTTCGGGGAGTGCCGACGCAGGCTCACCAACACGACCCCGGTCGCCGCCGCCAGACCAAAGCACGGCCAGAACAGATCGGCTTGCCATTGCCCATGGAACTGCGCGCTGGCCATTTGTGAGAGGAAAGTGGCCGGGATGATGTAGCCCAGACCGTACAACCCATAGATTACCGGTAAGCGTCCGACGCCTTGGGCGGCCGACTTGGTGGCAAGCGGTATCACCGTTGAAGTGGCGGCCGGCTGCGGCAGGAACGGCAGAATCGCCAGCAGCATCACCAGCCCGACAGCGGCATACACCAACCACAAGGTCGCGGACGTTTGCCCCAGCAGGTTCGAGCCCAAGGCCAACAACCCTGTCAGAAAAATCCCCAGACCCGGTCCGGCAAACACCAAGGCGCCGAGTCGCGGACGACCGGCCGCCGCTGCCAGCGGTTGGCTCAACGCGGTAATCATCACCAGCACCCAGGCACTGGCCACGCCCGTGCCGAAACGCAGCGCCAGATGCGCCCAGAACCCGTTGGCCCAGAACGAGGCCAGGGTCAGCAATACACACAACCACAAACCGCCGAGCAGGCGCCTGCGAACCTGATCGGGGCGACGGGCGAACATCGCATCCACCGCGCCGGCGAAGTAACCAAGGTAGTTGGCGGCAGCAATCAGACCAGCGGCAGTCAGGTCGATCTGACCTTCGCTGAGCAAGTGCGGCAGTTGTGGGGTGAGGGCGAAACGCCCGATGCCCATGGCCATCATCAGGGCGACAAAGCTGGCGGTTAAGCGAATCAGCGGGGACATGGTCTGAGTTCCGTTTCGAGGATCAATGACCGTCAGGCTAGGACTGATTGACTTTCTTTAAAAATGAATAATAGTGAGAAACTTGTTCTGATTTGGAGAATGGCGTGGAATTCAGCCAATTGCGGATCTTCCAAGCGGTGGCGGAAGAGGGCTCCATTACGCGAGCCGCCGAACGCCTGCATCGCGTGCCCTCCAACCTGTCGACCCGGCTTAAACAGCTCGAAGAGCAACTGGGTGTCGAATTGTTCGTACGCGAGCGTCAGCGTTTGCAGTTATCACCTGCGGGAAAAGTCCTGCTGGACTACACCACCAAGCTGTTCGCCTTGCATGACGAAGCTCACGCGGCGGTGCAGGGCGGGCAACCGGCCGGGGATTTCGTACTGGGCACCATGTACAGCACCGCCGCGATTCACTTGCCAGAGCTGTTGGCGCGTTATCACCGCCGCTACCCGGCGGTGAACCTGCAAGTGCAGTCGGGCCCCAGCGGTGAACTGCTCGAAGGGTTGCTCACCGGGCGCCTCGATGCGGCGCTGGTGGACGGCCCGCTGGAACTGGCCGGGCTCGACGGCGTGCCGTTGTGCGACGAACGGCTGGTGTTGATCAGCGAGGCCGATCATCCGCCGGTGCGCAGTGCGCTGGATGTCGAAGGGCGTTCGGTGTTCACGTTTCGCCAGGGCTGCTCCTACCGGATGCGCCTGGAAGCCTGGTTTGCCCATGACCATGCGGCTATGGGCCGAGCCATGGAGATCGAGTCTTATCCGGGAATGCTGGCCTGCGTGATTGCCGGCTCTGGCGTGGCGCTGATGTCGGAGTCGATGCTCGCCAGTCTGCCGGGGCGTGAAAGCGTGGCGGTGCACCCGTTGGCCGAGCCGTTTGCCAGCGCGACCACCTGGCTGATGTGGCGCAAAGGCATGGTCGGGGCCAACCTGAATGCATGGATCGAGCAGCAGCAGGCGGTGTATCCGTCGACCATGGTCCAGGCCCAGTCAATTTCTTGAACTAACGTCCAAGGATTTGGATCAATTCAGTAACAGATCATTGCGATCTTGAGCGAGCATTGCGTAGGACTTCGGACTATTATCAGTGCGAAGGGGCTACAGAACTTCGGCCGCTCGGCACGACCCTGAAGGGGGGCATCATGAAAGAGAAAATCCAAAACTGGCTGCATGACCTGGGTGTCGCACTCGGTTTGATTGAACCGCCTCTGCAACCGGTGCCAATTCGCACTGATGACGAACAACGTCGCCGCCAGCAGCGCCGTCGGTAAGTCTGGCAAATCACCTGTGGCGAGGGAGCTTGCTCCCGCTGGGGCGCGCAGCGGCCCCATTCATCGCCACTCAGGTGGGTCAGCTTGAGCGCGAGTGCAGCTTGCGATTGCTGCGCAATCGAGCGGGAGCAAGCTCCCTCGCCACAGAGGTTCGTTCGGCCCATCGGATGTATTTAGCAATCCGTTTCAATACCGCCCAATCTCAATCAAAAACCGGGTCAAGTCATTCGCCGTCCTGGCAGTCTTGAGAATCCGGTCTTCTTCGGCGGTAAACGCCGTCAACCCCAACTGATCCTCCAGGCGGAAGATCAGCTCTTCAATATCCTCTTTGTCCAAGCCCAACTGCATCAGGTTGGTGTTGTCGTCGAAGTCATCCTGGTTTTCCAGCAGGCGGCGGATGCGACGATGCACGGCGGCACGAACGGCGGCTCTTGTCATGAGGTCCTTCTTCGAGAACGTTATGAGGTCCCTGACGCTGAGTACAGCAGGCTTCAGGCGTGTCGGCGCTGCCACTCGTCAATCATCGAGCGCAGATACTCTCCGGAAGGCTACCGAAATGCGTTCGATCTTGAACCACTGATCGCGGCTGACGATCTTCATGGGCAAATTCCTTCAGGCGAAAAAAAACGGGTGTGGCAACCGACGCCACACCCGCCGAAGAAAGCATCAGGTCGTTATAGAAGTCTTAGGCAGCGCTCGCCACTACGGCCGGGCGACGGGACAGAAGGCTGACCACCACGAAACTCACCAGGCCCACGCCGAGGCTGTAGTAGATCGGAGTATTGGCGTCCATACCGTCCTTGATCATGAACAGCAGCGCAGTGGCAAAGCCCAGGCCCATGCTGGCGATGGCGCCGGCGGTGTTTGCGCGTTTCCAGAAGATCGCGCCGATCAGCGGGATCAGCATGCCGCCCACCAACAGGTTGTAAGCCAGGGTCAGCGCGCTGATCACGTCATGTACGACCAGAGCGATGCCGAGTACGACGATGCCGGTCAACAGAGTGAACAGGCGGTTCATGCCCAGGCTCGACTGTTTGCCTCCACGCAGTTTCGGCAGCAGGTCTTCGGTCAGTGTGGTGGCAGCGGCGAGCAGGCCGGCGCTGGCGGTGGACATCATGGCCGCCAGGGCCGCGGCGATCACCAGACCACGGATACCGTCCGGCAGGGACAGTTTGACGATGGCGGCGAAAGCGTTGTTGACGTTGTCCAGGTCCGGGATCAGCACGTGAGCGGCCATGCCGATCAGGGCGCAGGCCAGGCCGTAAAGGATGCAGTAGAAGCCTGCGAAGGTACCGGCGACCTGAGCCACTTTGGCGCTCTTGACGGTGAACACACGCTGCCAGATGTCTTGGCCGATCAGGATCCCGAA
>Ga0182007_10000352_pt1 | contig 29030 bp, 27 predicted proteins | sample Sormic07211113_1_FD_123023 | JGI IMG/M metagenome (GOLD analysis project Ga0182007, IMG submission 123023) | Rhizosphere microbial communities from Sorghum bicolor, Mead, Nebraska, USA - 072115-113_1 MetaG | ecosystem: Host-associated > Plants > Roots > Rhizosphere | place: USA: Nebraska...
CCTCCTCTCCTTGAAAGCGCGCCGCCATGAAAGCCTTGCCGTTGACATTCCCTTGCGCCCTGCTGTTCTGCCTGGCCCTGCTCCTCGCTTGCGCGCCGTGCCGTGCCGATGAATCGCTGGCGCAGACCATCGCGCGCGTGAAACCGTCGATCGTCGGCGTGGGCAGCCTGCAAAAGACGCGCACGCCGCCGATGAATTTCATCGGCACGGGTTTCGTGGCCGGCGACGGCTTGAGCGTGCTGACATGCGCCCATGTGATCCAGAAACTGCTCGACGCCAACCCGAACGAGGTCATTGGCATACTCACGGGCCAGGGCGAGATGGCGCAATTTCGCCCCACCAAAGTCCAGGCGCTGGACACGGAACACGACCTGGCCTTGCTGCGCCTGGCAGGCGCGCCGCTGCCGGCCCTGGCGCTGGGCGACGCGGCCACGGTGCGCGAAGGCCAGGCCCTGGCCTTCACAGGATTTCCGCTCGGCACCTTGCTCGGTTTGCACCACGTGACGCACCGCGCCACCGTGTCATCGCTGACGCCGGTGGTCATGCCCAGCGAAAACGCGCAGCGCCTCGACGTCCGGCGCCTGGCGCAGCTGCAAAAAGCCCCCTACACCGTGTTCCAGCTGGACGCGACGGCGTATCCGGGCAGCAGCGGCAGCCCGCTATTCGATCCCGAGACCGGTCTCGTCTACGGCATCGTCAACATGGTGTACGTCAAGGGCCTCAAGGAGGCCGCCATCAGCGCGCCGAGCGGCATCACCTACGCGATTCCGGGCGGCTATATGCAGGCGATATTGCTGAAAAATAAATAAACCTCAGTTGCGCCCCTGCCTCAGCCGGTCGGTAATGCCGGGCTCATCCCATGTCGGAAAAAAAAAGGGGTAAAACGACCGTTCACCCCCATGCTGTTCCATCAGGCCACCGTATTTGCGGATCTGGGCCCCCATGTAGTCGAGGTCCAGCCGTAGCAGCACGGCCGGCGCCCCCACGCGCGTGCACTCGCGCTCGCCGCCGAAGTCCTGGAAGCCCAGCATGCGCTTGTAAAACACCACGTGGCGCGGATTGACTTCGATCACGTAATCCGTAAAGCCGTGAATATTGTGTGCATAGATATAAGAAATATGAATCAGCGCCGCAAACACGCGCTTGCTCACGCCCTTGTCGATGGCCAGGCGCGACGGTTCGCACAGGCGCCGGCCCTCTTCGCGCAGCACGTCGAGCTTGTCGCGGAAGTTTTCATCGGCGGGCAGGCCCGTCTCGTCATTGTCGAGGCACAGGGTCATGGTGCCGACGGTGGTGCCGGCCGTTTCCGCAAACAAGGTGATTTTATTCAGGGCATGCGCGATGCCGGGATCGACGGCATAGCCGCGCCAGCCGTACATCTTGCGGATCAGCAAGCTGGCCGCTTCGCGCCGGCCACGCGAATTGGCCATGCGGATATGAAAGCGCTGCAGGTCGAGCTCATGCTCCATGGCCGGATCGATCTGCCCCTCGCCCACCACCAGGTCGCTGAAAGTACCGGGCGTGTCGAAGGAAATAATGGGTTCATCTTCAAAGCTCATCTTGTCCTCACGTTCATCGGCAGCCGTCGAGACGGACTGAAGCCAATGCCTTGTGACAAGACAAAAACGGGAGAAGTTCCCACCTTTAGCTAAAAAAACAGAAGAAATCTGCCTTTAGATAGCAAAATAACACGATGAAATTTGCCGAAAAGTACAAAATGACAAATATAAGTGCTGTTTTGATATGGACGAGTCCGCTGTTAAAAAAAGCTTTCCGGAATCAGCAGCACGTCGCCCGGCCGCATCATGACATTCGCGGAAATATCGCCGCTCTTCAATAGATCGTCGAGCCGCACGCGCAGCTGCTGCTGGCTGCCTTCGCGCGTGCGGATGATGCTGGCCTTGTTGCCGGCCGCGAAATCGGTGATGCCGCCCACGGCGATGAGCACGTCCATCAGCGACATGCCCAGCCGGTACGGCAGCGCCTGCGGCTTGGCCGCCTCGCCGATGACGCGGATCTGCTCGCCATACGGCCCCGAGAAATTGGTGACGATGACCGTCACCACGGGCTGCTGGATGAACTTGCTCAAGGCTTGCTCGATATCGCGCGCCAGCTGGGTCGACGTCTTGCCGCTGGCCTCCAGGTCTTCCACCAGCGGCGTGGTGATCTTGCCGTCCGGCCGCACGGCCACCGTCAGCGACACTTCCGGGTTGCGCCAGACGATGATGTTGACGGAGTCGCCCGGCCCGATCAGGTAATCATGCATGGGCGCGCTGTCGTCGGCGGGCGCCAGCGGATAGCGGGTGCGGCAGCCTCCCAGCAGGCTGACGGCGCCGGCCAGGACCAGCGCGTTACAGACAAATGCACGGCGAAACGGATTCATGCGGGGCCTCTTCAAGTCGATGGCGCGTCCATGGCCGGCCCGCAGAACCAGCCTGGGCCGCGAACTTCCTATGATTATTAAAACCCGGCAAGTGAACCTTGAGGCGTATCAAGAAGCAATCATCTTGGGAAATCTTGCTCCACAAGCGCCCTATACTTTGCTTAGTCAACAAGCAAGTATTTCTTGCAAGAGCCGTCGTTGTCCGCGCCGCCAGCCCATCTACCGTGCAGCACCGTCACCTGAAGGAAGCGACATGGAGCAATTGATACAGCAACTGCTTTCCAGCCTGAAAGGCATCTGGAAGTACCGCTGGCATGCGGTGCTGGTGGCGTGGCTGGTCGCCATCGTCGGCTTCATCAAGGTGATCAGCCTGCCTGACGACTTCCAGACGTCGGCGCGTGTGTTTGTCGATACGCAAACCATCCTCAAGCCGCTGATGGCCGGCATGACCAGCGTGCCGAACACGGAACAGCAGGTGGCCATCATGAGCCGCACCCTGCTCAGCCGCCCCAACGTGGAGCGCGTCATGCGCATGGTCGACCTGGACCTGGACTCGAAGACCGCGCGCGAGCACGAAGCCCAGCTCGATGAACTGATGAGCCGCATCAAGATCACAGGCACCAACGCGTATGACATCTACACCATCAGCTACAGCGGGCGCGACCCGAAGCTGGTGCGCGACGTGGTGCAAAGCCTGCTGACCATCTTTGTCGAAGGCAGTTTCCAGGGCAAAAAGGGCGATTCGCAGAAGGCGGTGCAATTCATCGACGAGCAGATCAAGAATTACGAGGACAAGCTGACCGCGGCGGAAAATCTGGTCAAGGAATTCAAGATCCGCAATAACCTGCTGCTGCCGCGCCAGGGCATCGACTATGGCAGCCAGCTGCTGATGTCGTCCGATAGCCTGAACAATGCCAAGCTGGAACTGGTCGAGGCGGAACAGGCGCGCAAGGCCATCCAGAGCCAGATCGAGGGCGACGAGCCCGTGCTCGACATGGAGCCGAACGCGGCGTCCATCACGAATCCCGAACTCGACGAACGCATCGCCTCGCTCAACAAGAACCTCGACAACCTGCGCATGCAATTTACGGAATTGCACCCCGACATCATCGCCTCGAAGCGCCTCATTGCTCAGCTGGAAGAACGCAAGATCGAGGAAAGCAAGCTGAAAACGGCGTCCGGCGACCCGGGCAAGAACTACAGCCCCATGCTGCAGCAGCTGAAGGTGGCGCTGACGGACGCGGACGCCAAGGTGGCCGCCATCCGCGCCCGCGTACAGGAATACACCGCGCGCAACGAACGGCTGCTGGCGCAAAGCAATGCCGTGCCCGAGGTGGAATCGCAGCTGGCGCAGCTCAACCGCGACTACATCATCAACAAGGAAAACTATGAAAAGCTGATCGGCCGGCGCGAAGCGGCCAAGCTGTCGGGTGAAATCAGCTCCACCACCGAAATGATGGCCTTCAAGATCATCGACCCGCCCACGGTGCAATATGCGCCCGTCGGCCCGAACCGCCCGCTGCTGTTCAGCGCGGTGCTGGGTGCGGCCCTGGTGGCTGGCATCGCCGCGGCCCTGCTGATCAGCCAGGTGCGCCCCACCTTCCTCAGTCCTTCCGAATTGCGCGACGCCACGGGCTTGAACGTGCTGGGCACGGTATCGATGAACTGGACGCCGCTGCAGCAGGTGCGGCGCCGCCGCGCCCGCTATGGCTTCAGCGCCTGCCTGGGCAGCCTGTTCGTGCTGTATGGCGGGGTCATGACGGCCGCGCTGCTGAAATTCTAGAGCCACCAAGGGAGCGACGATGAGCAGCAAGGACAGCGGCAAGCAGGAACCCACGATCCTGGGCGTGGCCGAGGCCAGCGTGCCCTATGGTCCCGATGGTGCGGATGGTGCGGATGGTGCGGCTGCTGCAGACAGCGCGGCGGCCCGGTCGCCCCAGTACCGGGCACTGAACCTGGCCCGGCTGGCCGAGCAAGGCATGCTCACGCACGATGGCGGGCGCAGCTCGGTGGCCGAGGATTTCCGCATCATCAAGCGCCCGCTGCTGCGCCAGGCGCGCGCCAGCGGCGCCGAATCCGTCCGCCACGGCAACCTGATCGTCGTCACCAGCGCCATGCCCGGCGAAGGCAAGACGTATTGCGCCGTCAACCTGGCCATGAGCATCGCCATGGAAATGGATATCACGGTGCTGCTGGTCGATGCCGACGTGGCGCGCCCGTCCGTGCTGAAGGTGCTGGGCCTGCCGCCCGAGCCGGGGTTGATGGACGTGCTGCTCGACCCGCAGCTGGCGATGGCGGACGTGATCCTGAAAACCAACGTGGCCAACCTGAGCATCCTGCCCGCCGGGCGCAGCAACAAGCATGCGACGGAATTGCTGGCCAGCCGGGCGATGAGCCGGTTGCTGGCCGAGATCGCCAGCCGCTACGCCGACCGCGTCGTCGTCTTCGACTCGCCGCCCCTCTTGATCACCAGCGAAGCGCACGCACTGGTGGGACAGATGGGGCAAGTGGTGATGGTGGTCGAGGCGGAAACGACGACCCAGCACGCCGTCAAGGAAGCGCTGCGCCAGATCGAGTCGTGCGAACACATCCATTTAATCTACAACAAGACCAAATCGTTTCCCGGCAACGACTACTACGGCTATGGCCATTACGACTAGCCGCCGCGTTTCGCTGCCGCTGCCGCTGCCGCTGCTGCCGTTGCTGTCCCTGCTGCTGCCCGCACCGGCCGGCGCCGTCGACTGGCTGGTGAAGCCGTCGCTGCGCCTGCGCGAAAGCTATACGGACAATGCCTTGCGCGCGCCGCCCGGCCAGGCGCAATCGGACTTCATCACGGAAATCGCGCCCGCCATCGCCCTCATCGGCACGGGCCCCCGCCTGCGCGTGCATCTCGATTACAGCTGGCACAAATACCTGTCGGGCCAGCGAGCCGATACCGATAACCACCAGCTGCACGCCGCGGCCGATGCCGAGCTGGTGAAGGACTGGTTCTTCATCGATGCCAACGCCAGCGTGAGCCGGCGCAACATCTCACCGTTCGGTCCCCAGTTGATCGACGATCTGCCCGACACGGACAATGCCAGCACCGTGCGCACCACCAGCATCAGCCCGTATTTGCGTCACCGTTTCCGCGGCCTGGCCACGGGCGAGCTGCGCTACACGCGCAACACGGTCGACAGCGGCGGCGAGCTGCTGTCCGTGCACAGCGATGAAATGGAAGTGCTGCTCAGCGGCGAGCCGCGCGCCGGCGGCTGGAGCTGGAACGCCAGCCACGACGTGCGCCGCACGCAGGACAGCAAGCTGATGCCCGTGCGCATGCAGCGCAGCAGCGTGGGCCTGCGCTACCCGTTCAGCAGCAAATGGGCGGCCACTGCCAGCGCCGGCACGGAAAAGGAAGGTTATATCTCGACCAGCGGCAAGGCGCCTGAAGGCCGCTTCTGGTCGCTTGGCGGCGTGTGGACGCCATCGCCGCGCACCAGCGTGGCCTTCAGCACGGGCAAGCGCTTCTTTGGCACCACCTACAGCCTGGACGCCAATTTCCTGCAGCGCCATACCAACTGGCAACTGAGCTACAGCGAAAACATCACCACCATGCCTACGCAATTTTCGCGCCTGGGCGACCGCGACGCGGCCCAGCTGCTCGATCAACTGTGGCGCGGCATCTTTCCCAACTCGCGCGACCGGCGCCTGCGCATCGATGCCTTCCTGCGCTACGCCAACAGCCTGGGGCCGGAACGGGGCGCCATCAATTATTTCAGCCACCGCTATTTCCTGCAGAAGCAGCTGAAGCTGACGATGGCGCGCGCCACGGCGAAAAGCACGTTGCTCGCCGGCATCACGGCCGTCGACCGCACGGCGCAAACGGCCAGCGGCGTCGACAGCGGCCTGCTGCCCGGCGTGGAGTTCGGCAGCGAAGACCGCACGCGCCAGATCGGCGGCAATGTGGGCTGGAGCTGGCAAGCCAATTCGCGCACCAGCGTGAACGTCAATGCCGGCTACGCCAGCGTGCGTTCGCTGAGCGTGCCCCGGCGCGACAACAACATCACCGTGACGGCCGGCTACAACCGCCTCCTGCAGCCGGACATGACGGCCAGCATCGAGCTGCGCCACACGCGCCACGCCAGCAACCGGGGCGGCGACTACCGCGAAAACGGCGTCAGCGCCACGCTCACCATGCAATTCTAAGGAGGCCGCAATGTCCGATCCCTCTCTTGCGTCCGTTGAACCGGCGCACCTGCTGTGCGTGGTGGCCGCGCGCCCCAACCTGATGAAGATGGCGCCCATCCTGGCCGCCTTGGCGCGCCAGGCGCCCGCCGTGCGCGTGACCTTGCTGCACACGGGCCAGCATTACGACACGGCCATGAATGGCCAGCTGTTTACCGACCTGGACCTGCGCCCGCCCGACATCGCCCTCGACGTCGGCTCCGGCAACCATGCGCAGCAGACGGCCGAGATCATGCGCCGCTTCGACGCCGTGCTCGACGCCCATCCGCCGCTGGCGCCCGATGCCGTGCTGGTGGTGGGCGACGTCAATTCCACCCTGGCCTGCGCGCTGGTGGCGGCCAAGCGCGGCACGCCCGTGATCCACGTCGAGGCGGGACTGCGCAGCGGCGACCGGCGCATGCCCGAGGAAATCAACCGCGTGCTGACGGATCAATTGTCCGATCTGCTGCTCACCAGCGAGGAAGGCGCGCGCGCCAACCTGCTGCGCGAAGGCATCGCCCCCGAACGTATCCACTTCACGGGCAATGTCATGATCGACAGCCTGCGGCAGCAGCTGCCGCGTGCCATCAAGCCGGCAGCCACCCTGCGCGCGCACGGCCACGCCTGTCCTCCCGCGTATGGCTTGCTGACCTTGCACCGGCCATCGAACGTGGATGACCCGGCGCAGCTGGCAGCGCTGCTGCGGGCGCTGGGGCAATTGTCATGCCAGCTGCCGCTGCTGTTCCCCATCCATCCGCGCACCCTGGCCGGCTTGCGCCTGGCGGGCCTGGAACCCGTGCTGGCGCGGCATGCCATCGTCCGCCTGCCGCCGCTGGGCTACCTGGAAATGCTGGGCCTGATGCAAGAGGCGCGGCTGGTGCTGACGGATTCGGGCGGCATCCAGGAAGAAAGCACGGCCTTGGGCGTGCCCTGTCTGACCCTGCGCGCCAACACGGAGCGCCCCGTCACCGTGACCGATGGCACGAATACCCTGGCCGGCACGGACCCGGCCGCCATCCTGGCGCTGGCGCGCGCCATCCTCGACACGGGCGGCAAGCGGGGCCGCATTCCGCCCCTGTGGGATGGCCACGCGGCCACGCGCATCGCGGCCGTCATCGCGCCCTGGCTGGAAGCGCGCCGGAGACAACCATGACGGCGCCTGCGGTGCTGCCGGCGCTGACGAATGCGCTGACCATCGACGTGGAAGACTATTTCCAGGTGTCCGCCTTCGCGCCGCACATCGCGCGTGCCGACTGGCCCCGCCTGGAATGCCGGGTCGAGGCGAACATCGAGCGCATCCTGCTGCTGCTCGACAGCCGCCGCATCCACGCCACCTTTTTTACGCTGGGCTGGATCGCCGAGCGCTATCCGGCCATGCTGCGCCGCGTGGCCGCCGCCGGGCACGAAGTGGCCAGCCACGGCTATGCGCACCTGCGCGCCAGCGACCAGTCGGCCGCGCAGTTCGCCGACGACGTGCGCCGCAGCAAGGCCATCCTGGAGCAGATAACGGGGCTGGCCGTGCGCGGCTACCGGGCGCCCAGCTTTTCCATCGGCGCGGCCAACCTGTGGGCCTTCGACGTGCTGCAGGAAGCCGGCTACCGCTACAGTTCCAGCATCTACCCGATCCGCCACGACCATTACGGCATGCCCGATGCACCGCGCTTTGCCTGGCGCCCGCGGGGGCCGCACGGCGTGCTGGAATTGCCCGTCAGCACCGTGCGCTTGCGCGGGCGCAACCTGCCGGCCGGCGGCGGCGGTTACTTCAGATTGATGCCGTATGCACTGTCGCGCTGGCTTTTGCGACGCATCAATTCGCGCGACGGGCAAGCTGGCATATTCTATTTTCATCCCTGGGAGCTCGATCCAGGCCAGCCGCGCCCGCTTGGCCTCAGCGCCAGGACGCGCTTTCGCCACTACCTGAACCTGGGGTGCATGGAAGCGCGGCTGGCGCGCCTGACCCGCGACTTTGCCTGGGACCGCATGGACCGTATTTTTCTGGAAAGCACATGATGCACGAGGCCAGCCTTCCTCCCGACCCGGCGCCGTCCAGCGCCGCCATCGCCGTGCGCTCGCTGCAGGCGCACGAGCATGCGCGCTGGGATGCCTTTGTCGACACGTGCCCGGAAGCGACCTTCTTTCACCGGGCCGGCTGGCAAACCATCATGGAACAAGGTTTTCAGCACGACAGCCATTTCCTGTACGCGGAACAGGACGGGCGCATCGCGGGCGTGTTGCCGCTGGCCCATCTGCGCAGCCGCCTGTTCGGCTCCTCGCTCGTCGCGCTGCCGTTCTGCGTTTACGGCGGCATCGCCGGCGGCGGCGCGGCCGTGCGGCAGGCGCTCGACAGCGCCGCGCTGACGCTGGCCCGGCGCCTCGGCGTGGGACACCTGGAATACCGCTGGCGCGAAGCGCCGGAAGACATGGAGACTTCCTGGCTGCACAAACCCCTGTACGCGACCTTCCGCCGGCCTTTACACCCCGATGCCGAACAGAACCTGCTGGCCATTCCCCGCAAGCAGCGCGCCGTCGTGCGCAAGGCCATGGCAGGCGGCCTGCACAGCGCCATCGACTACGACCTGCGCCATTTCTACCCGATCTATGCGGCCAGCGTGCACCGGCTGGGCACGCCCGTCTTCGCGCGCCGCTATTTTGCCCTGCTGCGCACGGTCTTCGGCGACGCCTGCGACGTCCTCACCGTGTATCACGGCCAGCAGCCGCAGGCCAGCGTGCTGCTGTTCTATTTCCGCGACGAAGTATTGCCGTATTACGGCGGCGGCAGCGTGCTGGCGCGCAGCACGGGCGCCAACGACTTCATGTACTGGGAAACGATGCGCCGCGCCTGCGCACGCGGCTACCGCCTGTTCGATTTCGGCCGCAGCAAGGTGGGCACGGGCGCCTGGGACTTCAAGAAGAACTGGGGCTTTACGCCGCAGACGCTGCCGTACGCCTACCGGCTGGTGCGCGCCAAGACCTTGCCGGAAGTCAATCCATTGAATCCGAAATACGCGCTGTTCATCCGCGCCTGGCGCCGCCTGCCGCTGCCGCTGGCCAACCTGCTGGGGCCGCACATCGTGCGGCAACTGGGCTAAGCAAGGGGACACACCATGCGCGAACTGCTTTTTCTCGTCCACCGCCTGCCGTATCCGCCCAACAAGGGCGACAAGATACGCTCGTGGCACATGCTGCAATACCTGAGCCGGCATTTCCGCGTGCACCTGGGCTGCTTCATCGACGATGACGACGACTGGCAGCACGCGAAAACCGTGGCCGCCCTGTGCGCCAGCACGCGCTTCATCGACTTGCAGCGCGGTGCGGCCCGCTGGCGCGCCGTGCAGGCGCTGCTGTCGCGTCAAGCCATGAGCGTGCAGTACTACCGCGATGCACGGTTGATGCAATGGGTCGAAGGCGTGATATCGACGGGCAAGGTGCGCCACGCGCTGGCCTTTTCCGGGCCCATGGCGCAATACATCGACGGCAGCGCGGGCCGCGCCCTGCACCGCGTCATCGATTTCGTCGACGTCGATTCCGACAAGTGGCGCCAGTACGGCGACAGCAAGCCCTGGCCCATGTCGCAGTTGTACCGGCGCGAAGCGCATCTGCTGCTGCAGTACGAGCGCCATATCGCCCAGCAATTCACGGCCGCCAGCTTTGTCTCGCCGGCCGAAGCGGCCCTGTTCCGCCAGTGCGCCCCGATGGCGCGGCGCAAGACGGGCCACGTCAACAACGGCGTCGACACGGCGTATTTCACGCCCGTGCCGGCCCAGCCCGCCGTGTATCCGCCCGGCGTGCAGGCGCTGGTATTTACGGGCGCCATGGATTACTGGCCGAACATCGACGCCATGCAATGGTTCGTGCGCCACGTCTGGCCCGCCCTGCGGCGCCAGTTTCCCCAGCTGCAGTTGTATATCGTCGGCAGCGCGCCCGTGCCCGCCGTGACGGCGCTGGCCAGGGTGGGCGGCGTGGTGGTGACGGGCAAGGTGCCCGACATCCGCCCCTACCTGGCCGGCGCGGCCCTGGTCGTGGCCCCGCTGCGCATCGCCCGCGGCGTGCAAAACAAGGTACTGGAAGCGATGGCGATGGGCAAGATCGTGCTGGCCACGCCGCAGGCGCTGGAAGGCATCGCCGCCCAGCCGGGCCTGGAACTGCTGCTGGCGCGCGACGATGCCGAATTCATCCACCATGCGGCGCGCGTGCTGCGCAATGCCCAGGGCGGCACGGCCGAAGGCAGCGGCGCGGCCATCGGCGCGGCGGCGCGCCAGCTGGTGCTGCAGGATTACGACTGGGAACGCAATCTGCGGGGACTGGGCACCATGCTGGGCCTGCCTGCCGAGGCAGACGCGGCTGCCAGCGGCGCCGCCATGCCGGTGCTGCCCGTGCGGGAGCCGTCCACATGAGCCTGCAGCTCGACCAGAGGGCCCGCTTGCCGGATGCGGCCGTCCTGCCGCAGGACCGGCGCCAGGCCGCGCTGGCGGCCCTGCTGCTGGCTATGGCCGCCGTCTTGCTGCTGTACCACGCCACCTTCTGGTCGATGGTGGAACTGTGGTCCCGCTCGCAAACGTTCGCGCACGGTTTCCTGATCGTGCCCATCAGCTGCTGGCTGGCCTGGCGCCAGCGCGCCCGCCTGGCCGCGCTGGCGCCCCAGCCCTCGCGACCGGGTTTGCTGCTGCTGGGCGCGCTGGGCCTGGCCTGGCTGCTGGCCGATGCCGCCAACGTGCCCGTGGTGGAACAATATGCGGCCACGGCCATGCTGCCCGCCTGCGTGCTGGCCATCCTCGGCTGGCCGGCCGTGCGGCTGCTGGCCTTTCCCCTCGCGTATCTGTTTCTCGCCGTACCGTTCGGCGAAGTCTTCCTCGATCCGCTGATCGACTTCACGGCCGCCTTCACCGTCACGGCGCTGCAATGGACGGGCGTGCCCGTGTTCCGCGATGGCAGCAATTTTTCGCTGCCATCCGGGAACTGGTCGGTGGTGGAAGCGTGCAGCGGCCTGCGCTACCTGATCGCCGCACTGGCCCTGGGCGCCCTGTTCGCCCATGTCAACTTCCACAGCGCGCGGCGGCGCCTGGCCGTCATGGCCGCCGCCCTGCTCGTGCCCATCCTGGCCAATGGCGTGCGCGCCTACCTGATCGTGATGCTGGGCCACCTGAGCGACATGCGCCTGGCCGTGGGCGTCGATCACCTGATCTATGGCTGGCTGTTCTTCGGCCTGGTGGCGCTGTTGCTGTTCTGGCTGGCCGCGCGCTGGCGCGAATGGCCGCCGGCGCCGATCTTGCCACCCACGTTGCCGCCCGCCCTGCCGCCCCGGCCTGTCGCTGGTGGCGTGGCGGCCAGCCCGCGTGCCGTCGTGCGCGCCGGCATCGCCTGCCTGCTGCTGGCGGCGCTGTGGCCGGCACTGGCCCTGGCCAGCCACCGCGACGACGGCGGCCCCGCGCCCGCTTCCCCCGCCGTGCTGGCCTTGCCCGATCCGCCCGCCTGGCGCCGGCTGCACGATGCGCTACCCGCGTGGCAGGCGCCGTATGCGGGCGCACCCGCGCGCTTTGCCGCCACGTATGCGCGCCAGGAAGGCGACGACGCACCGGTCGGCTTGCAGCTGCACTGGTATGCGCGCCAAGCGCGCGATGCCGAACTGCTGACGCACCAGGCCCTGCCATACGGCCCCCGCTGGATGGCACTGGCGCAGCGCGTGCGGCCCGTCACCGTGGCTGGCGGCCCCATGACCGTGCGCGAAAGCGTGCTGGGGCACGGCGGCGAGCGCCTGCTCGTGTGGCGCGTGTACCGCCAGGGCGGCATCGTCACGGCACGGCCCGTGCTGGTCAAGCTGCTGCTGGCGCAAGCCAAGCTGCTGGGCAGGCGCCAGGATGGCGCCGACATCCTCGTCTTTGCCGCCTACGACGAGCTGGCGCCGCCGCCGCGCGCGCGCCTGCAAGCCTTCCTGCAAGCGGCGCTGCCCGTCATCGAACAACGCTTGCAGGAGCTGCCGCATGGCCCTTGATTTCGATACCGGCGACGAGCGGCAGGCGGATGCGGCGGCCGGCGCCGCCCCCCTGATCGTGCACGTGATCCACCAGCTCGACGTGGGCGGGCTGGAAAACGGCCTGGTCAACCTGATCAACCATTTGCCGCCCGAGCGCTACCGACACGCCATCGTCTGCCTGAAGAACGCCACCGCGTTTCGCCAGCGCCTGACCACCCCGGGTGTCGATGTGATCAGCCTGGACAAGCGCGAAGGCAAGGACTGGCGCCACTACCTGCGCCTGTACCACGTGCTGAAACAGCTGCGCCCGGCACTGGTGCACACGCGCAACCTGGGCTGCCTCGAAGCGCAGCTGCTGGCCTGCCTGGCCGGCGTGCGCCTGCGCGTGCATGGCGAACACGGGCGCGACATGAGCGACCTGCACGGCACCCGCCTCAAATACCGGCTGCTGCGCAAATGCATGCTGCCGCTGGTGCAGCACTTCATCGCCGTCAGCGCCGACCTGGGACACTGGCTGGTGGACGCCATCGGCGCGGCACCCGCGCAGGTGTCGCACATCGGCAATGGCGTCGACAGCGTGCAATTCCATCCGCGCCTGGGGCCGCCCGCCGCCGTGGGGCCGCCCGGTTTCCTGTGCAACGGCGCCTTCGTCATCGGCAGCGTGGGCCGCATGGCGGCCGTCAAGGATCACGCCTCGCTGGTGCGGGCCTTCCTGTTGCTGCTGGCCCAGCCGGGCGCCCGCGCGCGCCTGCGCCTGATCATCGTCGGCGACGGGCCGTGCCGCCAGGCTTGCCTGGAGCTGCTGCAGCAGGCCGGCGTGGCCCATCTGGCCTGGCTGCCCGGCGCGCGCGACGACGTGGCGCAGCTGCTGCGCGCCATGGACCTGTTCGTGCTGCCGTCCTTGGCCGAAGGCAGCTCGAACACCATCCTCGAAGCCATGGCGACGGGGCTGCCCGTCGTCGCCACGCAGGTGGGCGGCAATGCGGAACTGGTGCAGTCGGGCTGGAGCGGCACGCTGGTGCCGCCCGGTTCGCCCGAGATGCTGGCCGACGCCATGCTCGATTATTACAGCATGCCGGAACTGGGGCCCCGCCACGGCGCGCGCGGGCGGCGCCAGGTACTGGCCGAACACAGCCTGCCCGCCATGGCCGGCGCCTACCTGGCCGTGTACGACCGCCTGACCGGCGCGCGCCAGCCTTCTCCCCTGTCCACCACTCCCTGAAAGGCCTCCCATGTGCGGCATCAGCGGCATCTTTGATTTGCAGGGCCAGCGCGACATCGACGTGCTGCTGCTGGCGCGCATGAACCACAGCCTGCGCCACCGGGGGCCGGACGAGGGAGGATTGCACCGCGAGCCGGGCCTCGGCCTGGCGCACCGGCGCCTGTCCGTGATCGACCTGGCCAGCGGCCAGCAGCCGCTGTTCAACGCCGACCGCAGCATCGCCATCGTCTTCAATGGCGAAATCTACAACTATCGCGGCCTGATGGCGGAACTGCGCCAGTTCGGCCACCAGTTCCGCACCAGCAGCGACACGGAAGTCATCGTCCACGCCTGGGAACAATGGGGCGAACAATGCGTGCAGCGCCTGCGCGGCATGTTCGCCTTCGCCCTGTGGGACCGCCGGCGCCACCTGCTGTTCCTGGCGCGCGACCGCCTGGGCGTCAAACCCCTGTACTACGGCGAGGCGCAGGACGGCACCCTGCTGTTCGGCTCCGAACTCAAAGCCCTGCTCGCGCATCCGGCCATGCCGCGCGAACTCGACCCGCTGGCAGTGGAAGAGTATTTCGCCTACGGCTACGTGCCCGAGCCGCGCAGCATCTTCCGGCACGCGCGCAAGCTGCCGCCCGGGCATACCCTCTGCATCCGCGCCGGCCAGCCGCTGCCCGCGCCGCAAGCGTACTGGGACATTCCCTTCACGCCGAACCCGCCCGCCAGCGAAGCGCAGGCGGCGGACGAACTGCTGGCCCGCCTGCGCGAAGCGGTGCGCATCCGCATGGTGGCCGAAGTGCCGCTGGGGGCATTCCTGTCCGGCGGCGTCGATTCCAGCGCCGTGGTGGCGCTGATGGCCGGGGCCAGCGCCACGCCCGTCAACACGTGTTCCATCTCGTTCGGCGACCCCGCGTACAACGAGGCGCGCTACGCCGATCTGGTGGCGCGCCGCTACGGCACGGCGCACCACGCGCGCCAGGTCGAGCAGGACGACTTCGAGCTGATCGACCTGCTGGCCAACCTGTACGACGAACCGTTCGCCGACAGCTCCGCCATGCCCACGTATCGGGTCTGCCAGCTGGCGCGCCAGCGGGTCACGGTGGCCCTGTCGGGCGACGGCGGCGATGAAAGCCTGGCCGGTTACCGGCGCTACCGCCTGCACACGCGCGAGGAAAAAGTGCGCAAGGCGATGGACCCGCTGCTGCCGGCCGGCCTGCGCCAGTCGCTGTTCGGCACCCTGGGGCGGCTGTACCCGAAGGCCGACTGGGCGCCGCGCTTCCTGCGCGCCAAGACCACGTTCGAAGGCCTGGCGCGCGATACGACGGACGCGTATTTTCACGGCGTCAGCCTGCTGGGCGACGCCATGCGCGCCCGCCTGTTCAGCCCCGAGCTGCGGCGCAGCCTGCACGGCTACCGCGCCGTGGAAGTGCTGCGCCGGCATGCGCTGGCCAGTCCCGCGCAGGACCCGCTGTCGCAGGTGCAGTACCTGGACCTGAAAACCTACCTGCCCGGCGACATCCTCACGAAAGTGGACCGGGCCAGCATGGCGCATGCGCTGGAAGTACGCTCGCCCTTGCTCGACCATGAACTGGTGGCGTGGATGTCGGGCCTGCCGCCGCAATTCAAGCTGCGGCGCGGCGAAGGCAAGTACCTGCTGAAAAAAGCCCTGCGCCCGCTGCTGCCCGACACCCTGCTGTACCGTCAAAAAATGGGCTTTTCCATCCCGCTGGCCGACTGGCTGCGCGGCCCGCTGCGCCAGCGCCTGCAGCAGCGGCTGCTCGGTCCCACCCTGGCGCAGTGCGGCCTGTTCGACATGGATTACGTGCGCCTGCTGCTCGAGCAGCACGCGAGCGGGCGGCGCGACTACAGCGCGCCCCTGTGGTCGCTGCTGATGTTCGAAGCGTTCCTGCGCCAGGTGCTGCCCGTCGACGGCCGCAAGGCGCCGGTGCAGACGGCGGCCGTGGCAGTGGAGTGACGCCATGCGCATCCTGCACATCCTTGACCACTCGCTGCCCCTGCACAGCGGCTACACGTTCCGCACCCTGGCCATCCTGCGGCAGCAGCGCGAACTGGGCTGGTTCACCATGCAGCTCACGAGCGCCAAGCAGGGGCCGGCCGACGGCGCGCAGCAGCTGGTCGACGGCTGGCATTTCTACCGCACGGCGCCCGATGCGCGCTGGTGGGCGCGCCTGCCCGTGCTGCGGCAGGTGGCCGTCATCGCCGGCCTGGCCGTACGCCTGCGCAAGCTGGCGCAACGGCTCAAGCCCGATATCCTGCACGCGCACTCGCCCGCGCTGAACGCCATCGCCGCCCTCAACGCGGGCCGCGCGCTGGGCATTCCCGTCGTGTATGAAGTGCGCGCCTTCTGGGAAGACGCGGCCGCCGACCATGGCAGCAGCCGGCCCGGCGGCCTGCGCTACCGGCTCACGCAGGCGCTGGAAACCTACGCGCTGCGCCGCGCCGACGCCGTCACCACCATCTGCGAGGGCTTGCGGCGCGAACTGTGTGCGCGCGGCGTGCCCGCGCATAAGATCACCGTGATCCCGAACGCCGTCGATGCGCTGGCCTTCAGCGTCACCGCGCCCGACGACCTCTGGCTGGCGCACAAACTGGGCCTGCATGGTCACCTGGTCATCGGCTTCATCGGCTCCTTCTATGCCTACGAGGGCCTGGCCCTGCTGCTGCGCGCCATGCCGCGCATGCTGGCGGCGCAGCCCGCATTGCGCCTGCTGCTGGCCGGCGGCGGACCGCAGGAGGCGGCGCTGCGCGCGCTGGCGGCGCAGCTGGACATCGAGGGTGCCGTGGTCTTCGCGGGCAGAGTGCCGCATGCCCAGGTGGCCAGCTATTATCAGCTGGTCGACATCTGCGTGTATCCTCGCCTGCCCATGCGATTGACGGAGCTGGTGACGCCATTGAAACCGCTCGAGGCGATGGCGCAGGGCCGCCTGGTGGTGGCGTCGGACGTGGGCGGCCACCGCGAACTGGTCGAGCATGGCACGACGGGCATGCTGTTTCGCGCCGGCGACGCCGGGGCGCTGGCGCAGACGGTCTTGAACCTGCTGCTGGCACCGGCCAGCTGGCCGGCGTTGCGGCGCCAGGCGCGCGCCTTCGTCGAGACGGAGCGCAGCTGGGGCGCCAGCGTGGGCCGCTATGCGCCCGTGTATGCGCGCGTGGCGGCGGGTGCGGCCGGAGTCGCGCCATGATCTTTACGGGCCTGCGCATCGCGCTGGTCGGCCCGCTGCCGCCGCCGGCCGGCGGCATGGCGAATCAAACGCAGCAGCTGGCGCGGCTGCTGCGCGACGACGGCGCGCAAGTGCAGCTGCTGGCCGTCAACGGCCCCGTGCTGCCGCCGTGGCTGGCGCGCATCCGCTACCTGCGCGCCGCGCTGCGCCTGCCCGTGCACCTGTGGCGCCTGTGGCGCGCCGCCAATACGGTCGACCTGTTCCACATCATGGCCAATTCCGGCTGGTCCTGGCATCTGCAGGCGGCGCCGGCACTGTGGATCGCCAGCTGGAAAGGCAAGCCCGCCCTGCTCAACTACCGGGGCGGCGAAGCGGCCGCATTCCTGGACCGCTCGCCGCGCCTGGTGGCGTTGAGCCTGCGCCGCGCCAGCGCCATCGTCGTGCCGTCAGCCTACCTGGCCGGCGTCTTCGAGCAGCATGGCCATACGGCCCACATCGTGCCGAACGTGGTCGACTTGCAGCGCTTTACGCCGGCCGCGCCGCGTGCGCCTGGCGATGCCGGCCCGTGCATCCTCGTGGCGCGCCACCTGGAACACCTGTACGACAATGCCAGCGCCGTGCGCGCCTTCGCCATCGTGCGCGAAGCTTTTCCCGCGGCGCGCCTGGTGCTGGCCGGGGGCGGGCCGCAGCGCGCGGCGCTGGCGCGCCTGGCCAGGTCGCTCGGCGTGCAGGATGGCGTGCGCTTCGCCGGTCCCGTCGACAACGCCGCCATGCCGGCCCTGTACCAGGCCAGCGACATCGTCCTCAATCCCAGCCTGGCCGACAACATGCCCAATTCCGTGCTCGAAGCGCTGGCCTGCGGCGTGCCGGTCGTCAGCACCAACGTGGGCGGCATCCCCGCCCTGCTGCAGGACGGCGTGACGGCGTTGCTGGTGCCGCCCGGCGATCCGGCCGCCATGGCGCAGGCCATCGTGGCGCTGCTGCGCGATCCGCCCCGCGCGCAGGCGCTGGCAGACGCGGGCCTGGCGCACGCCGCCACCTTCGGCTGGCCCGATATCGCGCCCAGGCTGGCCGCCCATTACCGCCGCATCCGCGCCGCGCCGCGCCCGGGCGCCTACACGCGCCTCGTCGCCCATTGGCTGTTTCCCCTGCACGAATGGCTCAAGGGTCACCACAGCGCACGCCTGCTGCGCCGCCTGGAACGCTCGCAATGGTGGAGCGCGGAGCAGCTGCAAGAGTGGCAGCTGACGCGCCTGCGCGCGCTGCTGCGCCACGCGGGCACGCACGTGCCCTACTACCGCACCCTGTTCGCCCGCAGCGGTTTCGACCCCGAGCAGGTGCGGCAATTGGCCGATCTATCGCGCCTGCCGCTGCTGCGCAAGCTTGACATCGCCAGTGCGCGCGACAGCTTCAAATCCGCCCGCGCCGTGGGCTTGCGCCCGTTCGCCACAGGCGGCTCCAGCGGCGAGCCGCTGCAATTCTTCCTCGGCCGGCGCAGGGTCAGCCACGACATCGCCGCCAAATGGCGCGCCACGCGCTGGTGGGGCGTCGATATCGGCGACCGCGAAGCCGTGCTGTGGGGTTCGCCCATCGAGCTGCACGCGCAGGACCGCGTGCGCCGCCTGCGCGACACGCTGCTGCGCACCACCCTGCTGCCCGCGTTCGCCATGTCGCCGGCGCGCCTCGACGGCTACGTGCAGCAGCTGCGCCGCTGGCGCCCGCGCATGCTGTTCGGCTATCCGTCGGCGCTGTGCCGCATCGCCAGCCACGCGAGCGCGCGCGACATGCCGCTCGACGGCCTGGGGGTCAAAGTGGCGTTCGTCACCGCCGAGCGCCTGTACGACGAGCAGCGCGCGCAGATCTCCGCCGCCTTCGGCTGCCCCGTGGCCAACGGCTACGGCGGGCGCGACGCGGGCTTCATCGCCCACGAATGCCCGGACGGCGGCATGCACATCACGGCCGAAGACATCATCGTGGAAATCCTTGATGGCCAGGGCCAGCCCCTGCCCCCAGGGGCCACGGGCGACATCGTCGTCACCCACCTGGCCACGCAGGACTTCCCTTTCATCCGCTACGTCACAGGCGACGTGGGCGCGCTGGGCACGCAGCCGTGCACCTGCGGCCGCGGCCTGCCCCTGCTGCAGAAAATCGAAGGGCGCAGCACGGATTTCCTCACGGCCGTCGACGGCACCGTCATGCACGGCCTGGCCCTCGTCTACATCGTGCGCGAACTGCCGCAGGTGCGCAGTTTTAAAATTATCCAGGAAAGCCTGCTGCGCACGCGCGTGCAGCTCGTCTGCCTGCCGCGCCTGGACGACGCCACGCGCAGCGCCATCGTCGCCGGCTTCCAGGCCAGGCTGGGCGCGCAGGTGGACGTCATTATCGAGGAAGTCGGGGAGATCGCGGCAGAGGCGTCGGGCAAGTACCGCTATGTGGTGAGCGAGGTGGCCTAGCAAGACGGCCTACAGCGATATCAGATAATTCTTATTCACCACGCGGCCATGCCGGTCCAGCTCTACCGACCACACTTCCAGCTCCGTGTCCAAGTGGTTCTCGAACCACAGCCGCTCGGCGCAAGGCGCCGCGCATGGCGTGGAAGAATAGTGTTTGAAGGCGGGGGTGAGGATGAGCAGGCACAGTAGTATTTTTTTAGGCGATATCTTGATTGGCATGCCGTATTGTCGATGACTTTATCGGGCCCGGCAAGCTTTGCGAAACGATCTTGATTCATGATTTTATCGCGCATATTACTCAACTCGATAAAACAATGCCCCTATTTCAGTCCTGCACGGCTGCAGATTCCGCTCTTGGCCGTTATGCCAGCTGCGATTATGCAGCGACTCTATTGTAACGAAATAGAATCATGGATCGACTTACTCGGAAGCAGAAACCTTGCCTCCTTCATTGGAGCATCAAACCGAAGCACGGCGCCTGACGTTGACAGCACCACAACCCAGCCGCCCTTGATTATTATTTGATCAAATGGATTGGATTGATCCGAAACAAACGTCCAAACAGGTTCATGATTTTGCAGCGATTCCAAAACGACGACGCCGATTGAGCCGTGTTCCATAGCCTCTCCGCATTTAACGATGTACTGTCCACCATACAGCTCTTCTTGCGCCAGAATCGCGACATTGAGCCAACCGCCAAGCTCCTGTTTTTCATGCCCTCTGGCCATCCCGGTTTCGTGCACTTCGTAGAAGTCACCATTGCTGCACATGAGGCCATTGTAGCTTCGCACCTCCTGGCCCTTCCACTTGATTGCCATCACTGTCATTGATTCCATATTTTGAAACGGGCGGCTGCACGCCCTGAATTAAACAACCGCTACTCTATCGAACGGCTGCGCCTGCAGTAGTCAGCCTCGCTGAAAGCAGCCCGGGCATATTCGACGCAAAATCGGCTTGCGTTCAGAATCGTTGAAGACGATTGTGTTTTTGCACGTAAAGGCATGCAAGATGCAGTGCATGCTTATTCAACGTCCGCTCCTGGCCGATTGGTACCATGCAATAATCCAACATCAATATTTTCACTGGAGAAGCAACTCAACGCCGTCGTCTTGTTCTGCGCCACATGGTCCATGGTCTTTGATTATCTCTACCAACCAATCAAAAACGGTACTACCTTCCTTTGCATCGGCCCTTGCCAAGTTCCGCTTTACATTATCGATATTACTGGAATGGCAGGTTTGAAGTCTAGCCCGCAGAACTCGGCTAGTTTCAGGATAACCCAAGAGACTTTTCGACAATTGATGATTTTTCCATAGAATGACGAAGCCCTCATCTGGGGTGCCGAAGCCGCCACTCAGGACATCATTGAAAGCGTCGAGATTATTTCCCCACGGGCCATGAAGAGCTTGATTTTGGAAATGTACAAAGAACGCATCGAGCGATTTAAAGCACTCCCATCTACGGAAATTGTCTTTTTAATCATAACGAATCCTGGTTAACTCGAACGTCTGTTGCTGGCCGGCTGCTGTCGTTGGCAGGTTCCGCCCCAAAGCGGACGGTCGAACTGTGGCCAATCGTGGTTGCGCATTGATGAATAGAACCAGATCACGAACCGTATTTACCCTCCCGTAGAAAGGGTTGTTTTCGGTCTCATCGAGCGAGTATCCCGACCGCGCGGCAATGTCCGCCAACAAGTCCTCGATGTCGTCAGAATCTATGTGCAAGTCGTCCAGGAGTATGTCTGACGCGCGCACTGGGAAGGCCGGGATGTATGACTTCATCAGTCGCTGGATCTCCTGATGTGCTGCACGAATGACCCAAGTATCCACATGCCTAGTAGAGAAACTCCGTGCAAACGTACATATGGATTCCTCGTCACGGATGCTGCACATCGCTTCGAATCTGCGCTTTTCCTGTTTGTTGATGACGGTCAGATAAGCACAAAGCGCAAGGAGCAGAAACGCTGTGATGCACCGCGCGACGTTCGACAAGGAATAGACAAAATACCCAAATCCCATCAACAAAGCTCCCAGCAGCCATACCCACGAGAAGCCTTTCTCGCTTCGATGTGGAACAAGTCTTGACGGAGAACGCATAATATTCAACTTGTCGATAGGGTAAAGCAAAGGTCCGCTTCTGGCCGACTACCGACGATCGAAAGTCGCCCCGAAGCGAACTGGGAGACATATTGTCTACTTATCTCAAACGCGCGTAACGTCTGTATTCAGTCGAGCCGAAGGCGGCGGGCGGAACACTATGTTCAGCCGTTAGCATATCCAAATTCCTCGAATGGTAGTTCGATTGGAGAAAGTAGATAAGAAATACCATCTTCGGATTGCTTGACGTGCCAGACAGCGATCCCAACTGGAGGAACCCGTAATGCTAACGGAAACGCGAACGGCGGAACCCAGAGCAGTTCGACGTCGCCGTCGCCGGCCCAGCCTATTTCAAGAAAGGATGTCTTGGCTTGTTCAATGTAAGGCGCAGCCTTGGCTGCAGATCCAAGCACAAATGCGGGTTTCAAGGCGAACTGACGGTTGTCGATATATTCGTAACCGTACGCGTGGAACTCCCTCATTGCTTCGGGCGGATAGTTGACAATCTGTCCTATTGGAATCGTGTAGCCCATATTTTTCTTGAAGTAGTGATAGCAGAACAATGAGGTGATGGACTTTAGCACACCCGAAAAGTGAGGGGGAAATGATCTTCGGAGATCTTGCTCCGTAAAATCCAAGGTCTGCTTCGCCCCGTCTAACCGCTCAGTTCACGTCAGTCAGCTTTTGGCCGGTTGCCATCGTTGGCAGGTTCCGCCCAAAAGCAGAAGTTCACGCAGCACTATATAAGAATCGCTCGAGCATTTCCACTTGGACGAAAAATTTACCAGCTAAAATTATTCGCCTTCAGTTTTTCCAGAATTTGAGGCCAATAAAGTGCCATATTCTTGGAAATTAGAAATTGCTCGTCATTACACCGTTCAAGGAGCGCTGACTCTGCCCAATAAAAAACCACCGATACGTAAAGATGAGGGTGCTGAAGAAGTAAATATTCCAGCGAAGACAGATACTCCTCGATATTTTTCTCATCTAAACCGAGCTGGAGCGCTTCATCCACTGAGGCGATTGTTAACGACATTAACGTAAATCTCTCATCATCAGACAACGATGGCTCTGAAAGTGCGGTTAGAAATCCAGGCAACAAATCCACATTAGCACTAGTTATTTCCCAATCCTGCATGGTCTCATCCCAACTTAGCCCGAATCGTTCGGAAAGATACATTTCGGCTGCTCGCGTAGGGTATCGCTGCAATTTTTTAAGCACCGGGGAAAGGTGTTTAGTCATTTTTTATATAAATGCAATCTCATATTTGGGGTGCCCTGCGTAACAGCTGCCGCTGGAGCGAATGTCGGCTCCTGGCCCCATTTCAGACAGACGAGTGGGTGACAGAAGCCTTGACGATTGAAGGTGTCAGTTGCTTGGGACCGCTGCCGATACCAAGGGTTTGCAAATTGACGGGCATTGTTTGCTTGTCTCATTCAAGGTCTGGCAAGCGCCGCCGGGACCCGCATAACAAGCACCACCTGGGCCTGCATATAGCGGACCACCAGGTCCTGCGTACATGGCACCGCCCGGACCCGCGTACAGTGGTCCGCCTGGTCCTGCGTAGCAGGCACCACCCGGAGAGGTTAGACAGGAACCAGCTACTTGGGTTGTAGTGCAGCCAGAAAAAGCAACAGCGAAAAGAAATGCCAGTGACGACTTCAGTAGTATCATCAGATGCCTCGTTTGTGAGTTGCGAATTAAAAACTAAAACTCTGTTTGTGAGCTAGATTTATTTTTCTCGAGTGTCCGTTTGTGGCCGGCAGCAGGCGGTGTAGGTCAGGCTTCCAGAGGCTTGCCGTCGATGAGTACGCGAAATCGCTCACCTGAAAACCCCGCCCGGTGGCTACCGTAAATGGCCTTTCCGATAGACTCATACCATTTGGAATCGGTGGACTCGACAGAAACGGTCATGTCCGAATTTTCGGCGCCGATTTTCTCAAGTGCTTCCGCGACCTCACTTGTTGAGCGTAGTTTGACACCATTCAAGTCTACGCCGTCATTGTCGGAAATTCGCAATACAACTAGATTTTCCAAATCGATGCTCCAAAAATAAAAGAGGTGATGCTTCAGTTCTTACATTGGCGAATGGCGGCAGATGGGTAAGCGTCGTCCCAGTGCCGTCTGGACGGCCTGAACCGCGTCATTCATGATCGACTTTTGTCACAGTATTTGTGCCCACAATTTTCGATTTTAGACACAAATTCTCAAACGATCATTTCCACGAATAAACGCGCCTACTATCGCCAGCATCCCTTGGAGTTCAAACGCGCATCGGTGGCGCTGTCGCTGCTACCGGGCGCCTCGGTAGCTCGCACCGCCCGCGAACATGGTTTCAATGCCAACCAGGTGTTCAGCTGACCCCGTCTTTACGAGCAAGGGCGCCTCGGCGTACCCGCGTTAATGCGTGCAGCTACTGCAGATTAGGACGATGTAGCAAAGGCCAATTAACTTGACCTTGTTGTCGAACAGTGATTATCCCCTGCATGGCAGGATATTTTCGTACCATCGAAGTGAGTTATCCTTCGTCAAATATCGACATAGCGAGGCAGCAAGTCCTGATCGACCAGACGAATTTCAATGGCATTGGCGATCTTGACGTGCTCAGGATTCTCATCATTGAAAGGCTCGTCGGTGACACTCACGATGATGGTGCCGATCTGCTTCTCTTTACCTTGCTGGTCCATCGCCATTACTGGCACTAAAGCGCGTGCCTCGGGCACCTGTTGGACCGTGAGTATGCGCGGCAGGTACAACATCCAGCCAACACCTGGACGATCCTTGAAAACTTGTTTTTCAAAATAATCGTTACGTGCAACTGTGATCAATACCGGCCGCAGAGAACCCGCGATAATGGACAGTAGCTCTTTCACTCCATCTATGCCAAGCCGTTTCGCCCCGACGCCTTTGTAACTGATCTTAAACGACCAAGCGGGCCAGTCACTGTCGCTAAACCCAAGCGCCATAGTCGCGCCCTCACCCTCTCCGAGTTCGCCATTCCAGGCGCTGAGAAATCGGAATTTCTCGCCCTTGAACTCCGTCTCAAGTACGGCTTCGGCCGCTGTGGTGAGCTCTCCCGAAGCATCGAAAACCGGATACAGAAACGACTTCTCTTTAGTATCCTGCGACAAAAACCAGTTCTTTCCAAGCGCCTCGGTTTTCTGCAAGAAAAGGGCTACCATTGCGATTTTTTTGACGGTAGGTCGGAACGCAATGGATGGGTTCACAGCATCACGTTTAAATAAAGATTTTATTATCATGTTATGGAATGTAAAAAGTAGTAATACCCAGCTCAGTTAACTGGGGGCGCATGTGCTTATAAGCGAGTGGCGTTTGGAAGTACCATGACAGCGAAGCTGGCGGGTTATTCTTGACAATGTTGGACTGAGCCGCGGCTTGCTTCAATGCCATATTCTCGAATATTTTTTCTTGAAAGTCGTATTTAAACTCACCGTTTGACTTAAAAAACTGGTCATAATCCGCTTTTGCTTCCTGCAACAAGCACAGGCGGGATTGGAAGCCGTCAAAGTCCTTTCCTTCAAACACCCATTCCATACCAATCAGGAAACCAGTAATCCGGGCTTGATAATCACGTGCGGCTGGCGACATGCTGTGTGGAACAGCCATAAGCGTCCCCTTGTCTGGCGGGCAACGGCATCTTTCCTTTGTTTCGCTTCGCGTCTCGGCACGCGCAATGGGCGTGACGCGGGCGTCTTTTGCCTCTTCTGCCTCTTTTTTGCGTTTGCGCAATGCCTCGTCCGTGATCACGGCACCTGCGGCGGCGACACCCAAGGCTAACAAAATTTTATCCACGACTGCTCGTATCACCAATGCCGGTAGTGCCCCCACTATTATTCCCCTTCCAGTTTTTTATCCATCACCGCGATCAGTTCGTCGAACCGCTGCTCTGGCGTGGCGCCGGGCTTGCGCAGGTAGGCATCGACCAGCGGGTCGTCATGAATCCCGGGCGCGTCGGCTGACAGGTACATCAGATGTACGATATGCGGCGTGGACCTGAAACCGATTCGAATGGCGTAGGTGTACGCTGCCAGCATACGCTCGATCACGGTCGCCCGACCTGGCTGGCTTGCCATGTCGGCACGCTTGGCCAAAAATTGGTCCGCCACTGCGATGACGAAATCGCTCATGTCGCCCGTCTGGACGGCACGCCATTGCTCCTCGCTAAACGTCAGCATCGCGCCTCCCTATGATTGCCCGCTTGCCGTCGAGCAGCAAGTGCCATTCGTGAATATGACCAAACATCGCCTCCCGCTGTGCCGGCTCAAGTATTTGTGCCAGCTTCACCAACACGCGCGGATCCCAAAAGCGCAGCAGCGCTGCGCGGCCGTCCGGTAGCCGTGTTTCCAAGTGTAATTGCAGCAGTTGCGCCAGGCCACCGAGGTCCTGTACGGCGAACAGCCAGGTAACAGAAGACGCCTCGTGCTCAAGTACGGCCAGATCCTCAACAAAGGAAGGCGTCGATCTCGCCACGTCGACCAACCACGGGCCAGCATGCGCAAGCGCCGCATCGGGTGTGCCGGTGAACAGCGAATGGCGCGTCGCATCCTGCATCAGGCGTGCTTGGCGGCGTGTCTCATATTGAACACCGTCGACCAGTGCGTATAGGCACAGCGCCGAGTGATGTTGCTGAAGTTGCTTCAGGCGTTCCAGGACGTCAATCAATATTGTCACTCCCGGATAACGGTGGTCGCGCCAGCGGCGGCAGCGGACAGCAAGCATTCGAGGCAAATGCCGGAATCGGTACTCGCGGCGATATTGCCGGCAGCTTCCATCATGTCGTTCGCGTCTACATCAGCCGGGTCGGCCATGCTGGACGGGTCCAGCCAGATCGTCGTGATTTGGCCGGAAATCAGTTTTGCACCGCAAGCGGTCGAATCCATGTGACGCGCATAACCATTGCCACTGCCGTCCACGACGTCGGTCGGTCCAGATGTGATGGGGAACGTGCCCTTGCATTTGGGGCATACCGTCATGTCGCCGACGCGCGTTATATTCTTGCCATTGATGTCACAGGTGAAATCGGCGCTGATGACCGTACCGCCATGACTGGTCTTGTCGCCCATGACAATGAAAGGTCTGCTCAAATGATGCTCCTGAATGGGTGCTGTAACGCGATAAGTTGCATTTATAGCATATTTCCCAGATACATCAGGTAAACACGGCGCACGCTGCACTGATGATGGCTGTTAAGATCTGTATAGCTGAAAGCATAACCATCTGTCCTCATTTTCACTACGTCCGCTTGTGGCCGGTCGCAGCCATTACTCAGCCTAGACTTGGGAAGACAACCGGCACTGCGTACAGGAGCAACAGGTTGTTAAGCGCGTGAGCGACATATGACGCCCAAAACGTTGGGAAATAGCCCCAAGGACGCATCGTCACGTAGCTTAGAGCGAACAGCGCCCCTCCTATTGACGCGCATAATCCGTGACCAAGTCCACCGTTCCAGTAATGACCTACTCCGAAAACAATTCCGCCAACTGCAATGCAAGCTGCGTCCTTAAAACCTATGCTTCTCGCAAGCTCTAGCGGAAGCAACTGAGCTATCAACGTTTCCCCAAACGGGACAAGCAAAACACCTAGAAGAAATACAGCTAAAGTGCTGAAGCTTGAAAGAGATGCCGCAGCCGATGGTCCGATTGTTTCCCTCGGAAGTAAAAAAAGCATCATGTTAATAGCGACCACTGCTGAAGCGGCGCTCACTACCCCAATGCAAGCTCCAACAATTGAAGCAAAGCGATAAGGTCGAGAATCGACCTGTGAGGTTGACCACAGCCTTGCAAAGACTCGGTTGTACGTGCTCATGCAAGAAAGCTTTCTTAATTCGATGCCTAAATATAGCAGGGTGCATCGAAGAAATAATCATGAATTTTTGCACATCGGGTACGTCCGGTTCTGGCCGGCTGGAGTCACTCTGCTGATGTCATTGGGTCTTCGCGGAGTATGAGCCTGCTCGCCATCTGGTTCCAGCTAGCTAGATAGCTTTGAATTCTCGCCTCCACTAGAGTTGAGATGATATCGACGTCCAGTAGTCCGTCTGCTTCTGGCCGGTTGCTGCCGTCACAAGGCTATTGTAAATGGTCATCGAAACCCAGTGCACGTGTCAATTTTGGAAGATTAGCCCACAGAATAGCGAGAACGACTAACCCAGTTGGAAGGCCAACATACAGTAGAGCATCTTCCTCAGAAACCTTGAAAAAATACCTAGTCAATCCAGCAGCTAGTAAACCCCAGAAAAGAAACGCTACGACCAAACAAGAAACAATTGTCACCCACTTCCTAAACCACTCAAAGCGGCGCTGGCAAGGCGAATGGAGTTCATATCTTTCCATCTCATAATTCCCGTAAAATTTCCTACTTTCAACTTCTCGTAGTACAAGACGCATCAACTTTTTTAGCAAGTCGAACGGCTGGTTTTGGCCAATAGCGAACGATTAGAATGCCTCAGTAAAGGTTTTATTGCCGTCATGACAAAAAGAGGGTTTTCAAGGCGTTCTAATATAGCAGCAAGGCTCAGACAGATTCTAAGGTAAACGGAAACAATTACTGCCCAAGCATCTGGTCCAGCCTTCGTTGATCCCCCGCCGCCACAAACCACTGCGCCTGCCACCGCTGCGTGCGCTGCGCCTGGATGGATTCCGGCGCGCACCACGGCGGATACACGCGCAGCGCCCGCTTGCCTCCAGCTCCGGCGCGCGACATCACGCCGCGCTCGATCAGCACGCTGCGCGGCAAAATGAAGAAGCCGTGCTGTGCGCCGTCAGTGACGGCGATGATGACGGCATCGACGGGGTCCGCTTCGTCCAGCGGGGCGATCTCGGCGTCGGGATGGGGGCGCTTCCAGACGGTGACGAACTGGCCGGTTTTCGTCGGCGTGGTTTTGGCCACGCGCAAGACCAGGCGCTTGCCGTGCAGCTCGGCGCGGCAGGCGCCGTATTCCGCGCTTTCCGCTTCCGGCACGGGCGCTTGCGGCAAGCCCAGGAAGGCCCACGGACTAGCCTTCATTGCGCGCTGAACTCGGCTGCGGCCTTGGCCGCCCACAGCGCCTCGGCATGGCTGGCGAAGGGGCTGTCGTAGCCATCGATCTTGCCATCCTCGTCGACAAAATACAGCCACCAGCCGTCACCCTGCTCACGGATGGCCGTCTGGCCCGGTGCGCAGTGCGTTTCGATGGCATCGCTGGGGGCCAGGGTGGCAATCGTGATGCCGCGGTGAATAATATGCTGGGATGTCATGAAAGAATAAGGGATGCGAAAAAATCAATGGCCGTAGTGTAGCCGCACCACCCTGTCCTGGCCAGTGCGCTACACTATTCCTTCACTCGGAGGACAACATGGCATCACAGCAAGGCACGGTGGATTTTTTGCTCGACCAGATGGCGGGCGCGGGCGGCATCAGCGCAAAGAAAATGTTTGGCGAGTACGGCTTGTATTGCGACGGCAAGATGTTCGCCATCGTCGCCGACGACATGCTCTTCATCAAGCCGACGGACGCGGGCCGCGCCTGGATC
>Ga0182007_10000354_pt1 | contig 28891 bp, 31 predicted proteins | sample Sormic07211113_1_FD_123023 | JGI IMG/M metagenome (GOLD analysis project Ga0182007, IMG submission 123023) | Rhizosphere microbial communities from Sorghum bicolor, Mead, Nebraska, USA - 072115-113_1 MetaG | ecosystem: Host-associated > Plants > Roots > Rhizosphere | place: USA: Nebraska...
TCTCGTGCGGCTCTCCGCAGCTCATGAGCCCGAGCCTTTCGCTTCGTCCGACTCTCCGGCGCCGGCCGGGACCAGTCCGCGCTCACGCGCGTAGTCCTCGAGCATGCCGCGCAGTTGACGGCGACCCCGGTGCAGCCGGGACATCACCGTACCGATGGGTGTCCCCATGATGTCCGCGATCTCCTTGTAGGCAAAGCCCTCGACATCCGCGAGATACACGGCGATGCGGAACTCCTCGGGGATCGCCTGGAGCGCTTCCTTCACGTCCGAGTCGGGCAGGTGGTCGAGCGCCTGCGACTCGGCGGAGCGCAGACCGGTCGACATGTGCGACTCGGCGCGGGCGAGCTGCCAGTCCTCGATCTCCTCCGCCGCCGACCGCTGCGGCTCACGCTGCTTCTTGCGGTAGGAGTTGATGAAGGTGTTCGTGAGGATCCGGTACAGCCACGCCTTGAGGTTGGTGCCTTCGCGGAACTGGTGGAAGGACGCGTACGCCTTGGCGTACGTCTCCTGCACCAGGTCCTCCGCGTCGGCCGGGTTGCGCGTCATGCGCAGCGCGGCCGAGTACATCTGGTCGAGGAATTCGAGCGCGTCCCGCTCGAAGCGCGCGCTGCGCTCCGCGGTCGACTCCGCGCCGACGCCCTGGCCCTCGGGCAGCTCCGCCTGACCGTCGTCGGTCCCTGCGTCGATCCCAGTGACCGGACCCACCTCCTCAAGATTCCGGGCAGCACCGAAACCGGTACCACCGGAATTGGAGGATAGACGACCCGCGGCCGGTGAGGGATGCCGACCCGTCCCCGCCGCCCCTCGAATCGGGGTGGTCCTGGCCGCGGTCAGCACCGTCCAGTCCAGGTCGGTGCGGCTGCTGCGGCTCGGGCAGATGGTCGAACCCATGCGGCGGACTTCCTCTCCTAAGACGACCCAAAACGATCGGTGCCAGTCGTTCAGCACTTCTGTCCGCCTCAACAGAGGTCAGGTCCGCAACATTCCCTGCCCATTACCCGAGCGCCGCGGCCCACTCCACCACCGCGTCCGTGAGGATCGCCACGGCCCGCTCCTGTGTGATCTCGGCCCGCTTGGGCACGGCGAACCCATGATCGCCGTACGGCACCTCGACCAGCCGGAAGGCCCCGTCCGGGAACTCCTCCGGCTTCCCGAAGGGGTCATTGCCTCCCTGTACGACGAGAGTGGGCACCCCGGACCCGAGCAGTTCCCCGGCCCGCGACTTCTCCGGCCTGCCCGGCGGGTGCAGCGGGAAGCTGAGGGCGAGCACGGCATGGGCGCCCAGCTCGACGGCCGTACGGCAGGCCACCCGGGCGCCGGCGCTGCGCCCTCCGGAGACGACGGGGAGCCCCTGTCCGCTCACGGCGGGCCAGATCCCCCGCCATCCCGCGTCCAGCGTCTTCGGAGCGGGCGCCAGCTTCTTGCCGGCCACCCGCCAGGGCTGCTCCACCAGGGCGACGGTGACGCCGTGCGCGGGCAGGACGGCGGCGAGTCCCCGCAGGTCACGGGCCTCGACACCGCCCCCGGCCCCATGGCTGACCGCCAGTACCAGGCGGGGCTCGTCCGCGGGGTGCCAGGTGATGCGGGCGTCCCCCGCGTCCGTGGGAATGATCTCGGCCGTCATGTCAGAAAAGTGTGCCCTCCTCCGGGCCCTCCAGCTCCTTCAGCAGCTCCGGTCCGTTGTTGCGGACGTTGCTGACCGCCGTGGAGACCGGGTACGCGCGCATCAGTCCGGGCGGCGGGGGCGCCAGGAGCGACCTCAGGTCGTCCAGGTCCGTGCGGGACGGGTCGAGCCAGGTGTCCCAGCGGTCCGGGGTGAGCATGAGGGGCATCCGCGGGTGGATCTCGGAGAGGGAGTACGGCCCCTCGGCGGGCGCCACGGCCAGCGGACCGGTCTCGGCCTCCGTGGTGATGACCGAACACGTCACCCACCAGGCCTGCGGATGGTCGTCCGGCAGGGTCCGGTCCCGCCAGAACTCGTACAGCCCGGCCATCGCGAACACCGACCCGTCCGCCGGCAGCACGAAGTACGGCTGCTTGCGCGGCCGCTTCTTCTTACCCTCGACCTCCAGCTCCCGCTCGTCCTTGCCAGTCACCCACTCGTAGTAGCCGTCGGCGGGGATGATGCAGCGGCGCGAGGAGAAGGCCCGCTTGTACGAGGGCTTCTCGTGGACGGTCTCGGCCCGGGCGTTGATCATGCGGGCCCCGCCCTCGGGGGTCTTCGACCAGCTCGGCACCAGCCCCCACTTCAGCTTGCGCAGCTGCCGGACCGGCCGTGGGTCCTGCGCGTCCTTGAGAGGACGGTCGAGGACGGCGTAGACCTCCTTGGTCGGGGCCACGTTGTAGTCGGGCGCCAGCGCCTCCTCCGGCTCCCACTTCTCCACCTCGAAGACCCCCGCGAGATCCCCGGGCCCACGACTGGCCGCATACCGTCCGCACATATGAACCACCCCTCCGACCTGCGTCCCACAACCGCCGAGCCTACGTGGCTCGCCCGCCCACACCCAGGCCCGGCTTCGCCCGGAGGACCGGCAGGCGGCGTCCGGTCCCCCATCCGCTCCCGAGCCAGGCTCAAGTGGCCGCTCGGAACGTGGCCCCGTCGAGAACCTCCACCAGTGGAAGGGGCGAGCGGACCATGCCGATCAGCACAGGAGCCGGGCGGTGAGCCGGCGAGCGGTGATCACCGGGATCGGTGTGCGCACGCCGGGCGGCTCCGGGACGAAGGAGTTCTGGGATCTGCTGACCTCGGGACGCACCGCCACCCGGCCGATCACCTTCTTCGACGCGTCCCCGTTCCGCTCGCGGATCGCCGGTGAGGCCGACTTCGACCCGGTGTCGGAGGGGTTCACCCCGCGCGAGATCCGGCGGATGGACAGGGCGACGCAGTTCGCCGTGGCCTGCACTCGCGACGCCGTCGCGGACAGCGGTCTCGACTTCGCGTCGCTCGACCCGAGCAGGGTGGCCGTCGCGCTCGGCAGCGCGGTCGCGTCGGCGACCAGCCTGGAGAACGAGTACCTCGTGATGTCGGACGCCGGACGGGACTGGCTGGTCGATCCCGGCCATCTGTCGCCGTACATGTTCGACTACCTCAGCCCCGGCGTGATGCCCGCGGAGATCGCGTGGGAGGTCGGCGCCGAGGGCCCGGTCACGATGATCTCCGACGGCTGCACGTCCGGGCTCGACGCGGTGGGTCACGGCGTCCAGCTGATCCGTGAGGGCAGTGCCGACACCGTGCTCGCGGGGGCGGCGGACACCCCGGTGTCGCCGATCGTCGTCGCCTGTTTCGACGCGATCAAGGCGACGACGCCCCGCAACGACGAGCCCGCGACGGCGTCCCGTCCCTTCGACGGCACCCGCAACGGGTTCGTGCTCGCCGAAGGGGCGGCCATGTTCGTGCTGGAGGAGTACGAGAGGGCACGGGCCCGCGGCGCGCAGATCTACGCCGAGGTCGGCGGTTATGCGACCCGAAGCAATGCCTACCACATGACCGGCCTGAAGAAGGACGGCCGCGAACTGGCCGAGGCGATCCGGGCAGCCCTCGACGAGGCGCGGCTCGACCGCGGTGCGGTGGACTACGTCAACGCCCACGGTTCCGGCACCAAGCAGAACGACCGGCACGAGACGGCCGCCTTCAAGCGCAGCCTCGGCGAGCACGCGTACGCGGTGCCCATCAGCTCCATCAAATCGATGGTGGGGCACTCGCTGGGCGCGATCGGGTCCATCGAGATCGCCGCGTCCGTCCTCGCGATCCGGCACAACGTGGTTCCGCCCACGGCGAATCTGAGCACCCCCGACCCGGAGTGCGACCTGGACTACGTCCCCCGGACGGCGCGGCAGCAGCGGGTGAGCACCGTGCTCACCGTCGGCAGCGGCTTCGGCGGCTTCCAGAGCGCCATGGTGCTGCACGCCCCGCGAGGGGCCGCCGTATGAGCGCCGTCCGCGCGGTCGTCACCGGACTCGGCGTGGCGGCCCCGAACGGGCTGGGTGCCGAGACGTACTGGAAGGCCCTCCTCACCGGGCAGAGCGGCATCGGCCCGTTGAGCCGGTTCGACACCTCGGGCTATCCGGCCCGTCTCGCGGGGGAGATCCGGGAGTTCGACGCCGCCCGGCACCTGCCCGACCGCCTGCTGCCGCAGACCGACGTGTCGACGCGCTATGCCATCGCCGCCGCCGACTGGGCACTGGCGGACGCGGGCATCGGCGACGAGTCGGACATCGCCGACTACGACATGGGCGTCGTCACCTCCACCGCGCAGGGCGGGTTCGACTTCACACACCGCGAGTTCCGCAAACTGTGGCGCCAGGGACCACGGTTCGTCAGCGTCTACGAGTCGTTCGCCTGGTTCTACGCCGTCAACACCGGCCAGATCTCGATCCGCAACGGCATGCGCGGTCCGAGCGCGGCCCTGGTCGGCGAGCAGGCGGGAGGACTCGACGCCGTCGGGCACGCCCGCCGCACCGTGCGGCGCGGCACCCGGCTGGTGGTGAGCGGCGGCGTCGACTCGGCCTTCGACCCCTGGGGCTGGTCCGCCCAGCTGGCCGGCGGCCTGGTGAGCCAGGCGACCGACCCGGAGCGGGCGTACCTGCCGTTCGACGCCGCCGCGTGCGGCTATGTGCCGGGCGAGGGCGGCGCCCTCCTGGTCGTCGAGGACGCGGTGTCCGCCCGGGAGCGCGGCGCGGCGCAGGTCTACGGCGAGATCGCGGGTTACGCGGCCACCTTCGACCCCGCGCCGGGTTCCGGCCGCCCGCCCGGGTTGCGTGGGGCCGCGGAGCGGGCCATCGCCGACGCGGGCCTCGAACCCGGCGACATCGGTGCCGTGTTCGCCGACGCGGCCGGTGTGCCCGCGCTGGACGCGGCCGAGGCGCGGGCGCTGCGCGGGATCTTCGGGTCCCGGGGTGTGCCCGTGACCGCGCCGAAGGCGCTGACCGGCCGGATGTACGCGGGTGGCGGCCCCGCGGACGTGGCCGCGGCGCTTCTCGCACTGCGCGACCAGGTCGTACCCGCCACCGCCCGGACGGCCTCCGTTCCCGAGTCGTACGGCCTGGACCTGGTCGTCGGCGAACCCCGCTCGATCCGGACGGCCGCCGTCCTGGTCCTGGCCAGGGGACGGCACGGCTTCAACGCGGCCGTGGTCCTCACCACCGCCTGAACGACCGCCCCCCGGGGCCGGCCCGCCGGCCCCCCGACTCGCACCGCACTCCACGACGCAAGGGAGAACACACGTCATGGCAGAGATGACCCTGGAACACCTGCGCGGCACGCTCATCGCCTGCGCCGGCGAGGAGGACTCCGTCGATCTGAGCGGGGACGTCCTCGACGTTCCCTTCGCGGACCTCGGCTACGACTCGCTGGCCCTCATGGAGAGCGCGGCGATGATCGAACGCGACTACGGCATCGAACTGCCCGAGGAAGAGGTGGCCCGGGCTCTTACGCCGCGCGCCCTGCTGCATCTGGTGAACACCCTCACCGCGGCCGCGGCCTGACCGGAAAGAACGCAGGAGAGCCAACCAGGAGAACCCATGCCGAACACCGCTGTCGTGCACCGCACTTCCCACACTCTGACCGCGCCGGCCCCCGCGGACACGCTCTACGGCCTCGTCGCGGACGTCAGCCGATGGCCCGCCGTCTTCGAACCGACCATCGCCGTACGCCACCTGGAGCGGACGGCCACCCGGGAGCGGTTCGAGATATGGGCCGAGGTGAACGGTGAAGTCGCGCACTGGACGTCGCGCCGCCTGCTCGATCCCGGCCGCCGCTATGTCTCCTTCCGCCAGGACCACGCCCAGCCGCCCGTCACCTCGATGTCGGGCGGGTGGCTGCTGCGCGAGCTTCCGGCCGGCGGCACGGAGATCGTGCTCCGGCACCGGTTCACGGTCGCCGACGACGATCCCGCGGCCGTGGCCGCCGTTCGGGCCGCCCTCGACCGCAACAGCGCGCGGGAGCTGGCCGCGCTGGCCCGGCTGGCCTCCGCCGGGCACCCGGTGGAGGAACTCCTCCTCACCTTCTCCGACACGATCGAGCTGTCCGTCCCCGCCGCCGAGGCGTACGAGTTCATCGCCCGCGCCGACCGCTGGCCGGCCCTGCTGCCGCATGTGTCCCGGGTGGAGCTCGCCGAACCCCGTCCGGGTGTGCAGCGCATGGAGATGGACACCACCACGTCGGACGGGTCGCACCACCTGACACGTTCGGTGCGGGTCTGCCCGGACGGCGCCTGGATCGCCTACAAGCAACAGGTCACACCGCGTCTGCTGGCCGGACACAGCGGCGAATGGACGTTCACCGACGGCCCGCGGGGCACGGTGGCCACGGCACGGCACACGGTCGTGATCGCCCCCGCCGCCGTGCCGGAGGTGCTCGGACCGGACGCCACCCTGTCCGACGCCCGCGCCTATCTGCGAGACGCGCTGGGCCGCAACAGCCGGACCACACTGGCGGGGGCGGCGGCCGCACGCCTTTGACCCGCGTCGGTACGGCTGGACACACGTCGGCCGGGTGGCCCGAAGTCGCTTCGGGCCACCCGGCCGCGTCGTACGTTCAGCCCGCCAGTTCGCAGAGCGGCTCCACCAGGTGCGAGGGTGCGGGCTGCCGGCGGATCTCGTCCGCCAGCCGGGCGGCGGCGCCCTGGTGGGCGACGTCCTCGAGAAGTTCGGCCGCGCACTTCGTCAGGAGCTCCGGTACCGCTTCATGCGCCGGCACCGTGATCGCGGCTCCCGCCCGCGCGAGCGCCTCGGCGTTGTCGAACTGATCGTCCATACCGGGCACGATCAGTTGCGGGATCCCCGCGGCCAGCGTGGTGAGCGAGGTGCCCTGACCACCGTGGTGGACGACCAGGTCGCAGGTTCGCAGCACCTCGGCGAGCGGCAGCCGACCCGCGTGGCGCACGGCCGCGGGAAGCGGCGGCCAGCCGGCGGCGAGATCGTCGTCCACGGCGACGGCCATGTCGACGCCGAGCCCGGCCAGCCCTTCCAGGACGGACATCATCGGCTCGGGCACCCCGCCCGGGTCGTGGCGGGGCAGCAGGGTCCCCGCGGTGACGCAGACCCGTACCCGGGCCGTCGAACGGGTGCGGGCCCAGCCGGGCACCTCCGCGTCCCCCTGGGACGGGGTGTGGCGCACGGCCAGGTGGCCCCGGGCGTGGGGCAGTCGCAGTGAGGCCGGCCACGGGTCCAGGACCGCGGCGGGGACCGGGTGGCCGCCGAGGCCCGTGCGGCCGATCTCCGGGGCGAACTCCTGGGCCGCCGCGTGGGCGTACTCGTCCAGCCGGGACACCGACCAGTGGTACTTGACCCAGGGAATGCCCCGGACGGCGGCGGCCAGCGGTCCGGCGGACTCGGCGCGCTCGCTGACGACCAGGTCCGGCCGCCACTCGTCCATCAGGGTCCCCAGGCCGGGCAGGCCGCTGCGGGCGATCCGGGCGAAGGCCAGGCCGTGGGTGTGCCGCTGCGCCGGGCGGTCGAGTGCGCGCGGTGACGGCCGTACAGGCAGGTCGGGAGTGAAGTCGACGGCGGGCCCGCAGGACGTCACGGGCAGACCGGACCGCAGAGCCGTGGGTACGAAGTTCTCCGGTACGGCGGTCAACACCTCGTGGCCTGCCGTGCGGAAGGCCCAGGCGAGAGGCACCAGCGGCAGGAAGTGGCCGCTCAGCGGGGCCGATGTGAACAGGACCCGCCGGGTCACCGGCCGTCTCCCCACAGGTGCCGGGCGTATCCGGTGGCGGCGTTGTCGAACCGGAGCACGAGATGGCTCGCCGCCGCCGTCACGTCCCGCCAGTACCGCTGGAGGGGGGCGCTCTCCTGCAACGCCCCCGTCCCGGAGGCGCGCAGCAGCCGGGTGACCGCGTCGGCGGCCATGCCCGCCGCCAGGGAGCAGTCCCGGGTGGCGCGGACGATGTCGTACGGCGAGGTGTGCCCCGCGTCGGCGGTCTCGGCAGCGCGTTCCAGGAGCATCGTCGCGGCGTCGAGTTCGCCGGACGTACGGGCGAGGGTCCGGGCTTCGGTGTCCGAGGCGGCGCGGCGGGCCGTCTCCGCCGTCCAGACCCGCAGGGCCCCGCGGGCCGTCCCGATCACCGGGGCGGCGAAGGTCAGGCCGTTGACGGAGCGCAGGGGTGCCCGATGGCAGTCCGCGTCCGCGTCCGGCGCGGTCCCCTGTTCCAGGAGGGCACGCGGGAAGGCGAGGTCGTCCGGGACCTGCGCCCCGTCGACGACGAGGGTGTTGCTGCCGGTGGCCCGCATACCGACGCTGCGCCAGGTGTCCCGCACGGTGTACGCGGCCCGGGGCACCGCGAAATAGTGCGGCGTCGCGTCCTCGTCCTCGGTGAGCGCGCACAGCAGCGCCCACGAGGAGGCGTCGACGAGACTGACGTAGGGCCAGCTGCCGCTCAGTCGCCAGCCGCCCGGTGTCCGCCGGGCCCGTCCCGCCGGCATGAGGCCCCCGACGATCAGCGTGTCGGGTCCCTGCCGCCACACCTCGGCCTGCCCGGACGCCGGCAGATAGGCGGCCATGCGGCCCAGACTGGCCGTCAGCGAGGCGCACCAGGCGGCCGAGGCGCACCCCTCCGCCACGGTCGCGACGGCCCGGGTCACCTCCAGGAAGCCGCCCGCTGCGCCGCCGTGCGCGACGGGGACGAAGTGCCGGGCGAACCCGGCCGCAAGCACCGCGTCGATCACCTCGGGGGACAGCCGGCGCTCCCGTTCGGCTTCCGGCGCGGCCTCCGCGGCGAGCTTCGCCAGGGATTCGGCCTCCGCTGTCAGATCTGGGTCGCGTGGCAGTTGCTCAGGCATCCGGTCGTCTCCTCGGGACGTAAGGGCGGCGAGGTCGGGGAGGGTGATGCGGGCGGCGGTCAGCGGGCCGCCGGGTGCGTGGTCGTACGGGCGAGCAGGCCCTGTCCCGGTCCGGGGCGGCCCCGGGCGGCTCCGCTGAGCCCTGTGCCGGTGTGCTCGAACCGGTAGCCCCAGCCCGGCTCGGCGAACGACGTGCCCGCGAGCCGGACCTCCACCGCCTCGGCGGCGGCCGTGAGCGTCAGCGTCACCGCCGGGAGCGCCAGCGGCTGTCCGGCGGCGACGGGGCCCGCGACCGCGATCGTGAGACGGTCACCGTCCAGGACGGTGCGGACCGGCGGTCGTGCGGAGGCGGCGGCCGGCACCTCGCAGCGCAGCGGTTCCTGCCGCGGTCCGGCGGTGAGGGTCAGGTGCAGATCCCACAGCCGGGTGCTGAACCGGGGGTCGAAGGTGATCGGGTCCGGTGTCACGACCACCGTGAAGTCCGTCGCGAGCGGTACCCGGCGGGGCGCCAGCACGGTGAATCCCAGCGTGTAGGGGATGACGTGCGGCGCGGGTTCCTGGTCGACGTGTATCTCGCTGTCCAGCGATACGACCCGGCGGGTCCGCACTGCCCGTCCCGGCCGGGTGTCCGTCACGGGACCAGGTCGGTGAGCGCCCCCACCACATCGTGCGGGGTCGGCAGCGACCGGGCCTCCTCGCTCAGCACCCGCGTGCGCTCCCGGTAGGAGGGGTCGGTGAGCAGTTCGTCGGCGCACTTGGCGATGTTCTCGGCGGTGTCCTCCCCGCCCAGCAGGAGCATCGAGGCACCGAAGTCGGTCAGCCGCCGGGACATGCCGACCTGTTTGGGCATGGCCGGGATCAGCAGTTGCGGCACCCCCGCGAGGACGGCGGTGAGCATCGTGTTCCCGCCTGCCCGGTGGATCAGCAGGTCGCAGGTCGGGATGACGAGGTCCAGCGGCAGCCAGCCGGCCCGCACGTTCTCGGGCAGGTCGGCGCGCAGCGCGTCGGCCATCTCCTGCGGAGCGGCGATGAGCAGTTCGACGTCGAGCGAGGAGACCTTGGCGACCAGGTTTCTCAGAGCGTCGAACTCGTAGTCCGCGGTGACCCGGCTACCGGCCGAGACGACCACGCGCGGCCGGTCGCCGCGGGTGTACATCCACGGTTGGGTCTCGCGATGGGTGTTGAAGGGGATGTACCGCATGAACTGGGCGGACGGTGCGTCGGCTCGGCGCACACTCGGCGGGCAGATGTCGATGAACATGTCGGGCGCCGGCAGTCCGTCCAGCCCCATCTCCTCCAGTTCCGGGGCGAGTTCGGCCGCCGCGGAGAGGTCGATGATGGCCGGCTCACCCATGTTGAGGGCGTGCCTCGCCCAGGGGATGCCGTATCGGGACGCCACCATGGGGGCGGCGTAGGACAGTGCCCCGCCCACGATGACGTCGGGCCGCCACTCCTCGACGAGCGGGACGAGCCCCTCCAGGCTGCCGATCGCCAGACGGGCCATGCCCCGGCCGTTGAACAGGTTGCGCTCGTGCGGGTCCTTCGGGATCTCCAGAGGATTGCCCCGGCGGTCCCGCTGCATGAAGTCGAACATCGTCTTCGGCGTGATGGGGACACCGGGCAGGGAACTGGCCGCGACCATCGGCATGACGTTCTCCGTGGCCCCCATCAGCACCTGATGGCCGGCGTTGCGGGCGGCGAGAGCGAGCGGGGTGACCGGGAAGAGGGCTCCGGCGCTGCCTCCGGAGACGAAGAGGAATTTCATGCCGGCGACGCTAGGAGCGTGGGATGGAGAACCGCTTGAGCGGGTCCCGAGGGCACCTCAAGGCACGGGACGGACCGTGGGACCCCTTCGAGCGCCATGCCTCCAGGAGCTGACACGCCATGTCCCAGAGCACCATGACCAGCGTTCGTGCGCGCGCAGCCGGTGACCGGTGGGAGGGCGACCTCACCCGTCGGCTTCTCGCGTCCGCCGCGCTCACGACGGAGGACCCCGGTTCCCGGATCGCGCCGGGCACCTTTCACGACTGGTTCGCCGAGCAGGCGCGCGCCCATCGGTACGTCACGTCCCGGGTGGGTTTCCCGGCGCTGTCCGGCTGGCGCTTCGCGCCCGGCACCGGGAACCTGGAGCACGAGTCGGGACGGTTCTTCACCGTCGAGGGTCTGCGGGTGCATCGCGACGGGGGCCCGGTGGAGTCCTGGACCCAGCCCGTCATCGTGCAGCCGGAGATCGGTGTCCTCGGCATCCTCATGAAGGAGTTCGGCGGTGTCCTGTACTGCCTGATGCAGGCGAAGATGGAGCCGGGGAACATCGGGCCGCTCCAGCTCTCGCCGACGGTCCAGGCCACCAGGAGCAACTACACCGGTGTCCACCGCGGCCGCCGGGTGCCGTATCTGGAGTACTTCACCGAGTCCGGGCGTGGCCGGGTGCTGACGGACGTTCTGCAGTCGGAGCAGGGTGCGTGGTTCCTGCACAAGCGCAACCGCAACGTGGTGGTGGTGACGGACGAGGACGTACCGGTCCTGGACGGCTTCCGCTGGATGACGCTCGGTCGGCTCGGCCGGCTGCTGCACGCCGACAACCTGGTCAACATGGACGCGCGGACCGTGCTCGCCTCCTTGCCGCTGACCGCCGCCGGGGAACTTCCCGGCACCGCGGACGACGCCTTCACGGCGGCGCTCCGCCGGTCGATGGATCCGGCCGCGGGCACCGTGCACAGCATGACGGAGATCCTCAGCTGGCTCACGGCGGCCCGCTCCAGGCGAGAACTGCGTCAGGAGCGGATCCCGCTGGCGGAGACCGCGCGGGACGGCTGGACGACCGAGAGCGAGGTGATCCGGCATCGGGACGGCGAGTACTTCTCGGTGATCGCGGTGGATGTGCGGGCCGGCAACCGGGAGGTGTCCCGCTGGGGGCAGCCGCTGCTCGCGCCTGCCGCCCGGGGGTTCGCCGGACTGCTGACCGCCCGGATCGGCGGGGTCCTCCATGTCCTGCTGCAGGCGCAGGTGGAGTCGGGCACCCTGAACGTGGCGGAAGTCGGCCCGACCGTGATGTGCCTTCCGGAGGCGGGCCCGGACACACCGGACGAGCACCGCCCGCCGTTCTGGGACCTCGTCCTGTCCGCTCCGCCCCGCAGCCGCCGTCTCGACGTGGTGCTGTCCGAGGAGGGCGGCAGGTTCTTCCACGCCGTGACCCGGTACGTCATCGTCGACGCCGGGGACGGCCCGCTGCCCGACGTACCGCGGGACCACTGCTGGATCGCCGTCCACCAGGCCGCCGAACTGCTCAGGCACAGCAACTACGTCAACGTCCAGGCCCGCACGCTGCTCGCCTGTCTCTCCACGCTGTGGCCCACCGGCCGGGCTTGACCTCGACTTAAGTAGAGGTTGCAGGCTTGCGGTACCGGCGTCGCGGAAGGCCCGCGCCCTACACCCACACCCTCAACCCGTACCACTCTGTGGAGGAAGCCACCTCATGACCGATGTCGCGGAGACCGAGACCGAGGGCCGGACCGCCCGCGGAGCTCCGGTCGGCCTGATCGTCTTCGGGCTGATGCTCGGGATGTTCCTGTCCTCGCTGGACCAGACCGTGGTCTCCACCGCCATGCGGACCATCGCGGACGATCTCGACGGGCTCACCCAGCAGGCCTGGGTGACCACGACCTATCTGATCACCTCCGTCATCTCCACCGCGTTGTACGGCAAGTTCTCCGACCTGCACGGACGCCGTCCGGTGTATCTGATCGCCGTCGGGGTCTTCCTGCTCGGATCGCTGCTGTGCGGGCTGGCCCAGTCGATGTGGGAGCTGGCCACCTTCCGGGCCGTCCAGGGGCTGGGCGCCGGCGGGCTGATGAGCCTGGCGTTCACCGTCCTCGCGGACCTGGTGCCGCTTCCGGAACGCACCCGGTACCAGGCCTGGTTCGGCTCGGTCTTCGGTGTCTCGGCGGTGGTGGGGCCCGTCCTGGGAGGGTGGTTCGCCGGAGCGGACAGTTTCCTCGGCGCCACCGGCTGGCGCTGGGCGTTCTTCATCAACCTGCCGATCGGCGCGGTCGCGATGCTCCTGATCGGTCTGCTCCTGAAACTGCCCAAGCCGCAGGCGGCGACCAGGCGCACCGACGTGCTCGGCCTCCTCACCCTGGTCGTCTGCCTGGTACCGCTGCTGACGGCGGCCGAGCAGGGCCGCAGTTGGGGCTGGGGCGCGACACTGACGCTCACTCTGTTCGCGGTGGGCGCGCTCGGCCTCGTGCTGTTCCTGCTCGCCGAACGGCGCGCCGGCGAGCAGGCGCTGCTGCCGCTCAGCCTGTTCCACAACCGGGTGTTCACCCTGGTCAACGTGGTCAACGTGATCGTCGGCATGGCCCTGTTCGGGGTGCTCACCGTGCTGCCGATGTACTTACAGATCGTGAAGGGCCTGTCCCCCACGCGGGCGGGCCTGATGCTCCTGCCGCAGACGGTCGGCATCGTCGTCTCCGGTCGGGTGGCCGGACCGTATGTCGCGAAGACCGGGAACTACAAGCCGGTCATCGTCTCCGGCGTGGCCCTGATGACGGCCTCGTCCTGGTGGCTCAGCGCGACCGGGACGGGAACCCCGCTGTGGCAGACCGGCGGGGCCGCTCTGCTGATGGGTGCCGGTGTCGGGTTCTCCTGGCAGGTGATGCTGGTGGCGATCCAGCGCAACGCCGAACCGAGCAACATGGGCGCCGCCATCTCGTCGTACACGTTCTTCCGCCAGATCGGCAGCACCGCCGGGGCCGCCGTCTTCCTGGCCATCTTCTTCGGAACGGTGGACGCCCATGTCGCGGACGCCTACGCCAAGGCCGCCCACAGCCCTTCCTTCCAGGCCGCCGCGCACGACCCGGCCGTGGCGTCGGCGCCTGCCAACCAGGTGCTCCTGAAAGGCATGGACGGCAGCATCGACCTCAACGACACGTCGTTCCTGAAGAGCGCGGACCCGCGGCTGGCCCGCCCGCTGCTGGACGCCATGACCAGTTCGATGAGCACCGTGTACCTGGTGAGCGGCTGTCTGCTGGTGCTGGGCGTCCTGGTGTCCCTCCTGGTACGGCAGCGCAACTCCGCCGCCTCCTGAGCTGGCGCGTGGGGCCCGGCCGACTCCCCCGGCGGCCGGGCCCCACGCGTTCGTGCCGGTCAGGCGTTCGTGCCGGCGGGCGTTCGTGCCGGCGGGCGTTCATGTCCCGCGTGCCGCCCGGCCCACCGCCTCGACGAGCCGGGCCGTGCGCAGCGGTCCGGAGCCCTGCGTGCCCGCTCCTTCGCCGATGTCCCGCGCGAAGGCCGTGAGGGCGTTGACCCACTGGTCGTCCGGTTCCCACCGCGGCTCCTCGATCTTTCCTCCCCGCTCCAGCCGCACCGGCGGCGGCAGGTCCGCCGGTGGCGTGAAGGCCCGCCCCAGACGGATCGTGCCGTCGGAGCCGAGCAGCTCATAGCCGGCGGTGTACGCGTGCTCCAGCCCGAAGGCCAGGCTCGCCGTGACGCCGTCGGGGCGGCTCAGCAGCGCGGCCCCGGACAGGTCGACGCCGAGCTTCTCGTCGAACCGCCAGGCCGCTCCCGCCACTTCCAGGTCGGGTCCGAGCAGCAGCAGGGCGGCGCGGGCGGGGTAGACGCCGGTGTCGAGGAGCGCGCCACCGCCGAGGTCGGGCCGCAGCCGCAGATCGCCCGCCGGGCGCTTCGGAACGGTGAATGTCGCCTGGAGCGACCGGAGTTCACCGATCGCGCCGGACGCGAGCAGTTGACGGACCCGCTCGTGCTGTGAGTGGTGGAGGAAGGTGAAGTTCTCGCGCAGCACCAGTCCGGCGCGCCGGGCGGAGGCGACCAGTCGCTCGGTCCGTTCGGCCGTGGTCGTCAGCGGCTTCTCGGCCAGCACATGCTTCCCCGCCCCCAACGCCCGCTCGATCCACTCGCCGTGCAGTGCGGGCGGCAGCGGAACGTAGACGGCGTCGACGTCGTCACGGTCCAGAAGGGCCTGGTAGCCCTCGACCGGCCGCCCGCCGAACCGCTCCGCGACGGCGGCCGCCCTGGCACCGTCGCGGCTCGCGACGGCCGTGACCATCACGCCGTCGGCGGCCATGGCGGCCGGCAGCAGGCGTCGTACGGCGATGTCCGCACAGCCCAGTACGCCGAGCCGCACGGCCCTGTCGGTGTTTCCGGTGTGTCGCTCCATCGTGGCCCCTCTCCCGCCCGGGTACGCGTGGCCGCGAGGATGGCGCCGGTGCCTGGTCGACCGCTCGCGTAGCGCTGGAGCCGCCCCGGGGGACCCGGAGTCCATGCCGTCCCGACCGTTCTTCGAGCCCGGCCCGGAACCCTGTCGGCGTCCGTTACCGGTACCCCGACGCACAGACGAGGGATTCCCATGAAAGCGCTGGTACTCGCCGGAGGAACGGGGACAAGGCTGCGCCCGTTCACCCACTCCATCGCCAAGCAGCTCATGCCCGTGGCCGGCCGGCCGGTGCTGCTGCACTGCCTTGAGAACATCCGTCGTATCGGAGTCGAGCACGTGGGGATCGTGGTCGGCGACCGCGCGGACCAGATCCGGTCCGTGGTGGGCGACGGGTCGGCCCTGGGCCTGCGGGTGACCTATCTGCACCAGGACCGACCGCGCGGCCTCGCCCACTGCGTCACCCTGGCCGAGGACTTCCTCGGCGGGGACGACTTCGTCATGTACCTGGGCGACAACGTGCTCTCCGACGGCATCGGCGAGGCCCTGCGACGGTTCCGGGAGCGCCGCCCCGCAGCCCAGCTGCTGCTCGCCAAGGTCGCCGACCCGCGGGCCTACGGCGTCGCCGAGGTCGAGGCCGACGGCGCCGTGCGGGCGCTGGCCGAGAAGCCCGCGGTGCCGGCCAGCGACCTGGCGGTGATCGGCGTCTACTTCTTCACCTCGCAGATCCACCGGGTGACCGGCACGCTGCGGCCGAGTGCGCGAGGCGAGCTGGAGATCAGCGATGCCGTCCAGGCCCTCGTCGACGCGGGCCTGCCGGTCCAGGGCCACGAGTACACCGGCCTCTGGAAGGACACGGGAAGCCCGGAGGACCTCCTGGAGTGCAACCGGGCCCTGCTGGAGCGGGTGACGCCCGCCGTGCGGGGCGAGGTCGGCGCCGACAGCAGCGTGCGCGGACCCGTGGTCCTGGAGCCGGGTGCCGTGGTGACCGGCTCCAGGATCACCGGGCCGGTGGTCATCGGCGCCGGAAGCGTGGTGCGGGACAGCGCGATCGGCCCCTATGCCACGCTCGGCGAGGGCTGCCTCGTCGAGTCGTCCACGGTCGCCGACTCGATCCTGCTCGACCACGTGAGCGTCCGGGGCGTGCCCGGCCTGCGCGGTTCGCTGATCGGCCGTGCGGCGCGGGTGACCGGCGCGTCGCACACCAGGCTCGTCCTGGGTGACGACGCCCGCGTGGAGCTGGTGGTGACATGAAGATCGTCGTGACCGGCGGGGCCGGCTTCATCGGCTCGCACTACGTGCGGACCGTACTGGCCGGGGAGCCCTTCGACACCGAGGACGTCCATGTGACGGTCGTCGACAAGCTCACGTACGCCGGACGCCGTGACAACCTGCCGGCCGGACATCCGCGGCTGACGTTCGTCCACGGGGACATCCGCGACCACGCGCTGATGCTCCGCGTCCTGCCGGGTCACGAGGCGGTGGTGCACTTCGCGGCCGAGTCCCATGTCGACCGTTCGCTGACCGGTCCCGCCGAGTTCGTGCGCACGAACGTCGAAGGGACGCAGAACCTGCTGGAGGCGGCCGTGCGGACCGGCGTCCGCACCGTGATCCATGTCTCCACGGACGAGGTGTACGGCACCATCGCCGCCGGCCGCTGGACCGAGCACTCGGCACTGCTGCCCAACTCGCCCTACGCGGCGTCGAAGGCCGCGGCCGACCTGATCGCCCGGTCGTACTGGCGCAGTCACGGACTCGACGTGCGGATCACCAGGTGTTCCAACAACTACGGCCCCTACCAGCACCCCGAGAAGCTCGTACCGCGGTTCGTCACCAGCCTCCTGCGAGGTGAGCCGGTACCGCTGTACGGGGACGGCTCGAACGAACGCGAGTGGCTGCATGTGGACGACCACTGCCGCGCCGTCCACCTGGTGCTGACCCGGGGCCGGGCGGGCGAGGTCTACAACGTGGGTGGAGGGTCCTCGCTCACGAACCGTGAGATGACCGAACAGCTGCTCCACCTGTGCGGAGCCGACTGGGAGATGGTCCGTCATGTCGAGGACCGGAAGGGACACGACCAGCGCTACGCGCTCGACGACTCCAAGATCCGGGCCGAACTCGGATACGTGCCGCGCCGGTCCCTGGCGGACGGGCTGCCCCAGGTCGTCGCCTGGTACCGGGACAATCCCGCCTTCTGGCGGCCCGCACTTGACCTCTAGTGCACTGGAGGTTTCATGCTGGGTGCGGACGTCCCGCAGGCAATACGAGGGGATCGGCGAGTGAGGCTGGAGATCTGGTCGGACGTGATGTGCCCGTGGTGCTATCTGGGCCATCTACGGCTGCGTACCGCGCTGTCCCGGTTCGCGCACCGCGACCGGGTGCTGACGGTCTGGCGCAGCTTCGAACTGCGCCCCGGGCAGCCCCGGCTGCCGGGACGCACCCTCGCCGAGATGATGTCCGCCAACTACGGCCTGGAGGCCGCCCGGGTGGACGCGCTGTTCCGGCGCATCGAGGAACTGGGGGCGCGCGAGGGAGCCGACATCGTGATGTCGGACCTGCGGCCGGTCAACTCCTTCGACGCGCACCGGCTCGTCCACCTCGCGGCGGGGCAGGGACTGGCCACCCGGACGAAGGACCGGCTCTTTCGGGCGTACTTCACCGAGCACCGCAACATCGCCGACCACGAGGTGCTGTCGGCCGTCGCCGCGGACGTCGGCCTCGACGGCGGGGCGACCGCCGCCGTCCTGGCCGGCGACGACTTCGCCGCCGAGGTGCGCGAGGACGAACGGCTCGCCTCCGCGACCGGGGTCACGGCGGTGCCGACCTTCCGTATCGACGGGGTCGACGGGGTCGACGGGGTCGACGGCGCCACGGGGACACCGTCGGCGGACCAGTTGACCGCGGCTCTGGAAAGCGCCTGGAACGAACGGATCGATGTCGGGTGACGACACTGGAGGATGATGGAGCGCATGTCGCCCCGGCTCAACCCGCTTTCCCCGACCGCCCAGGAACTCACCGTCGGGCAGGTGTCCGCCCGCACCGGAGTCGCCGTGACCGCGCTCCACTTCTACGAGTCGAAGGGGCTGATCAAGAGCCGTCGTACGTCCGGCAACCAGCGCCGCTACGCCCGTGACACCCTCCGGAGGGTCGCGGTGATCCGGGTGGCCCAGCGGCTGGGCATCCCGCTGTCCGTGGTCCGCGGCGCGCTGCAGTCCCTGCCCAGCAACCGGACGCCCAACCGGCAGGACTGGGAGGACCTGTCCCGGATCTGGCGGGCGGATCTGGACGCCCGCATCAAGGAGTTGACCGTTCTGCGGGACAGCCTCAGCGACTGCATCGGCTGTGGGTGCCTGTCCGTGTCCAACTGCCCGCTCACCAACCCGTACGACTCGCTGGGCAAGCTGGGACCCGGTCCCCGCAGACTGTTCACCCCGGTCGACCCTGCCGACGAGGACGCCCCGGAGACGGACTCGCCCTCCGGCCGCCACTGAGCCCCGCCGAGCCCCGCGAGTCACTCCAGCCGAAACGTTTCAGCCAACCGCTTGAATCCTGCACATAAGTCCATGGCCGGAACAGCTCACCCCTCCACCCGCTTCGGACGTCGTCCGACGTGCGTTCTCCTCCTCGCGAATGGGGGCGGAAATGAGTGACACCAACCCCAAATGCAAGGTCAACCGGATTTTTCCGGTCACGCTCTTACCCGGGAGTAAAGATGACCCGATAGACTCGCTCCTCCTTTAGGAGTTCTTACGGGGGCGTCATGATTCGCATACTGGTCGCTCACGACATGCGCATGATCCGATCCGCACTGATCGCGTTACTGGAACGGGAGCCGGACTTCAAGGTCGTCGCGGAAGCCGGGAGCGGGGACCGTGTCCTGCCCCTGGCCCTGGAACACACCCCGGACGTCGCGATCATCGACCTCGGGCTGCCCTGCGCCGGCGGTGTCGCCGTGGGCACCTGCCTCAGGGAACGAATACCGGAGTGCGCCGTGCTGGTCACCATCGGCCCCCTCGACCCGGTCGTTCTGCGGCAGGCGCTGGACGCGCGATTCGACGGCTACCTGCCCAAGTCCGCCTCACCGTCGCAGCTCGCGGAAGCGGTACGCAAGGTGGCCGCCGGGCAGCGGGCGGTCGACCCGCAGGTGGCCCTGGCCGCCTGGGACGGTCTCGGCAGCCCGCTCACCGAACGGGAACTGGAAGTGTTGCAGCGGGCGGCCGAGGGCGCCGGCGTCCCGGAGATCGCCGAAACCCTGCACCTGTCCCGGGGGACGGTACGCAACTACCTGACCACCGTCGTGTCCAAGCTCAAGGCACGCAACCGGCTGGACGCGGTGCGCATCGCGGCCTCCGCCGGCTGGCTCCGGGCCGACGGCTGGCGACGGGATCCGGCACGCCGGCACGACAGCCCGGTTTGACACCGAGAATTCCCTTCCGTGAAATTCACGTAAAAAATAGCATCGACGATGCCGGACCGACAGGCGGCATGAGAAATGCATATGGGCACTTGCAACAGCCACAGAGAATACGTTGCCATTGTCACTGGATACAACAACATCACTCCTGCCATCCTTGACGGGCAATAAGGACTGTCAAGCGATATAAGGAGAGAAAAGCGTGGAGATCGCCGTCCTCGGAGGGTTCTCCGTTCGCGAAAACGACATATCGATCGTCCCCAGCGCGGGAAAGCCGCGCCAGGTGCTGGCCGTGCTGGCGCTGCGCGCGGGCGAGGTGGTGAGAGTGCCCACCCTGATGGAGGAGATCTGGGAGGACCACCTGCCGCGCAGTGCCCTGACGACCCTGCAGACGTACATCCTCCAACTGCGGCGGCACATCTCCCGCGCGCTGCCCGAATCCGGCGCCGACACGCCGAAGTCCGTCCTGTCCACCGCCTTCGGCGGCTATCGGCTGCGACCCCCCGTCGCCTACGACCTGGCGGAGTTCCAGCGGTTCGCCGCCCTCGGCTCGGACGCCCTCGCGGCCGGTGACGCCGGGAGCGCCTCAGCCCACCTGGACCACGCGCTGTCCCTGTGGCGGGGTCCGGCTCTGGCCGACGTGCCGGTGGGCGGGGTGCTGAGCGTGGAACTGCTGGGGATGGAGGAGGCGCGCAGGCGCGCCCTGGAGCAGCGCATCGAGGCCGACCTGCTGCTGGGGCGCGAGACGGCTCTCGTGGGGGAACTGAGGATGCTGGCCGCCCAGAATCCGCTGCACGAGAACGTGTGCGCCCTGCTGATGATCGCGCTGTGCCGGGCCGGCAGCCCCTGGCGCGCACTGGAGGCGTTCCGCCAACTGCGCGCCAGTCTCAACGAGGAGCTCGGTGTGGAGCCGTCACCGCGGCTTCAACGCCTTCACCAGGCGGTGCTCTCCGGCGACCCCGCGCTTGAAGCGCCCGGAGGCGATGCGCGGCTGCCGCTGGCGGGCTGAGCCACCGCCGAAGTCCGCTCCCCCGACTCCGCGCCCGGTCTCGAGGCGTTCTCCAGCACCCCTGTGCAGGCTGCGGTCCGGGCGAACCCCGTCGCCTGTTCTCGGAAGGATGGAAAAGGATGGAAATGAACCACAAGGTGAATCGGCGGCGGCTCACCCGATCCGCGGCGGTCTCCATACCCCTGGCCTGTCTGGCCCTGCTGACCACGCCGGCCGGTGCCGCGGCGGCGAACCCGTCCGACACGGCCGCGAATGATGTCACCCAGCCTTACAAGTGCCAGGTCAACACCACGCAGGGACTGCCCTACGCACGCGGCTTCACCGGCACCGCACCGGACACGGTCGCGGTCGGCCACAAGTTCACCGCGGAGATCGACCCCGCCCCCATCACCCCGAACCCGGTCCACAACACCTACGCCCACGACCTCACCCTCACCTTCCAGCTGCCCGGCAACGCGACGCTGATCGGGTACAAGCTCACCGGCGGCGACACACCCACCACGTCCTACGTCACCGGCGGCACGCTCGTCCTACAGGCGCCCGGCCCGTTCCCGGCGGGAGTCGCCTTCGACCTGCCCACCGTGCAGCTCCGTCTCAAGGCGACCCACAGCGGAGTGGTCACGACGACGGCCGGCGGCACCGGTTACGAGGACTACGGCTTCGGCTGGGACTTCATCCCGTCGGCATCGGAGGGGGGCGGCCCCGGCACCCTGCGCTGCTATCCGGATCCGGTCGCCGCCCTGACCTCGACCACCGTCGAGTCCTAGGACTTCGGTGGGGTACGGCCCCCGGCCGTACCCCACCTCTCCCTTCCCGTCGGCTCGCGCCTCGACTCTCGCCTCAAAAGGTCGTGGACACCGTGGACACTCGGGCCCGACGGGCCAGCAGCTGTGCGCCCTGCCCCCACACCGTGTCGGCGAACAGCCCGATCCCGAGCAAGAGTTGGCGTACCGTCACCTGTTCCTCGGGACCCTGGTCCGCGTGCGCCAGATACTCGTCCGAGGCCAGTCGCAGCCCGAAGCCGGACACGGTGAACACCTCGTCGCCGTCCAGCAGCCACCGCGCCACTCCCGCCTCCGCGTCGACCGCGACGGCGAGTTCGTGCCGGGTCCGCGGGGAGCGTTCGGCGACCGGCACGGCGTACGAGAACGTGCCGTGGATCGCGCCGGGACGCGGCAGCCGCTCGTACAGCGCCCAGACCCGGCTGTTGGTGAGGGCGAAGTCGAAGACCAAACCGGAATCCATGTCCACGCAGATCATCGCCGCCATACCGCACGTGAGGGAGGCGTCCGGGTCGTCGAGGGCGTCGCCGTAGGGGTGCCGGTCGGTGCCGTGGAGCTCGGCGGAGAGCGTGGCCTCGGCCCGGAACTCCCCGGCGGCCGGCAGCGGGAAGCCCTTGCGGCTGTCCCCGGACTCCGGCACCGCGAAGGCGGCCCACCGCAGATGGCCCGAACCGTCGTGTCCCTCGGGCGCCCGCGCGAACGCCGGGAGCCCGGTCTCGGGGTTCTTCCCGGTGGGTACGACGGACAGGCCCTCCGGCGACGTCGTCACCACGCCGTCGCCCTCCGGCAGCCAGGACAGCTGCCGGGGCTGCCAGCGTGCGGGGGCGCCCGGAGCGTTCCACTCCCCGGTGAAGTCGTCCGCGAACAGGACGGTCCGAACTCGACTCATGTCGTCTCCTTGGAAAGGCGTCCCCCGCTGACGTGTCCTCACGAGGCCGTGCCCGACAGCTCCCACGCCGCCGCGCAGCTCCGCAGGATCGCCAGCCGGCCGGCGGTCGAGCCGGCTGCCGCCGAGACCATGACGCCCAGCGTGGTCACCCCCGTCTCGGCGTACTCGGCCATGCGCTCGGCGATCCGTGGCACCGGCCCGATGAGCGCGGTGCGGTCGATGAAGTCGACGGGGAGCACCGCGGCGGCCCCCGCCCGGTCACCGGCGGCCAGCCTCTTCCGGAGCTCGTCCGCGACCCGGCCGTAGCCGAGGCGGCGGGCCAGCGTGCAGTAGACGTTGCGTTCTGCATCGCCGATGCCCATGAGGTACACGTACTGGTCGCGCAGGAGGTCCGCGGCGGCGGCCGGATCGGGGCCGACGGCCGTCGGCAGACTCGGCAGCACCTCGAAGCCGGCCATGTCCCGGCCCGCCCGCTTGCGCCCGTCGGCGATCTCCGCGACCGCCTCCTTGACGGCCTCGGGCGCGGTGAACACACCGATCCAGCCGTCGGCGATCTCACCGGCGAGCCCGAGGTTCGCCGGGCCCACCGCCGCGAGGTAGACCGGCAGATCCGGGCGGACCGGTCGGGTGAGCACATGGAGCGGTGCGGGGCCGCCCACGGAGTAGTGGCGCCCCTCGTGGTGGACCGGGTCGCCGGACAGCGCCCGGCGCACCAGGTCCACGTACTCCCGGGTGCGGCCGAGCGGCCGGTCGGCCCCGGCGCCGTACCAGCCGCGCGCCACATCGGGGTTGGAGACGCCGAGACCGAGCCGGAACCGGCCGCCGCTGAGCGCGTCGAGGGTCGCCGCGGTGAGCGCCGTGAGCCCGGGCGGGCGGGCCGGGATCTGCATCACGCCCGAGATCAGGGCCACCCGCTCGGTCTGTCCCGCGACGAGCCCGAGGAGGCTCGCCGCGTCGGACCGGTATCCCTCGGGCGCGAGAACGGCCGCGTAGCCGAGCTGCTCGGCCGCGCGGGCCAGCTCGGTCGCGCCCTGGTAGGTGAGATTCACAGCGAGGCGCATGACGCCGGGCTCCTGGGGTCGTTCCGGAGAGGGGAGGCACAACAGGCACAACAGGCGGAACAGGCGGAACAGGTAGAACAGGCGGATCAGGCGGATCAGGTGGTCACAGCAGGTGGCAGCCGCCGTCGACGTACACGATCTGGCCGGTGGTGTACGTCGCCTCCACGAGGTGCCGTACGGCGGTGGCGACGTCCTCGGGAGTGCCGACCCGGCGCAGCGGCGCGTTCTGCCGTACGTACTCCGCGATGGGCGCGAAGAACGGCTCGTCGGCCGTCCACGGGGTCTCGATGAGGCTGGGCGCGACCGCGTTGACCCGGACCGCCGGGCCGACCGCCTTCGCCAGCAGCCGCGTCATGTGCTCGACGGCGGCCTTGCTGACGGCGTACGGGATGGAGCTGCCCGCGGTCCGGCTGCCCGCGATGGAGGAGACGTTGACGACCGCGCCTGCTCCGCTCGCGGTCAGGTGCGGCATCGCCGCCACCGTGGTCTGCCAGGTGCCGATGACGTTCAGGTCCAGGATGTCGCGCCATACGCCGGGGTCGGCCGCCTCCAGGTCGTGGTGGGCGATGGCCCTGGTCCGGCCCGCGCTGTTCACCAGGACGTCCAGCCGGCCGTACTGCTCCACCGCGCGGGAGACCAGCTCCCGGGCCTCGGCCCCGTCCGAGACGTCGGCCCGGACGTACACCGCGTCCGGCAGCGAGGCCGCCAGCTTCTCGCCCTCCTCCACCGAGCGCGAGGAGTTGACCACCACCCGGTGGCCGTCCTCGGCCAGCCGCCGCGCGATCGCCTCGCCGATCCCCGAGGAGGACCCGGTGACCAGGGCGACGGGCGCCGCGCCGGACATCAGTAGTTCCCCAGTCCGCCGCAGACGTTGAGCGCCTGAGCGGTCACGGCCGCGGCGTCGTCGCTCACCAGGTACTCGACCATGGCCGCCACCTCGCGCGGCTCCACGTAACGGCCCATCGGCACCCGGGCGGTGATCCGGTCGAAGGTCTCCTGCTCGCTGACCCCCCAGATGCCCGCGTAGTGCTCCCGGACCCGCTCCGCCATCGGCGTCTCCACGAACCCCGGGCAGACGGCGTTGACCGTGATCCCGGTACGGGCCAGTTCGAGGCCCAGGGCCTTGGTGAAGCCGACCACTCCATGCTTGGAGGCGGAGTAGGGGGCGGCGTGCACGACGCCCTGCTTGCCGCCGGTGGAGGCGATGTTGACGATCCGGCCGCGCCGCTCCTCGAACATCCGGCCGGTGGTCAGCACCTCCTTGGTCATCAGGAAGACGCTGGTGAGGTTGGTGGTGATGACGTCGTTCCACAGCTCGTCGGGGATCTCGGCGGTGGCGCCGCCGCCGCTGCGGCCCGCGTTGTTGACCAGGATGCCGACCGGCCCGAAGCGTTCCACCGCGGTGCGCACGAAAGCGCGGATCTGCTCGGGGTCGGCGACGTCGCAGACCACCGCGTCGACCTCGGCGCCCTCCGCGCGCAGTTCCTTGACGGTGGCGGTCAGCCGGGCCTCGTCCCGGGCGCAGAGAAAGAGACGGGCGCCGAGGCCGGCCAGGCGCCTGGTGATCTCCAGGCCGATGCCGCTGGTCGCTCCGGTTACCAGAGCCAGCGGCGATGCGGTCGCGCTCATGTGCCCTCCGTGTGTCGTGACCGATCGTCCGCACAGAGGGTCCGGGGCACCGGTCGAGCCGTAGTGGAGGGGACTTGGAGCGCCTGGGACCTGTCACGCGACCGCCCGGGACAGGCACCGCGGCCGGCTCTCCACCTCCGCTCCAGTGGACCGGCCCAGGATGCGTGCGAGCCGCAGGCAGGCGGTGAAGCCCACGGAACAGGAGGCACCCACATGCCCGAGAGCAACGTCGTACCCGCCGTACCCGACGGGCTCCTCGCTCGGGTCCAGCACTTCTACGCGCACCAGATGCAGGCGCTGGACGGCAACCGGTTCGAGGACTACGCGGCGACCTTCACCAAGGACGGGATCTTCCAGCACACACCGAACACGGACCCGGCGGTCGGACGGGACGGGATCGTCACCGAACTCATCGCGTTCCACAAGCGGTTCGACGGCGACCCGGTGCGCCGCCGCCACTGGTTCAACCACATCGCTCTGACGCCGCAGGACGATGGGGACGTCCACTCCACGGTGTACGCGCTGGTCGTGACCGTGCGCCCGGGCGGCAAGCCGGTGATCGCGCCCAGTTGCCTGGTCCACGACGTGCTGGTGGTCGAGGGCGACAGCGTGCTCACCCGGTCCCGGCGCGTCGAGCACGACCAGATGTTCTGAGGCGGTCTCCCATGGTCCCGTACCGGCACGTCGTGCCCGCCGGCCCCTGGGCCCCGGTGCGCTCCGTCTGGCACGAAGCCGGCCGCGTCGTGGTGTACGGCCCGGCGGCCATCTGGGCGGCGGCCGGGCCGCAGGGGCTGCCGGCCGCAGAACTCGCCCGCCACGCGGCGCTGCGCACCCCCGCGGCGCGCCAGGCATTCGTGGCCTCGCGCCTGCTGGTACGCCGCACCCTCGGCGTGCTTCTCGGCGTCTCCTGGCGCGAGGTCCGGATCACGCGCACCATGCTGGGCGGCCCAGTACTGCCGGACCGGCCGGGTGTGCGGATCGGCATCAGCCATACGCGGCAGCTGGTCACCGTCGGGGTGAGCCGGTGCGGCCCACTGGGCGTGGACGCGGAGCCGGCCGAGCGCCCCGTCCTGCCCGAACTGGCCGGGCGGATCTGCACTCCGGCCGAATTGACCGCCCTCGCCGCGCTCGGCGGCCGGCCCGACCGGGCCGAGGGCCTGCTCAGGCTGTGGACGTTGAAGGAGTCGTACGTCAAAGCTCTCGGCACGGGTCTGCGGGTGCCGCTGCGCGACTTCGGCTTCGACGGCTTCCACGGACCGCAGCCTCACGGCCCGGACGGCTGGTCGTTCACCACCCGGGTGGTGCGGATCGGCAACGACCGTGCTCCCTACGTGGTCAGCGCCGCGGCGGCCGTGGCATCCGCCGCGCCGTGGGCCCGGACCGGGCACGGAGGTGGCGTCCCGCGCGTCCCCTTCCTCAAGCGGGCCTCCATCTGCGCAACCGACGATGCGTGATGTCCAGGATCGCCATGAGGGAGCCCAGATGACCGAAGGACCCGCACGAATCGCCCCACGAATCGCCCCACGGCTCGACCCACGAATCGACCCACGGCTCGACCCACGGCTCGACGAGGTGGCCGACGGGGTTTTCGCCTATGTGCAGGCGGACGGGGGCTGGTGTCTGAACAACGCCGGCCTGATCGTCTCGGGCGGCCGGACCGTCCTGGTGGACACCGCCGCCACCGAGGCCCGGGCCCGGGCGCTGCGCGAAGCGGTGCTCGGGGTGGCCGGCGCCCCGCCGCGCGTCCTGGTCAACACCCACTCCCACGGGGACCACACGTTCGGCAACTTCGTCTTCCCGGAGGCCGTCGTCGTCGGCCACGAACGGACCCGTACGGAGATGGAAGCGGTCGGTCTGCACCTCACCGGGCTGTGGCCCGGGGTGTGCTGGGGCGACCTGGAGGTCGTGCTGCCCGAGGTGACGTTCCGGGACCGGCTGACCCTGCACCTCGGCGGAACGACCGCGGAACTGCTGTGTCTCGGCCCCGCACACACCGCAGCCGACACCGTGGTGTGGCTGCCCGGGGAACGGGTGCTGTTCACCGGGGACCTGGTGATGTCCGGTGTCACCCCGTTCTGCCCGATGGGATCGTTGGCCGGCTGTCTGGAGGCCATCGACGTCCTGCGCTCGCTCGGCCCCCGTACGGTGGTGGCCGGCCACGGTCCGGTGGCCGGGCCGGACGTGCTCGACGCGGCCGAGGGCTATCTCCGTCTGGTCCGGCGGCTCGCCCGGGAGGGCGTCGCGGCCGGGCTCGCGCCGCTGCAGGTCGCCCGGGAGGCCGACCTCGGCCCGTACGGCGACTGGCTCGACGCCGAACGGCTGGTGCCCAATCTGCACCGGGCGTACGCCGAGGAACGCGGCCAGGCCGTCGGGGACGCCGCCGACATGCCCGCCCTCTTCGCCGAGATGGTGGAGTTCCACGGCGGAGTCCCCGCCTGTCACGCCTGAACCGCCTTCTCGGCCAGGCCGTCCCAGGCCCGGAAAGCCCCCCGCTGGTAGAGCACAGGCCGGCGGGGGTGCACCCGTACCGCCTCCACACGGGCGATGAGCAGCTGGTGGTCGCCCGCCTCCACCGTGCGATCCAGGGTGCATTCGGCATACGCCAGTACGCCCTTCTCCAGGACCGGCACATCCCGGGACACCTCGCCGGGCAGCCACGACAGCCCGGCGAATTTGTCCGCGGCCCGGCTCGCGAAGACCTGGGCCGTCTCCTCGCCGTCGTCCGCCAGCAGATGCAGGACGAAGGACCGTCGCGACAAAAGGGACGGAAGGGTGCGGGAGGTGCGGTCCACCGAGATCAGAAGCAGCGCCGGCCGAGGCGAGATCGCCGCGAACGCGTTGCAGGTGAAGCCCTGGGGTCGCCCCTCGGGGTCCACGGTGGTCACCACCGCCACCGCCGTCGGTATCGATCCGAAGAACTCCCGGAACTCCGCGGGATCCAGCCGAGTCATGCCGCCTCCGAACCAGCCGTGTGGCGGCCGGGCCGTTCCCGGCCGTCCCCCAGAGACTCACCCCCGGCGATGGAGGTGCGGTGGAGGTGCGCTCAGGCCCACCGCCCCGACGCGACGGCGACGAGACGGCGACGAGACGGCGAGGGGACGGCGAGGGGACGGCCAGGGGGCAGCGACGAGACCGTCATGCCCCGGTGAACCCACCACATCAAGCCTGTGACCTGCACATTTGCCGTCAGGAACGATCGCTGCACCGACGGCGTCTCAGCTACCGTCCGCACTTACGTGCCACACTTCCAGATCCGCCGAGCCACACGGGAGCCACCGCCGCCAATGGACAGCACCGCATCCGCCTCGCTCGCCTCCCTGTGGGACCGCGTCTTCGGCACCCAGCCCGACCCGGACCTGTGGGTGGTGATCGCGACCCTGGTCGCCGCGCTCGCCGTGACCGTGCCGCACGGCGTCTGGCGCGTCTCCCGCAACGCCATCACCATCGCCCACGAAGGCGGCCACGGCCTGGTGGCGCTTCTCACCGGCCGCACCCTCACCGGCATACGCCTGCACTCCGACACCAGTGGCCTCACGGTCAGCCGAGGCAAGCCGCACGGCATCGGCATGATCCTCACGGCGGCCGCCGGCTACACGGCTCCCCCACTGCTCGGCCTGGGCGGCGCGGCCCTCCTCGCCCTCGGCCACATCACCCTTCTGCTCTGGCTGGCGACGGCGCTGCTGGTGGCCATGCTGGTGATGATCCGCAACGCCTACGGCGCCCTGACGGTGATCGTCACCGGCGGCGCCTTCCTCCTGGTCTCCTGGCTGGCGGGCCCCCAGGTACAGGCGGCCTTCGCCTACGCGGTGGTGTGGTTCCTGCTGGTGGGAGGCGTACGCCCGGCCTTCGAGCTGCAGGCGAAGCGGATGCGGGGAGGGGCGGGGGACTCGGACGCGGACCAGTTGTCGCGCCTGACGCACGTACCGGCGGGGTTGTGGTTGTTCCTGTTCCACGCGGTGTCGTTGTGCTCCCTGATAGGCGGGGGCCGTTGGCTGCTCCAGGCATGACCCGAGGCATGACTGGACGCATGACTGGGACGCACGACTGGGACGCATGACTGGACGCACGACTGGAGGCCTGAAGCGTTCCCCCGTGCCGCCGCACGTGGGAACGGTCCTTCCACTCCCCTCCTTATAAAGTGAACCCATGGCCCAACA